>Ga0105050_10005853_pt1 | contig 15566 bp, 18 predicted proteins | sample FRY01_FD_78088 | JGI IMG/M metagenome (GOLD analysis project Ga0105050, IMG submission 78088) | Freshwater microbial communities from Lake Fryxell liftoff mats and glacier meltwater in Antarctica - FRY-01 | ecosystem: Environmental > Aquatic > Freshwater > Ice > Glacier meltwater ... | reverse complement strand
CCCTACAGAAAGTAGCCCGCCGAGGGATGGAGACTATAGGGCGTGAAGGTATATCAATTCCTATAATGGATGTTCTAAAAGCATTTTCCGCCGCGGTCCCCGCCATACCCGGTATGGGACTAGTAGGCCGTGCAGTATTAGGAAATACTGCACCTCAACAAGTTCTCCGAGGTTTTGCTAAACGCTATACAAACCCTATGGCGAAAGCCCTAAGAAAAAAAACAGGTGTAGGCGGTGCTACTGTCGGCGCTGCATACGAAGAATAAAGGATTAAATAATGTCAAGAAATGCTAGTGGTACGTATACTCTCCCAACAGGAAACCCTGTTATTAGTGGTACAGATATTACCGTAACGTGGGGTAACACCACGATGGATGATATTAAGACTGAAATGACAGACAGCTTATCACGTAGCGGTAAGGGTGGTATGCTTGCGCCTTTAACATTCACTGATGGTACGGCTACCTCACCGGGCATAGCTTGGGTATCTGATGCCAATTCAGGTTTTTATCGTATTGGTGCTGACAACGTAGGGATGTCTCTTGGCGGCGTAAAAGTCATTGACTATGCCAATGGCGCATATAGCTTCGTTGATACGGCTGCAACCGCAACGGTAGGGCCAATTTTTTCTATTTTCAGAGATAGTGCCTCTCCTGCCGATGCAGATATGATCGGTGAATTACGTTTTGACGGTGAAGACGACGGAAGCGTAAAAACTACATATGCCGCTTTATCTGGTCAAATTGACGATGTAACGGGCGCTACAGAGGACGGGACGCTACTTGTTAAGACTATGACAGCAGGCACCCTCACTACACAGCTTGATATTTCCAGTGCATTGGTCAATATCACGCCTGCAACGACAATAGCAGGTGTTTTGACAACTACAGCAGGGATTACTTCTGGAGGCTCTATAATATCCGATACAGACAGTACCGATAGTATAGGCTCAACAGGAGTTAGATGGTTAAAAGGTTGGTTCGATACCCTAACAGCAGGTACGTTAACTATAGGCGCAGGGTCTGTAACAGACAGTTCAGGCGCGATTAGTTTTGGTGATGAGAACTTAACGACTACAGGTAATGTAGATGCGTCAGGCGTAGAGTTTAATTCCTTATCAGGTACAGGCGCAGTAGCCATTACTGACATTAAAGATGAAGACAACATGGCTTCCGATAGCGCGACTATGTTAGCCACTCAGCAGTCAATTAAAGCCTACGTTGATGCACGGGTCGATACTGTGGATACGCTTAGTGAAGTTCTAGCAATAGGAAACACAACAGGTGCTACTGATATAGTAGTAACCGCAGGTCAGAGCATCACATCAGACACAATCGCTGAAACTACAGCCGCATCTGGCGTGACTATTGATGGCGTATTGGCTAAGGACAGCACTGTAAAAGCAGGTACACTAACAGTCGGTGCAGGATCAGTAACTGACAGCTCTGGCGCAATCACATTCGGCAATGAGAACTTGGTTACGACTGGTACGTTGGGTGCGGGGGCCACTACAGTGACCACATTCACATCTACAGGCATAGACGATAACGCCACAAGTACACAGATTAATATTAGTGATACGGCGACTACTTTTGGGAGTGATGTTACAGTAGGTGGTAATGTACTCATAATTAATGAGGCCGCTACAAGTAATTCACAAATACACATGTATAACTCGAATGTTATCCGTCGTATTATAGTTAGCACTTTCGGCGTATGGCGTATAGAAAGATTTAATTCATCTGGCGTGTATCAAGCTAACGATTTTTCTTTGAGTGCAGCAGGAGATGCCACATTCGCGGGGTCGCTATCAAAAAGTTCAGGTTCGTTCAATATACCGCACCCACTACCTGAAAAAGCTGACACTCACAGACTTGTACATTCATTCGTGGAAAGTCCAAGAGCCGAAAACTTATACTCAGGAATGGCTACTCTAGTTGAGGGTACAGTGAGCGTTAATATTGACGAACATTCTGGAATGACAGAAGGTACATTTGAAGTATTAAACGCTTTACTTACACACTCAAGTAGTAACGAAAGCGGATATACTCCTGTTAAGTGTTCAATGTCAGGTAATACAATCACAATCACTTGCCAAGATGAAACAAGCACAGACACAGTGTATTGGGAAGTTCGTGGCGAGCGTAAAGATCAGCACATGCTCGATACTGAATGGACTGATGATGAAGGTCATGTAATTGTTGAGCCTGAAATAGTAGTAGAAAGTTCAGATGATGTTTGACATTAAAAGAATTAAACTACCAAAGTTTATCGTCAAGACTGACCAGAAGGGTTGGTTCAAGGGCTACGGTCTACATCACGCCTCGCTGACAGTCCTATGTATATTGCTATTTAGCATGGTCGGTATGGGCGGCTTCGGTGCGGCATTTGCCGTGGGGTGGTACGCTAGTCGTGAGTACGGTAATGGGCCATATCCTCCTGCAGTATTTGAGGTATTTGACTTTGTGTCTCCATTAATGGTGGCCCTTATATATAATTTAGTTTTTTAAGTGAGTAAGGGTGTAGATATCATGGCGGATAAAGTGGCAACGACTGTTAGTTATGTAACTTCGGGCGGTTTAATGGTGTCTGGAATAGCGTTTAGCGAAGTCGTAGCGGTGATCGGTTTGACTTTAGCCGTCGCAACCTTTATAGTCAACTGGTTTTACAAGCAGAAACACCTTGAACTAGAAAGAATGCGAGATGAATAATGGGTCAACACGCATTATCGGACGAGCAGATAGTCGAAGCATTTGCTACTTTAGAAAAATTTAAAACTAAACAGGAAGCTGCCGACCACTTAGGTATATCAAGAGGCGCATTCGCTAATAGGATACGTGTGGGGACGTCAAGAGGTTACTCCCCCGATCATGATATGAGCCACATGTCCCCTGAAGGTTTCGCCGTAAAAGGCGTATCCACTCTATACGGTCCAGAAGGCGAACTTAAAGCCCAATGGGTCAAGTCCACTAGGGACAGTGAGCGACAGCAGGAAGCCATAGAAGCGGCAGTCGCATCATTTAAAGACGACATGCCCGTAGCGGCCCCTAAGACAGCCCCCACAGACAACATAGCTGACGTACTTACAGTCTACCCCGTAGGTGATCACCATTTCGGTATGCTTGCGTGGCATGAAGAGACAGGTGGCGAGGACTACGACATTAAGATAGCTGAAACACTACTCTGTTCCGCTATGGCCTACTTAGTAGAAGGTGCGCCTAAGAGTAAAGAGTGTGCGATCCTTATCTTAGGTGACTTCTTACACTATGACGGCCTGGAGCCAGTAACACCCGCCAGTAGGAACTTACTTGATGCAGATAGTAGGTTCCCGCAAGTAGTGCGAGCCGCCATGCGTTCTATACGTTATATGGTAGGTGAAGCCCTACATAAACACGACACCGTAAAGCTAATTTTAGAGATAGGGAACCACGATCCGTCTAGTACTATAATGCTTATGGAAATGTTCTTTATGCACTTCGAGAACGAGCCTAGAGTTATCGTTGACAGGTCACCCCGTAACTGCCACGTAATAGAGTTTGGTAAAAACTTGATTGCAACGCACCACGGTGATAAGATAAAGATGGATAAACTACCGCTAGTTCTTGCCGATGACTTCGATGAGGTATGGGGTAGGACTAAGCATAGAGTAGTACATACTGGGCATATACACCACGATCACATCAAAGAACACCCCGGTATGAGAACAGAAAGTCACGGCATTCTAGCCCCTAAAGACGCTTACGCGGCTAAGGGCGGATGGAGAGCTAAACAGTCAATGAAAGCTATATACTACCACCGCACTCATGGTGAAGTGGGTAGGAATATGGTCAAGCCAGAGATGCTGAAATGAAGTTAACAAAAAACCTATCCCGCTATGAGTTCGCATGTAAGTGCGGGTGCGGCTTTGATACTGTAGACTTTGAGTTAGTTAATGTAGTGCAGGCGGCCTGCGACTACTTCGATACTTCAGTGCGTGTAAACAGTGGCTGCCGTTGTGTAGCCCACAACTCTGCTATCGGGGGCCATGTCGGGTCTAAGCATCTTCTAGGTAAAGCCGCCGATGTAGTATTAAAGGACGTTGATCCTTCACTAGTGGCATCTTACTTCAAGCGTACCTACTTAGGTAAGTATGGTATTGGTACTTATAATAGCTTCACGCATATTGATGTGCAAAGTGCGCGTAAAAGATGGGAAGGGTAGTAGATATGGCATTCATAAGTGATATTATCAGCACAGTTGGCGGTCTAGCAGGCAAGTTCATTAAAGATAAGGACGCGGTGGAAGCGTTTAAACACGAGGTGGATATGTCCCTAACCAAACTTGACTTAGCACAGATGGAAGTTAACAAGGTAGAGGCCGCGCACCATAGTATATTTGTTGCGGGGTGGCGTCCATTCATTGGTTGGAATTGTGGTTTAGCTCTATCGCTAGACTTTCTCATACGCCCGATAGCGCAGTGGGGAATTTTAATGTCTGGGGAAGTAGTGACCCTGCCTTCTCTAGATACTGAACAACTATACCCAATACTTATGGGTCTACTTGGCTTAGGTACATTAAGAACTTACGAGAAATTTAAAGGCGTGGCCCGGAAGGTCTAACTTTCAGGAACATAGCGAGGATTTCTTAGCTTCTTTGCAGTAGCCTTGAGTTCCTCGCGATGCTCTTCTAACACCCATACTTTTACTTGTACTTGTCCGCGTCGTTCCGTTTGGCGTTCAGCGTAGCGTTTTTGGTGTAAGAATTTGGTCATTTTGTCATCCATAATTTTTATAATTCTAGAGATAGTACCACTAGCTCTCTAAAATATCAAGTGCTTCATTTATGCTCTCGCTTATGGCATCTATATCCCATGACGTAATGTCTCTCCTTATTAGTGCCTTATCTTCTACCTCTAGTGCCTGATTGATATACTTGTTCTCATTACCTTTTTTCGCAAGCGCACTTAGTTTTATCTTAGGCACTACCTTCTTACCGTCCATCCGTATAACGTCTTTGCTTCCCACTGTTGTCGTTAGATGGCTTACAATAGCGCGTATTTGATATTCAAATGACGGCATTTCGTGGAGTTTTAGTCGTACCGCATTCGCATGTATTATTTCTTTTATCTTGTAGGTAGCCACGAAGTCTCCCGGCGTTGTCTCAATGATTGTCTCTACTGCCACCTGTAATGGTGATTTAGATGAACTGATCATATCTTCTTTTGCCGCCGTAGATGGTGCAGGGGCTAGTAACGCTTCAATATCTACTTCACGGTCCTGTAGCCACCGCCAGACTGATCTTGCCCACTTAGGTTTACCGTGGACGTCTTTAACCTCTAGCCACTCATTAAGTTTAGTAAAATAGGATGGGGTAGCGGGTACTGTGGCGTTCCGCATGACGTAGAAGCGCCGATCATTACCCGCTACCGCCAAAGCATTGTCATGGTTCGAGAACATCAAGTAGCTTGAATGAACCATGCTAATGCGCTGCTGACCGTATTTAGGATTAATACGCTCACGCTTGGGACGAGGGTCTATATATTCTTTAAGGCTCTCATATACTTTGAAGTAGCCCTTCTCTGAGGTGTCTTTAGTTTCGTTCGTTACAATAAGGGGCTTCTCCATCCAATCGTTGAACTGCCCATCGCCTGTTAGTCTAGCGAAAGGCACGTTCTCTACGTTCTCTTCACCAATCATTTTTTCAATCATGTCAGCTAGTGTAGTACGTCCTGTGCCTTGTTGCTTGGCGATCATTAGGATAGCCGCGCCACGGAAGCCTAAGTTCTGACATTTAGCCGTCAACCAGTTGATAAAATACTCGCGCTCTTCGTTGTTAGGTAACAGGTATGTTAAGAACTTATTGAATATATCAATGTCCTTCTTATCGTAGTCGCCTTCACCCCACTCTGGCTGAGAGAACATATTTATAAGTAAGTCATCGCCTTCGCCCTGTACAATCTTAGAGGTGTCAGTAGGGTTGAACGTCTGTCCTGCTACAATGACGCGGCCGGGTGATGTTAGCCATAGGGCTGTCTCTGGTACGCTCTTCAACTTACCTTCAGCAGTATGAACTTGTACTTTATGGGGGAACGTATTCTTGAACGCCTGCATACTCACTTGTCGGGGCTGGCCTTTACGTTGTATCTGCCACACACTATCGTTTGCGCTGTCATACGCCCAATCAGCCACTAGTCTAGCCGCAGGATCAAATGCAGGAGCTTCAGGACCGCCATTTACGGCTACATACTCCAATAAGTCCGAGATTTGTCTGCTCTTACAGTGACCGTGGAAGCAGTTGAAACCTCTGCGCTCTTCGTGACCTTGTCCTCTGCCTAATGGACTGTACCCCGCATCGTCCGCGCCATCAGTGTGATCGTTATGCCACGGGCATTGTATCTTCACCCACTCATCAGTCTCAGACATCACCATTTCTTTTTCATATAGCCATTCCAATATAGGGTCCACAATGCCACCTAGTGCTGCGGCGTGTGCTTTAATTGGAGACCAAGGAGATGTGCCTACGCTTCTTGAGGCCCTACGTTTGATCATACCTGCGGTATCTTTAACTACTTCATCCCACCGAATGTCTATGTCCATTACGCGCAGTAGGTTCTCAGGTGTCCATAAAGGCCCATCTGATTTAGTCAGGTTCACCCTGAAGTTTTTCTTCGCGCCCATCTTACCGTTGATGCCGCCCGGTAGACGCACTAGTTTAGTCGGCATCATACCCCCTGCGTCACTGTATCCACTTTCATATACTAACTGGATCAGGGCTTCGGCATGTTCAAGAACGTCAATAGGTGTCTCTAATACATATCCGTATTGGTAGTTGCCTTCACTACTCTCGATAATATAGGTGGGTTCTAATTCTTTAGGCAGAGTGTCCATAGGAACCTTAGTTCCAATATCATCCAGCACCACTACATGCAGGCGTTTGAATAGGCTCTTACGGTTAAATAAGTTCCCCTTTACGTCACGCTTACACGTTGATGTACCGTAGTATAGAGCCTGAGGGCGCTTCATACGCTTTAGGCCTTTGAACAGCTTGCCTTCTTCTCTAGGGAAGCCCGGTGCGCCTGTGGCTGTCGCCCACACTAATGTCTCTGCGTCGTCACCTTCTGGCGTCTCCCATGAGAACACAAGGTCCATGAATTTCTGAAGTTCTTTGACGTCATAATCTACAGGTACGTCTACCTCTAATTTGATTACATTTGGATCATCCACTCTGTTGTCCTGCGGTGGGGTGATTTCTTTTTCTGTTGGGTTAGTTTTTGTCATGCTTATTTCCCGTATCTGGTCATTAGAGTTGGTTCTGCATCCAAGGGCATTCCTATTGCCCAAGACGGAACGGTATTCATTAGTTCTTCAAGTAAGTTCTTACTTTCCTCTGCGCGTCCTGTGGGGACTTCCATAATCACTTCGTCATGTACGTGCGCTATAACGTCAGGGCAGTCTACCAAAACATTACGTAAAAGTCTAGCGCAAAAGGCCTGCGTTATGTTCTCCGCTAGTAGCCCACGCCATAAACCGATACGCGGCCATTCCTTTTCACCCTTTGCAGGTGTCCAGTTTGCTTTCATTGCTGTCAGGGTTAGCTTCGGTCCATACGGACCTTCTAATACTTCTAGCTTGGCCTTTGGGTACTGGATAATCAAGTCGCCCGGAAGGATGCACAATAGAGTACCCCCCATGAGCGCATCAATATAGATGTACTTGGCATGTCCCGCTTCAAACTCTGTTCCGGGGGCTTTCATGGCGGCAAAAGCGGCAGTCTGTAGGGCATCCCAAAAGTTTACCGCCCATCTGTTCTTATAGCGCCACGCCTCGACAATTTTTTCTACTTCGTGATCTGGTAACACTACGCCGTAGTTCTTAGCCATGCTACCGAATGCACCCGCACCACCGCCGAAGCCTAGAGACAATTCAGAAACCTTACCGATCTGGCGGTCCTCTTTACTGTCTGTCATACCCATTGCAAGTGCGGCTTCTATATAGACGTCCTTACCTGCTCTGAATATGTCGAGTTTCTTTTCTGCGCCTCTGCTATTTGCTAACCAAGGTAAAGCTCTTGCTTCTACACTTGACCAATCACCCACCACGAATATATTACCTTCTGCGGGTACAAGTGCCGGACGTAAGAGTTTAGACAGTGTAGCCATTACAGGCAAGTCACCTTCATCATCTTCTAAGATGTAGCCCTCACGCATTTGTTCTTTAAGGTCTTCCGTCTGTTCAGGTGAAAAGCAATCACGTATGAAATTATGTAATTGAAGCCCCCTTGCCGCAAAGCGAAGCGTCTGTGGCGCACCAGCGTAAACAAATGCGCCTCTAACCCTGCTGTCCTCATCGTCAGCGCGTAGTAGCATGTTCTTGAACTTAGATACTGAGCTTTTACTGCCTGACTGTACTAATTCGATCACCTCTACTACATCATCAGGCAAAACTATGGCGCCGACGGATTGTTTTGCGAGTAGCCGGTCCCTGATACTTGCGTCCATTGTGTATTTCACTACGCCATTAACATGCTTAGTCATTATCTCTTGGGCTATAGGACATACTCTGTCCATAACCCATCCACGCACTCTTTGATGTTGGGTATGCTTAGTGGCTACGCCGTTAGTTAAGGAAGTTAAGTGACCACTTATCTCCCTTTGCTCTGCGTCCGCATACTTTGTGGCATTTAATGCAAGTTCTGTGTCTATCTTTACGCCGCGTTCATTGATGCGTTCATTGACTAACCAATCGTTATGTTCTTGCGCTGTCATAGGACGTAGTGCGTTCGCCGCCGATTTGGTAGCTCTAACATCATCAAGACAATATGCGCCCATATCGAGTAGGGCTATTGGGTCTTCATTAAATTCGCCTGTCTCTTTAGAGGGTATAGATAATAATTTAATTAAGGCTGCCCCCTTGAAATCTTTTTTATGTTCGCTGTCTAGTGCCTGCGTCAGCTTATCTAGTGAGGCAGGCATTGCGTTCACTCTGGCTTGTGCGCTTGTGCAGAACCACTTATCAAACGGTACTTCAGGGAAGTCGTGATCTATAACGGCTATGTTATATACATCACGATCAAATGCGGCATTGTGCGCCATAACTAAATCGGCGTCTTCTAATGCCATACGCATATCTCTTGGGAGTGTCTTGCTAATGTGAGGATACCATAGCCATTCTTTATCTTTGGCCGGGTCTTTATATACCATCGCCATACACAGTATCTCTGTTGAACTGTCTAGGGCGTAGTTGCTCGTACCGCGCTCTAATAGATTGCATTTTGATCTTGTTTCAAAGTCAAGGATAATATCGTTGGTCATTTTAACTTCTCCAATACTAGGAAATAGCTATGATGTATTCTGGCGTGTTTTTGTCGTCTTGGTTTCTCTCCGGCCTTTTGCGGCATAGGCATACGGTGAGGCTTTGCAATTATAAACATATCTTTCAACCGGAACATTCCCGCGCACCAATTAACAATATTTATATGCGTACTGTGCATTTTGTGATTATGTATAATGTCTTGGCATTTAAATATAAATATACCCTTCTTACCTAGCACTCTATAAACTTCTTTGATGGTCGCTTTATAGTGTGCTTCAAGTTCATCGTATCCCCAATACCCCCCGAAACGCTTTGCCATGATTGAATTATGTTCACGCGCCGCTTTTATATACGTAAGGAAAGGCGGATCAAATACTACGCTGTTAAATTCACCGTCATTCACCGGTAACTTATCACTAGACGCTTCAGTTATTCCGTCGGCTTGTGGGTCTATATCCCCTTTCCATCTAGGCACCTGAATTTCTTTATAGAACGAGCCATTACCATACGAAATGTCAGCGTCAAAACTATCTAAACCATTTAAAGTCAGAATGTTTTTTAATATTTCGTGTTGATTGTCGGAATAAGATTTTATATTGGTCATGCTGTTTCCGTTTCTGTTTGCTTTTTCTGTTTGGAGGCGGCGGCGAGTAATCGGAGAATAAAACTCGCCGCCTGTCGTTTACGCTACCCTACGGCGGCGACGTTTAGGTGCTTCTTCTTCTTCGATTGCTTCGGGTTCAGCTTCTTCTGATACTGCTGTATCTTCTAAACCCTGCCACCCTACAATATCAAAGATAGGGAATGTTACCTGCCCATACTTCTTAATACTATGAGCATAGCTACCACGATCAAGTAGGACGATTGGAACAATGTCCGCGCTTCCTGCTTTGGCTTTAGCAATGATTTCGTTATAAATTCTAGCGAACTCTTTACTAGCGCCCATAGTGGATGCTATATACATTACTTGAGTGCCTTCATCTTCACCTGATACGCAGGATAACATAAAGCCGCATTGCTCTTGCCATCCGTCACTAGGTTCTGTGATAGCTGGTAGGTCGGCGCGTCGCACAAGTCCTGACGTAACGGGTTGTAAAACGTCACCGAGAACTTTACTATCTGGCGACCAGTTAATAAAACCTTTAGCCATTGACGCGGGGTTGATTGCCCATTTAGCGCCTTCCTCTGTTTCGATATTATCTTGGCCGAATGTCCACCCTGTTGAGGCTTTTAGTTGTAGGTAGTCAACTCCGCCACCCCCCAATGAAGGTGGGGCAATTTGAGTTTCAACTGCCATTAGGCTGCCGATAAGGTCGCTTGTAGTTGTTGGGAGATTACTCATGATATATTTCTTTCTGTTTCTGTTTCTGTTTCTGTTTAATGTTTAACCTAGGATTTTAGATAATTCTTCACCTAGGGCAGTCGGTAGGTATTCAGGACGTTTGTCGCTTGCTGCGGCAATAGTCGTACCTGAACTAGTGGCACTACAATACGCACCGAACTTATCAAAGTCAATGCCTTTTTCTTTACATACTTTTTTAAGCTGCGTAGGGGTTTTCATTTTAATGTCTACACATTCTTCGATCTTTAGTTTCTTAGCCTTGCGTACTATGTCCATTGCTGAACTTTCATCGTGCCACTTATTAGTCGCTCGTTTTTGTACGAGTTTCCAATTATCGAACTTAACACCCATTTCCATTTGTTCATGGGCGAAAGCATTTACTTCTTTAATCCACACTGACAATTCCTTAGCTACGTCTAATGCTTCTGATACTGTCTTTAACTGTGTAGGGTTTAGTCTTTGAGCTTGGATTATTAGTCCTGTCTTAGCAGGGCAAATAGGCGCTGCTGGACACCACTTGCAATGCTCTCCGGGGGTAGGAGTTGGCGTCGTGACGCTTGCTTCTATGGCTCTAGCGTCAGCTACCGCCCCCAAAAATATAGTCTCAAAATCCTCTAGGTGTGTCATAGTCGTTTCCCACACCTTCAGCGTATCTTCACCCCTGTTACTTGGTTGGATGATGGCGATCAATAGTCTGTCGCGCCCTTCAAACATGTCCGGGATTTCTTCTCTGGCGAGCATAGCATAGAATAGCCCTTGTGCGCTGTTCTCTGCGGATACCTGTATGCCGTCGCCAAACTTCCAATCGCCAATGCACACTACGTCCTCGCCTGCGGCAATGAAATCAGCCGTCCCACCAATTTCACTACTAAATTCCATAGTGGTCTCAGCTTCATAGTCGGTTAGTTTATATTCAGCGCAGAGTTGTTTGAATGCTTCAAGTGCAGGGAATAGTTTATTGGCGATAAGATCACCTGTTACCTCTTCATCCTTATGCTTGCAGCCTAAGAACTCTTGCGGCGTCTTATCATCTAATATTATATGTTCCATGCAATCGTGCAACATCGTACCTATTTCTGCGTAGCTACTGGCTATTTGTTTCGGCATATTGGCTGATAGGGATGTCCATGCAGGACACCCTATAGTTCTTGCGGCTGTTGAGCCACCGAATTTATAATGTTTCATTGTCCGTACTCCCATTGTAGCGACGCTACGTCGTGTTGCATGTTATAATTAAAGATTTTAGTTTTTAGGTCTCTTATGGCTTTGTGCTCAATCTGTCTTGCACGTTCGCGGGTTACATTCAGCGCGTCAGCGCATTGGTCTAGTGTGTGGGGTTGAACGCCTATCCCGTAGCACATTCTGATAACCCGTATTGCTCTTGGTGCTAGTTCGTCCGCAAGATCGAGTATGGTTTTTGCTGTCTGTTGCTGTATGACTTTCTGTTCAAGTCCCGTAGAGTTACTTTCTATATGTAGCATTTCGTCTAGGTTTACCTCTAATTCAGCCATACCCTTACCTCGGGGTATTGTTATAAGGTCGCGGGGGAATAGTTGTACGGGCATAGTGTTCAGACATTCAGATATTTTTAATACGGCGGGTATCCAATCGCAGGTTCTTTCCGATTGGGGGGATGTTTTTAGGTTCAATAACTTCCCTATAGTCGCGTCAGCGACGCCCGTTGCGCGGCCTAATTCTGCGGCGGTATTATAACCTTTTTTACGCATCGCCCGCATCATCCGTGCGTTTTTTACTTTTATTTGTAATATATAATTTTTAGCCATATCACACGTCCAATTCTGGATTAGTGAGGTCCGCAGGTTTTACTTGGTAGCCGTAAGCTGTGTATATATTATCTTCATAGTCGCATAGAGTTCCGATGCGGATCACATTAGTGTCGTCTGGCACTTCTAACACTCTGCCGCCTACTTGGATTACTGCCACCACAATATGTGAGACTTCGTCGGGTAGGGTTTCAGGGTGCGTTATCACAATACTAAGCCCATGTCCTGAGCTTACAAAACCGCATATGTTGCAGCCTTTAGGTACTGTCAGTTCATTGACCCCTAGTTTTACGTTCCTTACGCTTGATTTTATCTTATCCATTTCTCTGCTCCTGTTTCGCTCTCCACTGAGCTAATTTTTCAAGGTTATAATCTAGGTCCATCTTAGGTATCACCGTCAGAAGACGTTTTGAATTTAAGAACGGTTTTGCGTGTAGCATACTGCTGATCAACCTATTCTTACGCTTTTGATCTTCAGCACTCATGTCTCGTTATACTTATTGTGATATTGCACAATCGCATCAAGCATTCGTGTCATACTCAGTTCATGCTTCGCCGCAAGTAGTTTTACCGCGTTGTGTGTGAGAGGTGTCACCGAAATCATCTTACGGGGTTCGGCGCGGCCTTTAGGGTCTGGTGCTTTAAATTTAATAGTCATTTTTAATTGTCCTTGTGTTTTGTGTGTTAGTATTATAGTATCACTACATTACCACTATGTAAAAGGATATGTCAACATGAAAAGTGAAAAAGATTTACAGAATTATTTACAGCATGAATGCTTTATTCATGACTTGTTGTTTTATAAATTCGCTAGTCCCGCTCGGCGCGGTGTTCCTGATGTAATGATAGTGAATCCTAAAAAAGATGTTGATAAGATAATATTCATAGAGCTTAAATCGCCTACGGGCCGCGGGGTTCTTCATCCTTTACAGGACTTCGAATTGAAAAAACTACGTGCGGCGGGCGTTCCTGCTTACGTGCTATATAATAAAGTCGAGATTGATCAACTGATCGAGGATATATTATGAAACCAATATTAATAACACTAGCCCTACTAATAACAGGCTGTACCAACACAACACAGACGGTTGGGCATACTATATACCAACCGTCATGGGTACATCCGAGTTACACGAACAATCTAATTAATCACATTGGAGATGAATGATGGGTGAAGTATTGACCGTTTCGGTATCATTGGCGTCTACTTACTTATTGGGTACGTTGTAAACGCAATAATAGAAGGATTAAATGATGCTGAATGAAAAAGATTTAACGCCAGATCAGCTTAAAGGCATTGACCACATCTATCAGCATGACAATACATTGCTTGTTGCTGACATGGGCGCTGGTAAGACGGTTTGCGCTTTGACTGCTGCAAGTGAGCTATTGCGCGATGGAGTATTAAATAGGATTTTTGTGGTCTCGACTATTAAGGTTGCTCGTAACGTATGGGCTACTGAGCCTTCCAAGTGGGAACATTTACAGCACTTAAATATCAAGATGGCCATGGGGACAATAGAAGAACGCCGGGAAGGTTTAAGAAGTGACGCTGAAATAGTTTGCATTAACTTTGAAAATTTAGAATGGTTAGTTAATGAGTTATATATTGACGATAAGGGCCGTATTAAAGACGATTGCCCTTTCGACGGTATAATCATTGATGAGGTTTCCAAACTTAAAAGTAATAGCGGCACTAATTTTAAAGCTATGCGTCGCGTGATTAATAAGTTCGCTTGGAGGCTTACTATGACGGGAACGCCTGTTAGTGAAGACTGGACTGGCTTATTTGGTGAGATGTATATGACAGACGGCGGTAAAGCATTGGGTAAAAATAAAAGTAATTACTTAGAGAAATATTTTTATCCTACTGACTATGAAAGACGCAATTGGAAATTAATCCCTGGACAAGATGAAAAGATACTTGATGCCATTGGGGAGGTAATATATCACTTGCCTGATTATAGGCACGAGTTGCCGGAGTTAATTGAGCATACTGAATTGATTGAAATGGATAGCCACACTGAAATTATGTATAACAATTTCAAACGTGACTGTATCATATCAATGGGGGATGAAGAAATTGCAGCTCCTAACGCTGCCGCGCTAACCGGGAAGCTACAGCAAATATGCCAGGGCTTTATGTATACTGAAAATAAAGAAGTCCATAGAATGAAAACTTTAAAGCTGGACCGTTTAAAAGATATGCTATCCGGCTTCCATTCTTACGGTCCTGTAGTGATCGTTTATTGGTTCAAGCAAGATATTGCATACTTACAAGAAGCCTTTCCTCTTGGTGTAGTGCTAGACGGCGAAAAGACTATTATCGATTGGAACCTTGGTCGGACTGATATATTGTTCTTACAGCCAAGGTCGGCCGGGCATGGTTTGAACCTAGCCTTGGGAGGACATAATATGGTGTTCTACAGTCAGCTATGGTCCAATGACCTTGTAAAGCAGACTATAGCGCGACTGTGGCGGCGTGGGCAGACTGAACCGGTCCATATATATCATTTAATAATGAATAAAACTATTGATCAATTAATGAGCGCCAGGATAGACAGTAAAACAGAATATCATAGTTTATTGATTAAACACCTTACCACTAGTAAGGTGTAGATATTCCCTCGCAAGTCCCCCCACTTGCATAATAAAACCCCGCTTGTTTTTCATGTTTCAAGTGGGGTTTTTTATTGTCTTATTTTTCTTTTGTCGGTTCGGCGGGCGCCACCTCAATTATATTAAAAATAATATCTTTCCATATCTTCCACCAAGCAAGGGCCTTATCATCCATCCTATCAATAAGTGTGTCACTCATTTCTTGCCACCGTTCAATCGGGTGGTTTTGACAACCTATTTTTATATGGGTTGCCGTGTATTGAACTTCCCAAGTGTCAATTTGCAATGTTTTTATGTGCCTCATGTTTCCCTTAGCGTTGAACAGGTCAGCGTTGGTCAGGTCAGCGTTGGTCAGGTTAGCGTTGGTCAGGTCAGCGTTGGTCAGGTCAGCGTTGGTCAGGTCAGCGTTGCGCAGGTCAGCGTTGGTCAGGTCAGCGTTGGACAGGTTAGCGCTGGTCAGGTTAGCGTTGAACAGGTTAGCGTTGAACAGGTCAGCGTTGAACAGGTTAGCGTTGAACAGGTTAGCGTTGG
>Ga0105050_10005852_pt1 | contig 15568 bp, 10 predicted proteins | sample FRY01_FD_78088 | JGI IMG/M metagenome (GOLD analysis project Ga0105050, IMG submission 78088) | Freshwater microbial communities from Lake Fryxell liftoff mats and glacier meltwater in Antarctica - FRY-01 | ecosystem: Environmental > Aquatic > Freshwater > Ice > Glacier meltwater ... | reverse complement strand
CGCACACACCTTCGTCAACGCCGCCGTCAACGTCGTCTTCCCATGGTCAACATGACCAATCGTCCCCACGTTCACGTGCGGCTTCTTCCGCTGAAACTTCTCTTTTCCCATCTCTGGATCTCCGGGTAGGTTGTGCGTCAGTTTTTCTTGATGATGCCCTGGGCAATGCTGTCAGGGACTTCTGCGTACTTGTGCGGCTCCATCGTGTAGGTCGCGCGACCTTGTGTCGCAGACCGCAGATCGGTCGAGTATCCAAACATCTCGGACAACGGCACATCGGCCCGGATGATCTTGCCTGCCGGATTTTCATCCATGCCAAGGATGATCCCGCGACGACGGTTGAGGTCGCCCACGACATCACCCATGTAATCGTCGGGGGTCACGACCTCGACACTCATGATTGGCTCGAGAATGGCCGGACGGGCCTTGAGCGCCGCGTCCCGCAGAGCCATGGAGCCTGCAATCTTGAACGCCATTTCTGACGAGTCGACTTCGTGAAACGATCCGTCGAACAAGGTTGCCTTGACTCCGATCAGGGGGTATCCAGCCAGCACGCCGTTTTCCATCTGTTCGCGAATGCCCTTGTCGACAGCAGGAATGTACTCACGCGGAACGACGCCGCCCGCGATCGCATCAACAAACTGATAGGCCGCATTACCTTCTTCGTCCACATGCGGCTCGATCGTGATCCAGACATGCCCATATTGGCCACGACCGCCAGTCTGCCGAACAAACTTGCCTTCCTGCTCAACCTTGGCGCGAATCGTTTCACGATACGCAACCTGTGGCTTGCCGATGTTGGCCTCGACACTGAATTCCCGGCGCATCCGATCCACGATGATATCGAGGTGAAGCTCGCCCATTCCGGAGATGATTGTCTGACCGGATTCTGGATCCGTGCGTACCCGGAACGAGGGGTCTTCCTGCGCAAGCTTGCCGAGCGCTACACCCATCTTTTCCTGATCTGCAGTCGACTTCGGCTCTACCGCGACAGAAATAACTGGTTCAGGGAACTCCATCCGCTCGAGTTGAATGATGCTGTTCATCGCACACAGGGTGTCGCCGGTGCTCGCATCCTTCAGACCGATGGCGGCGGCGATGTCGCCGGCATAAACCTCTCGAATCTCGTCTCGCTGGTTGGCGTGCATCTGCACCATTCGACCAACACGCTCACGCTTACCACGCGTGGAGTTGAAAATCTGGTCGCCGGAATTGAGCGATCCCGAGTAGACGCGGAAAAACGTCAACGTACCAACAAACGGGTCAGTCGCAATTTTGAACGCCAGCGCAGAAAACGGCGCGTCATCCTTGGCTTCCCGAATCGCCTTGGTGCCGTCCTCGAGTTCGCCTTCAATGGCCTTGATCTCGGTTGGAGCAGGCAGATAGTCGACCACTGCATCGAGCATGGCCTGTACACCCTTGTTTTTGAACGCCGAGCCACACAAGGCGGGGACGATTTCCCCACGAATGGTTCGCGCTCGCAGCCCCTTCTTGATCTCGACCTCAGTCAGAGCTTCACCCTCGAGGTATTTTCCCATCAGGGTGTCATCGGCTTCAGCGGCCGCTTCGACCATTTTTTCCCGCCACTCTTCGGCCAGATCCTGGAACTCTTCGGGGATATCGGCGTACTGAAAGGTCAAGCCTTCATCGCTTTCATTCCAAAGGATCGCTTTCATGCGAACGAGATCGATGATCCCTTTAAAGTTTTCCTCTTCGCCAAGTGCCAACTGTATCGGCACCGGATTGGAGCCAAGGCGCGTGCGGATCTGCTCGACAACTCTCAGGAAACCTGCTCCCTGGCGATCCATCTTGTTGACAAACACCATGCGCGGCACGCCGTACTTGTTTGCTTGCCGCCATACCGTTTCGGATTGTGGTTCAACGCCCGATGTCCCGCAAAAAACAACCACTGCGCCGTCCAGAACACGCAGACTTCGTTCCACTTCGATGGTGAAATCCACGTGCCCGGGGGTATCGATGATGTTGATTCGATGCTCATCGAATTGCTGGCTCATGCCTTTCCAGAAACAGGTCGTGGCAGCAGAGGTAATGGTGATTCCCCGCTCCTGTTCCTGTTCCATCCAATCCATCGTTGCGGCGCCATCGTGGACCTCACCAATCTTGTGCAGACGGCCGGTGTAAAACAGGACCCTCTCTGTCGTCGTCGTTTTGCCAGCGTCAACGTGCGCGACGATTCCTATATTGCGATATCGCGACAAAGGTGTTTTGCGAGCCATGGTGCTCTCCTGGAACTATAGGTAAATCGGGTACGGCTGATCGATAAGGCGATCAGTAGCGATAATGCGAGAACATCTTGTTGGCTTCTGCCATCCGATGTGTGTCTTCGCGCTTGCGAACCGCTGTCCCGCGACCTTCTGCTGCGTCCTGCAATTCGCCGGCGAGTCGGGCGGCCATGGACTTTTCGCCGCGTTTGCGAGCACTGTCAACAATCCAGCGCATCGCCAGTGCATGTCGGCGACTTGCGCGAACCTCGACCGGTACCTGATAAGTAGCACCGCCAACACGTCGCGACTTTACTTCGACATAAGGCGCTACCGACTCCAGGGCTCTTTCGAAAATCTCCACCGCATTGGTGCGATTGGCCCGCTCTTCAATACGCGTGAGAGCACCGTAAACAATACGTTCAGCTACGGCTTTTTTACCGCTGACCATCACATGGTTGATGAATTTCGCTACGGTTTGATTGTGATACTTCGGATCGGGCAGGATTTCCCGTTTCGCGACGACGCGTCTTCTTGGCATTTCGGCTCCTTGTCTTCAGGTGGTTCCCGAACTTGTGTCGGGCCTTACTGGAGTATGTGTTTTGGGATCTGGACTTCTTACTTGGGTCGCTTGGCACCATATTTGGATCGACCCTGACGACGGGTTGTCACGCCAGAAGTATCCAATGTCCCGCGCACCGTGTGGTAGCGAACACCTGGAAGATCCTTGACGCGTCCACCACGGATCAGCACTACCGAGTGTTCCTGCAGGTTGTGGCCTTCTCCGCCAATGTATGAAGTGACTTCATACCCGTTGGTCAACCGGACGCGGCAGACCTTTCGCAGAGCAGAGTTGGGCTTTTTGGGTGTAGTCGTATAAACACGGGTGCAGACACCCCGTTTCTGCGGACAGCCCTGCAGAGCCGGAACAATGTTCTTCGTTACTTTCTGTTTGCGCGGCTTGCGTACAAGCTGGCTGATGGTCGCCATAGTGTCGTTTTCTCTGTTTTACCCCACCGGGGGTTTTCTTAAGCGCTTGATGCGCCCCCGCAAAGGGGCGCGAATTCTAATGTCTCATTGAAGTCATACGCAACCTCGGCTTGCCAAAAAGCAGGCCGAGGCTCTTTCTGAACAGATCTCATCCAGCCGAATTGAGCGCCTCGGACAACGCCGCTTCAATTTCATCTGCCGTTACCGTGTGCTCTTTTGCGCTCCGCCCAGCGATTTCATCCTCACGACGGCGACGGCGATCACTGTGGTACGTCAAACCGGTTCCTGCCGGAATCAGCCGACCAACCACGACGTTTTCCTTCAGTCCACGCAGGAAATCCTGTTTGCCAGTCACCGCTGCCTCGGTCAGTACCCGAGTGGTTTCCTGGAAAGATGCGGCTGAAATGAACGATTCGGTTGCCAGAGATGCCTTGGTGATACCCAGCAATATTCGCAGAAACTCGGCCGGTAGCCGGCTTTCGCTGACGAGCTCCCGGTTGATCACACGAACATTTGCATACTCGAGCTGCTCGCCTCGAATCAGGTTGCTTTCGCCCGACCCGATGATCTCGACCTTACGAAGCATCTGACGGACGATAACTTCAATGTGTTTGTCATTGATCTTCACGCCCTGCAGACGATAGACCTCCTGGATTTCGCCGATGATGTAGCGGGCGAGCGCTTCGACACCTTTCAGACGCACGATATCGTGCGGATTGTCGGCACCGTCGCAGACCTTCTCACCCTTGTCGACAAATTCACCCTCATAAACACCAATGTTCCGCCATTTCGGAATCAGTGTTTCGACTGCATCACCCTCCAGCGGCGTAATGACCAGACGACGTTTACCTTTGGTCTCCTTCCCGAAACTGACGTTCCCGCTGATTTCAGCCAGAATTGCCGGTTCTTTCGGTTTGCGGGCCTCGAAAAGATCAGCAACACGCGGCAGACCACCCGTGATGTCCCGGTTCTTGGAACCCTGTTGCGGAATTCGCGCGATGATGTCGCCTACGCCGACAGAGTCGCCATTCTGAAGCGACAGAATCGCATCGTTGGGCAGCAGATAGTGCGCAGGTATATCCGTACTCGGCAACAAAACCGATGCGCCTTTGGCGTCGATCAGGCGTACCGCCGGACGCAGATCCTTGCCTGCGCTGGGACGATCCTTCGGATCGAGTACGTTGATGTTGGTCAACCCTGTCAGCTCGTCGGTCTGCCGCGTAACGGACAACCCTTCTTCCATGTCGTCGAGAACCACCAGCCCAGCCACTTCCGTGACAATAGGATGGGTGTGGGGGTCCCACTGTGCGATCACCTGACCGGCTTCCACTTTCTGGTGGTCACCTACAGAAATGACCGCGCCATAGGGCAACCGGTAGCGTTCGCGTTCGCGCCCGACTTCGTCTGCAACTGCGATTTCACCAGAGCGGGAAACTGCCACCAGTTCGCCGCTGATACGTTGCACCGTTTTCAGGTTATGCAGACGAACGGTGCCACCATGCTTGACCTGGATGTTGTCGACAGCGGTCGCTCTGGATGCTGCGCCACCGATGTGGAACGTCCGCATGGTGAGCTGCGTTCCTGGCTCGCCGATGGACTGGGCAGCGATTACACCGACTGCCTCGCCGATATTGACCACATGGCCACGCGCTAGATCACGCCCGTAGCAGGTGCTGCAGATTCCGTAGTGCGTGTCACAGGTGATTGCCGAACGCACCATGATCTCGTCGATACCCAGCCCGTCCAGCCGATCCACCCACGTCTCGTCGAGCATCGTTCCCTGTTCGATGATGATCGTCTTTCCGTCCACCGCGTAAACGTTCTGCGCAGCCACACGTCCAAGTACACGATCCTTCAATGGTTCGACTACATCGCCGCCTTCGATGATGGCGCTGATCGTCAATCCATTCTCGGTACCACAATCATCCTCTGTGATAACCACATCCTGAGCCACGTCCACCAGTCGTCGCGTCAGATAACCGGAGTTTGCAGTTTTCAGCGCTGTATCAGCGAGACCTTTGCGTGCACCGTGAGTGGAAATGAAGTATTCATTGACGTTGAGCCCTTCGCGGAAGTTCGCCGTAATCGCGTTTTCAATGATGCTGCCATCAGGACGGGTCATGAGACCACGCATGCCAGCCAGCTGCCGGATCTGCGCCGGTGATCCACGCGCACCCGAATCCGCATACATGTAGACGCTGTTGAACGAAGCCTGCTCGACCCGTTCACCTTTGGAGTTTGTCACCACCTCTTTGGAAATACCTTCCATCATCGAGCGCGCAACCAGGTCGTTTGCTCGCGACCAGATGTCGACCACCTTGTTGTACTTCTCCCCCTGGGTAACCAGACCGGAGGCGTACTGTGCTTCAATTTCAGCAACTTCCCGTTCGGCTTCACCGATGATCTCGCCTTTGTCCCGCGGGATGACAAAGTCGTCAACACCAATGGACGATCCAGAGGTCGTCGAGTATGCAAACCCGGTGTACATGAGCTGGTCGGCAAATATCACCGTTTCCTTGAGACCGACATTGCGGTAGCACTCGTTGATCAGTCGCGATATCGACTTTTTGTCCATGGCCTTGTTGACCAATTCGAACGAGAGACGATTTGGCACGACCTCATAAAAAAGTGCCCTACCTACGGTTGTATCGTAGACCTTTCGACGAGGACGGAAATGGCCTGCGTCGTCTTCAACCTGCTCAGATATTCGTACTTTCACCCGTGCGTGCAGATCCACTTCATCGCAGATGTAGGCACGATGCGCTTCGTTGACATCCGCAAACATGCGACCCTCGCCCTTGGCCCCAATCCGGTCGCGTGTCATGTAATACACGCCAAGGACCACGTCCTGCGAAGGAACGATGATCGGTTCACCACTGGCCGGTGAGAGGATGTTGTTGGTGGACATCATCAGCGCACGAGCTTCGAGCTGGGCTTCCAGTGTCAGTGGCACATGCACTGCCATCTGGTCGCCATCGAAATCAGCGTTGTACGCCGTGCACACCAGAGGATGCAGCTGAATTGCTTTACCTTCGATCAGCACCGGCTCGAATGCCTGGATACCCAGGCGGTGAAGCGTCGGCGCCCTGTTGAGCAGCACGGGGTGCTCACGAATGACTTCCGCAAGAATGTCCCAGACTTCGGCCGTCTCGCGCTCCACCATCTTCTTGGCAGCCTTGATCGTGGTTGCCAGACCACGAGTCTCAAGTTTGCCGAAGATGAACGGCTTGAACAGTTCGAGTGCCATCTTCTTTGGCAATCCGCACTGATGCAGTCGAAGTGTCGGACCCACGACAATGACCGACCGTCCGGAGTAGTCGACCCGCTTACCGAGCAGGTTCTGGCGGAATCGGCCCTGCTTGCCCTTGATCATGTCTGCCAGAGACTTCAACGGCCGCTTGTTGGAGCCGGTGATAGCTCTGCCGCGTCGACCGTTGTCGAGCAGAGCATCCACTGCTTCCTGCAGCATCCGCTTTTCGTTGCGCACGATGATGTCAGGCGCAGAAAGATCAAGCAGGCGCTTCAATCGATTGTTGCGATTGATCACTCGACGATAAAGATCGTTGAGATCTGACGTGGCAAACCGGCCGCCATCCAGCGGCACGAGTGGTCGCAGATCAGGTGGCAGCACCGGTAGCACGTTCATGATCATCCAGTCGGGCTTGTTGCCCGATCGCTGGAATGCTTCCATCAGTTTGAGACGCTTGGACAACTTCTTGATCTTGGTTTCCGAATTGGTCGCCTGTATTTCTTCCCGCAAGCGAAGGATTTCGCTATCGAGTTCAAGTGCCTTGAGCAATTCCTGTACGGCTTCAGCGCCCATACGCGCGTCAAATTCGTCGCCGTACTCTTCGAGTTTGGTGTAGTACTCCTCATCGGAGAGCAGCTGACCGACTTGCAGATCTGTCAGACCAGGATCAATGACCGCGTAGTATTCGAAATACAGTACACGTTCAATATCCCGCAGGGTCATGTCGAGCAGCAGTCCGATACGACTCGGCAGTGACTTCAAGAACCAGATGTGCGCGACCGGACTTGCCAGTTCAATATGCCCCATGCGTTCGCGACGCACTTTTGTGAGTGTGACTTCAACACCACACTTCTCGCAGATCACACCGCGATGTTTGAGTCGCTTGTACTTGCCACACAGGCACTCATAGTCCTTGATTGGTCCGAAAATCCGCGCGCAGAACAGTCCGTCGCGTTCCGGCTTGAAAGTCCGATAATTGATGGTCTCCGGCTTTTTGACCTCGCCATAGGACCATGATCGGATCAAGTCCGGGGAGGCAAGGCCGATTTTGAGCGCATCGAAATCGTCGACGCTGCCCTGAGCCTTCAACAAATTCAGAAGATCTTTCACTTACACGCTCCTATTCAGCTTCCAGCTCTATGTTGATCGCCAGCGATCGGATTTCCTTCACGAGTACATTGAAGGACTCCGGCATACCAGGTTCCATCCGGAAGTCGCCATCCACAATATTCTTGTACATCTTCGTGCGTCCGTTGACGTCGTCTGACTTGACCGTCAGCATCTCCTGCAACGTATACGCTGCACCGTATGCCTCCAGCGCCCACACTTCCATCTCTCCGAACCGTTGCCCGCCGAACTGCGCCTTACCACCCAATGGCTGCTGGGTAACCAGGCTGTAGGATCCCGTAGAGCGGGCATGCATCTTGTCATCGACAAGGTGGTTCAACTTGAGCATGTACATGTAGCCGACCGTCACCGGGCGATCAAATTTTTCGCCCGTTCGACCATCAAACAGTGTGGTTTGTCCGCTCGCCGGCAGCCCGGCAATTTCCAGCATCCGCTTGATCTCTGTTTCGGTAGCTCCATCAAACGCAGGCGTGGCGATTGGCAGGCCTCCCTTAAGGTTGGTGGCCAATTCGAGAATCTCGGTATCCGTCAGAGAATCAAGATCAACCTTCCGTTGACCGACCCCGTTATAAACCTTGTCAAGGTAGGCCCGAACCTCGCCAACCTTGGCGTGCACTTCCAGCATTCTGGTGATCTGCTCACCAACACCTTTTACTGCCCAGCCAAGATGCGCTTCGAGTACCTGGCCAACGTTCATGCGACTCGGCACGCCCAGCGGGTTCAGGACGATGTCCACCGGCTGACCATTTTCGTCGTAGGGCATGTCCTCAACCGGCATGATCACCGAGATAACACCTTTGTTCCCGTGCCGACCGGCCATTTTGTCACCAGGCTGAATGCGTCGCTTTATCGCAAGATAGACCTTCACGATTTTCAGCACGCCAGGCGCAAGATCGTCCCCACTCTCCAGTTTGGTTTTCTGGTCTTTGAAGGTAGCATCCTGCTGCTCCTTCTTGTCCTTGAGGTGTTGCTCGGCCGCGTCCAGCTGATTGTTGAGTGCATCATCGACCATTCGAATCTTGAACCACTCATCATTTGCAATACCTGCCAGGTACTCGCTGTCTATGACGCCGCCTTTGGCCAATCCCGGCGCACTTGCTGCCTTGTTACCAAGCAGTGCTCTACGCAGCCGCTCAAAGGCATCAATTTCCACGATCCGGAATTCATCAGCGAGGTCTTTGCGAACCTGGGCCAGTTGTTGCTGTCCGATGTCCTTGGCGCGCTGGTCCTTCTCGACGCCGTCTCGCGTGAACACCTGAACATCAATAACAGTTCCCTTCACACTGGTCGGCACGCGCAGACTGGTGTCCTTCACGTCCGAGGCTTTTTCACCAAAAATCGCTCGCAGAAGTTTTTCTTCCGGAGTGAGCTGGGTTTCGCCCTTTGGTGTGACCTTGCCAACGAGGATGTCACCGGCGAGTACTTCTGCGCCGATGTAAACCACTCCCGATTCGTCCAGCTTCGAGAGCGCGCCTTCGCCGACGTTCGGAATATCGCAGGTAATCTCTTCAGGTCCCAGCCGGCTATCACGCGCCACACAGGTGAGCTCCTGAATGTGGATACTGGTGAACCGATCCTCCTGGACGACCCGCTCGGATACCAGGATTGAGTCTTCGTAGTTGTAACCATTCCAGGGCATGAAGGCGATGCGCATATTCTGCCCGAGCGCCAACTCACCCTTGTCAACAGACGGGCCATCGGCCAGAACATCACCGCGAGCAATGATGTCTCCAGGCTTCACCAGCGGCCTCTGGTTGATACACGTACTCTGGTTTGAGCGGGTGAATTTAGTGAGATTGTAGATGTCCACACCGGCTTCGCCAGCAGACGTTTCCGCATCCGCGACACGGACCACGATACGGCCAGCGTCAACACTGTCGACAACACCGCCACGAGAGGCAATCGCACAGACTCCAGAGTCCCTGGCCACCGCACGTTCCATCCCGGTACCGATCAACGGCTTCTCTGCACGAAGCGTCGGTACCGCCTGACGCTGCATGTTGCTGCCCATCAGCGCCCGGTTGGCGTCATCGTGTTCCAGAAACGGGATCAGCGCTGCTGCGACTGACACGACCTGTTTCGGAGAGACGTCCATATAGTCGACGTTCTCGCGATTGGTCCGTGTGAACTCATTCTGATGACGTACATCCACCATGTCCTGCGTGAACCGACTTTCGCTGTCGAGAATCGCGCTTGCCTGGGCAATGATGAACTCGGCCTCGTCGATGGCGGACAGGTAGTCAACCTGATTGGAGACCTTGCCATCAATTACCTTTCTGTACGGTGACTCGAGGAAGCCATATTCATTGGTGCGAGCATAGGTGGCCAGACTGTTGATCAGTCCAATGTTCGGGCCTTCCGGGGTTTCGATCGGACAGACGCGACCATAGTGTGTTGGATGCACATCGCGCACTTCGAACCCGGCGCGCTCTCGCGTCAGACCACCCGGCCCGAGTGCAGAAACGCGACGTTTATGAGTTACTTCCGACAAGGGATTGTTCTGGTCCATGAACTGGGACAGCTGACTGGATCCAAAGAACTCCTTGACCGCCGCTGCTACCGGTTTGGCGTTGATCATGTCTTGTGGCATGAGACCTTCGCTCTCGGCAAGACTCAATCGCTCTTTCACTGCACGCTCAACCCGGATCAAGCCTACACGAAACGCGTTTTCAGCCATCTCGCCGACACTGCGAACACGCCGATTACCCAGGTGGTCGATATCATCAACGGTCCCTTTGCCGTTGCGAATGTCGATCAACGTTCGCAATACATCGATGATGTCTTCCCTCGCCAGCGTGCCTTCGCCAACTATCTCTTCGCGACCAAGGCGTCGGTTGAACTTCATTCGTCCAACGTTTGTGAGGTCATAACGCTCGGAAGAGAAGAACAGGTTGTTGAACAGGTTCTCTGCTGCGTCTTTGGTCGGTGGTTCTCCAGGACGCATCATTCGATAAATTTCGACCAACGCTTCCAGGCGATTGCTGGAAGGATCGATTCGGAGTGTGTCCGACATGAAAGGACCACAATCAAGTTCGTTGGTGTAGATCGTCTCGATGTCCTTAACGCCCGACTTCTGCAGCTTGTCGAGAATTTCGTTGGTAATGATCGTGTTGCACGAAACGATGATCTCACCCGTCGCTTTATCAACAAGATCCCGTGCAACGGTGCGTTCGAGCAGATATTCCCGCGGTACATCCAGTGTCTTCAGGCCACTCTGCTCCAGGAGCCGCACGTGTCTTGCGGTAACCCGCTTGCCCGCCTCTACAATGACACGCCCGCTTTGATCGGCGATATCAATGGTCGCCACATCACCCCGGAGACGCTCAGGAATGAGATCGATCGTGAATCCATCGGCTTTCACGTGAAACACGTTTTTCGCAAAGAAGAGATCAAGAATTTCTTCTGATTTGTATTCAAGCGCGCGCAACAGGATCGTCGCCGGCAACTTACGTCGACGGTCGATACGCACAAACACACAATCCTTCGGGTCAAATTCAAAGTCGAGCCACGAGCCCCGATAAGGAATGACTCGCGCCGAATAGAGCAGCTTGCCAGATGAATGTGTCTTGCCGCGGTCGTGGTCGAAAAACACACCTGGCGATCTGTGGAGCTGGGAGACAACTACACGTTCAGTACCATTCACAACAAACGTACCGTTTTCGGTCATGAGCGGAATTTCGCCCATGTAGACTTCCTGCTCTTTGACGTCCTTGATGGCTTTGTTGCCGGACTCCTTGTCATAAATGATCAGTCGTACCTTGACCCGCAGCGGCGCAGCATAGGTGGAGCCACGGAGCATGCACTCCTTCACGTTGAACGGCGGTGTGCCAAGCCGGTAGTCGACATACTCAAGTGCAGCGCTTCCGGAATAACTGACTATCGGAAATACAGAGCGAAACGCCGTATGGAGGCCGACGTCCGATCGTTGTTCCGGGCTTTTTCCAATCTGGAGGAAGTGGCTGTAGGAGTCGACCTGGATAGCTAGCAGATAGGGCAACTCGACTGCCTCGGGAAGTTTGCCAAAGTCCTTCCGAATGCGCTTTTTCTCGGTAAAGCTATACGCCATACGTTTCTCCCAGAAGTGTTACGTTACCCTGCCCGCTGATGTTTCGACCACCAGGCAACGACCAAAGGCCAGCACGCAGGATTTCCCGCGTGCCAGCCCGCTTTCAGAACAGCAGTAGCGCGTTATCAACGCGGACTACTTCAACTCCACCGTAGCGCCAGCTTCCTCGAGCTGCTTCTTCACATCTTCAGCTTCAGCCTTGCTGATGCCTTCTTTCACGTTCGACGGTGCCTGATCAACTACATCCTTGGCTTCTTTCAGACCCAGACCAGTCAGGGCGCGAACTACCTTGATGACGTTGACCTTTTTGTCACCAACCGTTTTCAAGACCACTGTGAATTCAGTCTGCTCTTCGACCACTGCACCAGCGCCGTCTGCGGCTGCAGGCGGTGCTGCCGCAACTGCAACCGCTGCGGTAACTCCAAATTTCTCTTCCATCGCCGAGATCAACTCGACTACATCCATCACGCTCATCTGAGCGATCGCCTCAAGAATTTCGTCTTTGGACAATGCCATTATGTGTTCTCCTGATTTCTCTCAATTCGTGCTGTTCGTGCTGACAGTCAAACTGCCGCCTCTTTTTGGTCTCGAATGGCCGCAATCGTACGGACCAGCTTGCCGGGAACTTCGTTCATCGTGCGAGCCAGTTTTGCGATTGGCGCCTGCAGTACCGCCAACAACATCGCCAGTGCCTGCTCCTTGGTCGGGAGCTTCGCCAGACGATCAATATCACTGGGCGCAAGCAACTTGCCGCCGATCGACAGCGCTTTCACCCGGAGTTTGTCGTACTCCTTCGCGCAGTCTTTCAGCAAGCGAGCAGCAGCGCCGGGATCATCCTTCGAAAATGCCAGCAGAGTCGGACCGGTAAGTGCCTCCTGGAGACACTCATACTCCGTTCCTTGCAACGCTCGACGAGCGAGCGTGTTCCGAATGACACGAAGGTAAACACCTGACTCACGCGCCCTCTTGCGCATGCTCGTCAGCTGCGTCACCGTCATACCCCGGTAATCTGCCAACACTGCCGAAAGGGCTTTCACCGCAACTTCGTTGACCTCGGCAACAATGATCTGTTTTTGCTCGAGTCTCAGTGCCACTGTTTACTCCTTGGATATCGCCGATATCCGTTGTGTTTATTCACGCACTTGCACTGCGTGAACCCTACGGCGACTCCAAGCCAGGAACACACTGCGTCCCACGGAATTGAGCCAGGCCGTCTGCGTAGGCATTGCATTAAGGCCTGTGTACCGAAGTACCGGCCGCCATACGGTTTTTGACGGTTGTGTTGCCAACCCGAACAAACGGGGGGCAACACCCCTTCAAACTTGTCAGATCAAGAACACTCCAGGTCTTCAGGCCTCCAACGAAGCCTGATCTACCAACACTCCCGGTCCCATCGTCGTCGAGAGCATGATCTTTTTCAGGTAGATGCCTTTTGCAGAAGCTGGTTTCGCCCGCCGTAGATCACTCAGCAACGCTTCAAGGTTTTCCTTCACCTGCAACGAACCAAAACCGACTTTGCCCAGGCTGCCATGAATGATTCCTGCCTTGTCAGTACGAAACTGTACCTGGCCGGCTTTTGCATTCTTGACTGCCGTCGCGACATCCGGGGTAACGGTCCCGGTCTTCGGGTTTGGCATCAGGCCGCGAGGGCCGAGAATTTTTCCCAACTGGCCGACAATGCGCATGGTATCTGGAGATGCAATCACGACATCAAAGTCGAGATTGCCAGCCTTCACTTGCTCGGCGAGATCTTCGAGACCAACAATGTCGGCTCCCGCACTTTTGGCTGCTTCTGCGGCCGCGCCTTGCGCGAATACCGCAACCCGCGTTGTCTTGCCGGTACCGTGGGGCAAGGTCGTCGCGCCACGGACCACTTGATCAGACTTGCGTGGATCGACTCCGAGATTGATGGAGACATCGATGGACTCCACGAATTTTGTTTTGGCAATTTCAGTCAGCAGGTCAACCGCTTCATTGATCGGATACGCCTTGGTTCGATCAACTTTGCTCTGGATCATCTGCATCCGTTTTGTGAGCTTAGGCATCTATACTCCCTCCACATCAATTCCGGCACTACGCGCGCTGCCCGCGATGGTCCTCACGGCAGCATCAAGATCAGCGGCGGTCAGGTCAGGCATCTTCAGTTTTGCAACTTCTTCAAGCTGAGCCCGAGTCGCCTTGCCAACCTTTACAGAGTTCGGAGTCGCACTTCCCTTGGAGATACCGATTGCCTTTCGAAGTAATACCGACGCCGGGGGCGTCTTCATGATGAAGGTGTACGAACGGTCGGAATAAACCGTGATGATCACGGGTATCGGCAACCCCAATTCAAGATGCTGAGTCTGGGCATTGAAGGACTTACAGAAGTCCATGATGTTTACCCCATGCTGACCCAGTGCCGGTCCAACCGGTGGACTGGGATTGGCCTGTCCGGCCTTCACCTGCAACTTGACGTATGCAGTGATCTTGCTTGCCATATATGCTCCTGTGTGGGTCCTAGCGTACTGCCGTCAAAGGCTCCTACTCCCCGCCTACGTTTACCTCAAGCCAAGTCGACTCTGAGGCTCGTTTTGTTTGCGCCAGCTGTGCCGCATGCGCCTGCTCTACACGGCCCGACGAGTGGACCGGGCATTTCGTCAAGCCTTTTCGACCTGACTGAAATCAAGCTCGACCGGGGTCGAGCGACCGAAAATGGTAACTGCTACATTGAGGCGGTTTTTCTCGTAATTCACTTCCTCGACGATGCCGTTAAAGTCGTTGAATGGCCCATCTACTACTCGAACCACTTCGCCAGGCTCGAAGACAGTTTTGGGCGTTGCCTTCTCGCTGCCAACCCGGATTCGGTCAAGAATCGACTGCGCTTCCTTGTCCGACAATGGGGCAGGCCTATCAGCTTTGCCGCCTATGAATCCCATGACTCGCGGTGTTTCTTTAACCAGATGCCACGTCTCGTCATTCAGTTCCATTTCCACCAGGACGTATCCGGGAAAGAACTTCCGCTCGCTGCGCCGCTTCTGGCCGGCCCGCATCTCAACCACTTCTTCAGACGGCACCAGAATTTCGTTGAAAAATTCTCCTAACGATGAAAGTGCGACACGTTCTTTCAAAGCTCGCGCCACACTCTTCTCGAAACCGGAATAGGCGTGCACGACGTACCATCTTTTTGCCATTTCGCATTTATCCTGTTTACGCCGTAGAACCGGTAACTCGAGACCCGAAACAACCAACTCCAAGCCCACTGTTATCCGATGACCGCTGTCACCAAGGCGCTCAGCGCCCAATCCAGCAACCACAGCAACATTGAGAAGATCGCTATCAAGACAAGCACCACAAGTGTTGTCTGGGTTGTTTCCTGATTAGTCGGCCACACGACACGCCGTATTTCACTACGCGCGCCGCGCATCAACTCGAGCGCATCCGCACCCTTGCCGGTGAGAGAAGCGACGTAGATTGCAGCTCCTCCCACCAAAAGCACCCCTAATACACGTACCAACAAGGACTGGTCTTGAAAGTACCAGTTCCCGACGATGGCAGCAGCAGCCAGAATGGCGACGACGAGCCATTTGGCCCAATCCAGCGCTGTCGATGCACCGACATCGGAACTAGTACTCACGCGTATCAAACCCCATTCTTGCCAGTAGTGGCAGGCCAGGAGGGAATCGAACCCCCAACCTGCGGTTTTGGAGACCGCCGCTCTGCCAATTGAGCTACTGGCCTAATGCTACGTATACCCATCAAAAACGAAAGCCCACTTCGATTCCGCCTCTTCAGGTGACTCGAAGCCCTTCCAGTCTACTTCACGATCTGGGTAACAACACCCGAGCCAACCGTTCGGCCACCTTCGCGGATCGCAAACCGCTGCTTCAACTCCATCGCAATCGGACTGATCAACTCAACGTTCATCCGGATGTT
>Ga0105050_10005848_pt1 | contig 15572 bp, 17 predicted proteins | sample FRY01_FD_78088 | JGI IMG/M metagenome (GOLD analysis project Ga0105050, IMG submission 78088) | Freshwater microbial communities from Lake Fryxell liftoff mats and glacier meltwater in Antarctica - FRY-01 | ecosystem: Environmental > Aquatic > Freshwater > Ice > Glacier meltwater ... | reverse complement strand
TATTGCCGATCTTTTGATGCTGGATGACGCCGGTTTCCGTGCGCTTTTTTCTGGGTCGCCTATCAAGCGTATCGGGCGGGACCGCTTTGTCCGCAATGTTTTGATTGCAGCCGGCAATGGCGGCGACGCGACATTAATCCCGCAGATAACGCGGTTACTGGATGACCCAGCCCCCGTCGTGCGCGGCGCTGCCATTTGGGCCATATCCCGATTGTCGCCGCCAGACTTTGCGCGGCTGAAAAACGGGCGTGCCGCGACCGAAATGGACCCATCAGTTCAGGCGGAGTGGCAATTGGTTTAGCGGGCTTGCAGCGCTTCTACGCAGGCAGCGCGATCAACGGCAGCGCCGTCACTTCGGCGCGCATCGACATAGGTGACGATTTCTGCATTACCTCTTCCCTCGGGATAGAGAAAGGCATCGAGCACGCAGGCCTTGCCAACAAATTGCAGCTTGCGGCCATAGACTTCGACTACGTCCAAACGCGGTTCGCCGAAAAGGCGTTTCAATGCACCCGCATCCTTGCCGATGATGCCTTCCAATCCCCTTTTGTCCAACGCGGGTCGGGGCGGTAACGCGGCAGCAGTTCTTTCCGGTGCTGGTGCTGGGCGCGGTGCAGGCGCTGGCGCGGAAACGCAGCCAGCCAGCAACAGGCCGAGCATGGCCGGCGTCAGATATTTCATAACTTGCTCACTCCCGAATGCACCATGTGCACGGCCATCGCTGTCGCCAAAACCGGCACGAAAAAATTGATGAAGGGTATCATCATTGCCGCCGTCGCAAGCAGGCCAAGCAGTAGCCTTGGCAATTTGCGGATGCTGCCATGCTGCTTGCCGTGGCGCGCGACAAGCATGTCCTCCAGATCGCGGCCCATCAAGAGTGCATTGATCAGCAGAAACGCAATGGCCGAGCCGACGCCGGTTACCAGCAACATGATATATAAAGGCAATGCGAGTATATTGTACGCAATCACGCGCACCACCGAGCGCACCGCCATCTGGATGCCCGTTGCAAGATTCGGGCGAACACCCATTTGTGCGTGCCGCGGGTAATGATGGTCTTCGACCGCATCAATGATGTCATCGGCAAAAACCCACGTGATTGCCACTGCGATCACGCGGAATAACAGCATAGCAGACAAAGCAATGATGGCCACAGACAGCAAGCCTGACCAGACCCCGCCATCGCCAAGGTTGAGCCATAAAAAAAGCCTTTGCAGCGCGAACCACAAGGCAATGCCAAATATGAGGAAGGCGATAAGCGTCAATAGGATTACTTTTGCAAGTAACAGGACGACGCGCCTGTCGGATAGGCTCTGGAACGAAAGCATCAGTGCGTGGATCATCGTCGCTTTCTAAAGCGCTTGCCCGAAATGTCCAATCCCACTAGGGCCCGCGCAACCGCAAATTGGGATTTTTATGACCGACATTCGCTTCGACGTGCTCGCCATTGGCAATGCTATTGTAGATATTATCGCTGAAACCAGCGATGCCTTTATCGAAAGCGAAGGTCTGGCCAAGGGCAGCATGCAGCTGATCGACGAAGCGCGTGCGCAGGCATTATATGATCATATGGGACCCGCCCGCGAGATCAGCGGCGGGTCAGCGGCCAACACATTGGCTGGCCTCGCGCGCCTTGGCCACAAAACGGCGTTCATTGGCCAGGTCGCCGACGACCAGCTGGGCGACGTTTTTGCCCATGACATTCGGGCTGGTGGCATTCACTTTGACATCTCCGCACGCGAAGGCGCGCCTTCGACTGCGCGCTGCTATATTCTCGTGACCCCGGATGCGCAGCGCACGATGAACACCTTTTTGGGTGCATCGCAATATCTGCCTGCACGAGTGATCGACAAAACCCTCATCGAAAGTGCCGCGATCCTGTATCTCGAGGGCTATTTGTGGGATCCCGAAGAACCACGTGCGGCGATGCGCACCGCGATTGATGTCGCGCGCGCGGCTGGCCGCAAGGTGGCATTGACGCTTTCAGATGCTTTTGTAATCTCTCGCCACGGCCCTGATTTCCTCGCGGAAATGGATGCTGGTCGCATCGACATATTGTTTTCGAACGAGGTAGAGATTTGCGCGTTAAACAACAGCGACGATTTCGAAGCATCGGTTGCTGCGATTGCCGCGAAAGTTCCGTTGCTGGTCTGCACACGTGGTGAACATGGCGCCATCGCTATCGAAAACGGTGTCCGCACGGAGGTTTCGGCCGAACCCGTTGCGCAATTGGTGGATACGACAGGCGCCGGCGACCTTTTTGCGGCTGGCGTATTTGCAGGCCTAGCGCAGAAACGCCCCATGGCAGAATGCCTTATCATGGGTGCCGTTTGCGCCGCCGAAATCATTTCGCATTATGGTGCGCGTCCCGAAGCCGACATTGCCCGACTGGTGGCAAGCCGTCTGGGCTAATCCTTTTTCTTGCGGAAAAGGACGCGGTCTTCGTGGCCGAAACCCCAGCGCCAGATAATCCAGCTGTAAACTGCAAGAATTGCAGGAATGCCGATGGCGAGTTCGACCCATTCGAAACGGGCGGGTACGCTGACAATCAGCGCGCCCAAAAGCCCGGCCGCCGACACAGCGGGGATTAACGCCCAACGCCAAATGCGGATTTTTTCGTTGAGCAGCTTTGCGAGGAAGCGGGACTTGATAAAGGACCCGATGCCAAGCGACACCATAAGGCCGCACGCAACCGCTGCTGCTTGATATAGTCCGACATATTCCGCTTTGATGGGCCAGTCGTTGGCAAGCATGATGAGGCCAATGCTCACCAATGCCTGAACTGCAAGCATGCCAAGGGAGATCAGCAAATTCCGGTGGCGCGCCATGTAGACCAAAGCGGATTCGCTCACTACTGCTGTTGCAGCGGCAACTTCGGCCGCCAGCAAAAAGGCAAGCGCAGCCGCGCCGCCAACAAATTCCGGACCGATCAGGCCCATGATAGCCTCACGCGGAATACCGAGTGCCAAGGCGATGCCAGCCTGCGCGGCGATAATCCAAAAACCGACTTGCCCGATCTGTTTGGCGATTTCGCCATAATTTTTGGTTTGCAAGTTGCGGGTTATCACTGGGCCTAAAATGGGGTCAAAGCTTGTCTTCAGCTTTTGCGGCAGACTGGCCACTTGCTGTGCGACATAATAAATGCCGACTACAGCGGGTGACGCGAACAGGCCGAGGATAGCCAGATCAAGCCTGCGGCTACCCCATTCGGCTGCATCAGCGGCGGCGAGCGGCAGGTTCCGTTTCGCAATCGCGAAGGACCGCGTGAAGCTGGGTCGCCATCCCCACGGCACGCCATAGCTACGCCACAAAGGCCAGAGCGCGAACAACAGGGCGGCGGCAAGCGACGCAACATAAGACAATATCAATCCGTCGCGCACCGAGTAGAAATAGAAAGCCCCGGCGGCGATGCTGATGGTCCACGGCTCGACAACTGCGCGTGCGCGCACCGTTGATACAATATCAAAGCGATAGGCCAATGCGGCCAATGCGATGTCGGTTGCGACAATTGCGAATATTGCGAGTGGCAGAAAACGGTCGAGCCCGTTGATACCGCTGTTCGGAAACATCAATTGTGGCAGAAGTATAAGGAACAATGCACCGACAGTCGCTGCAGCCATCGCCGCGAGCATCGCGTCGGCCACCATATGGGCATGGGGGCGGTCGTCGCGCGCGAGCAACTCCGCCAGGCCGCGGCGCAGTCCTAAAGACGCGAGTTGCGCAGCAAATTCGATGATCAATATCGCATAAGCGAAACGCCCAAGCGCTTCGGGGCCATAAAGCCGTCCGGCGATAAAGAGGAAAGGGATGCGCGCAGCCAACCGCAGGACAAAGCCGAACACGTTCGTCCGGCCACCCTTTGCGAGCGCCTGAATATCGTCTTCATCGGTTCTGGCTGCGGTCAAATCATGTCCCTGCTCTGACAGTTTAGCGTATTAAGATACGCGTTACCAGCTTTCGGGCTTCAACGGGCGGGCGAGCAAATTGGAGATAACGGCATCTACAGTTGCTGATCCATCCAGCAATGCCCCGACTGCTGCGACAATAGGCATTTCTACGCCAAGCTTTTGTGCTGATGCCAACAATACAGGGGCGGTGAAGGCGCCTTCCGCCACCGTCTGTCGGTTAGCGAGTAAGTTTTCGGCGCTTTGCCCCTGACCGAGACCCCTGCCGAGCGCGAAGTTACGCGAATTTTCCGAGCTGCACGTCAGCACGAGATCGCCCAGACCCGACAGACCGGAGAGCGTCTCCGACTTTGCGCCGCGTGCCAGGCCATAGCGCTGCATTTCCGCAAAGCCGCGCGCGATAAGCGCCGCGCGGGCATTCAAGCCAAGGCCCGCGCCGTCCACGACGCCGCAACCGATGGCGAGCACATTCTTGACCGCGCCTCCGATCTCCGCGCCCACAACATCGTTTGACCAATAGGGACGGAAGGAAGGCGTAGCGATCAGCCGCGTGAGAACTGCGCCAAGCGCCTCGCTTGCAGTTGCGAGCGTTACAGCGGTTGGTTTTCCGGCAGCGACTTCATGGGCAAATGTGGGGCCGGAAAGTACTGCTATCGGGTTGCCGGGGCGCGTCTGTGCAGCGACATCGGACACCAACATCTGCGTGCCCGCTTCAATGCCTTTTGCGCATAAAATAAGCGGCGCGTCAGTCGCGGGGAGTGCGGACAAAGTCGACCGCACATGTTGGGCGGGTGTCACGATCAAAAGCGTCGCACATTCCGCCACCCGCGCAAGGTCGCTCGTCGCTTCGATTGCAGTTGGCAAGGAAAGTCCCGGTAGAAACGCGCGATTTTCATGCTGCGCATTGATGCTGCTGACGACATCGTCTTCCCGCGCCCAAAGCAGGACTTTGTTGTGAATCTGCGTCATCACTGCGGCTAAAGCTGTGCCCCACGCGCCGCCGCCGATGATGCCAACCGGATACATATGGTTCATGCCTTCACTCCTGCACCGCGCGCGGGTGCCGCCTTGGGATCGAGGGGCCATCTGGGCCGTGCGACAAAGTCCAGCCCATCGGTCAACCCGTGCGCCAGCCGTTCGGCACCAGCCCACGCGATCATGACGCCATTATCCGTACACAACCAAAGCGGAGGCGCGACAAAACGCATGCCTCTGGACGTCGCGAGTTGTTGCAGCATTCCCCTTATGGGTCCGTTGGCAGCGACGCCGCCAGCAACGACCAAAGCGTCCAGCGCGTCAATCCGGTCGAGCGTGTAATTGATGCGGTCCAGCAAGCAGTCGACGACAGCTTGTTGGAACGATGCGGCAATGTCGTCGACGCGATATTGCCCCGTCTCATGCGCCCGCAATACGGCGCTTTTCAATCCGGCGAAGGAGAAATGTGGTTCGTTGGCGCCCTTCAACGGTCGGGGAAGGGGCACATTGTTCGCATGGCCTTGGGCTGCTGCCCGTTCTACAGCTGGACCGCCGGGGAAGCCCAATCCTAATATTTTGGCCGTTTTGTCAAACGCTTCGCCCACTGCGTCATCGATGGTCGTCGCCAACCGGTTATAGTCGCCCACGCCGTTCACGCGCAGAAGTTGGCAATGTCCGCCTGAAACGAGCAACAGCAAATAAGGAAAGTCGAGATTCGGGTCGGTCAGTCTGGGTGAAAGTGCATGGCCTTCCAGATGGTTCACTGCGATGAGCGGTTTGCCCGATGCCATTGCTAAAGCTTTTGCCGTAACCAGCCCAACCATCACACCGCCAATCAGGCCGGGACCTGCTGTCGCGGCAATGGCGTCGACATCGTTGAGCGTCATGCCCGCGTCGGCAAGGGCAGTTTGCACCAAAGGCGTCATCAGCTCGGCGTGCGCGCGGGCGGCAATCTCGGGAACCACACCGCCAAAAGCGCGGTGATGGTCCTCTTGCCCCGCCAGCGCATGGCTCAAAATAGTCCGGTCGGAGCGCACAATTGCTGCTGCCGTTTCGTCGCAGCTAGATTCAAGACCAAGGATGATTGCCATTCCGCTTTCCCATAGGTGGACGTGCCGCTATGAACAAGCAGCATGACAAAGACTTTATTCACTCCCGAGCGTCCATTACGTATCGGCACCCGCCGATCTCCGCTGGCTCTGGCCCAAGCAGAGATGACAATGTCCGCTCTTAAAGAGGCGCATGACTTGCCCGACGAAGCGGTGGTGCTTGTTCCCATGCTTGCAACGGGGGACAAGATTCAGGACCGTCCGTTGGCCGACATCGGCGGCAAAGCCTTGTGGACCAAAGAACTGGAATGGGCCTTGATCGATGATCAGGTCGACATTGCGGTGCATTCGATGAAAGACGTTGAAACCGTTCGCTCGGATCATTTCATTGTAACCGCGATGCTGCCCCGCGCCGATGTCCACGACCGGTTGATTGGCGCAGATTCGCTTGACGCATTGCAGCGAGATGCCCGCGTTGGAACCTCCAGCCCTCGGCGCGCTGCGCAATTGCAGCGTCAGCGCCCCGACCTTCAGATCGTTCCATTACGCGGCAACGTCGCGACACGACTGGCACATATCGCGGCAGGCGAGGCAGACGGAACATTGTTGGCCGCTGCCGGACTGGATCGCTTGGGCATGCCCGATGTCGGCGTTGAACTACCGCTGACACAATTCTTGCCCGCAGCATCACAAGGCGCAGTGGGCATTGATCGGCTGTCCAGTAGGGAGGATCTCATCCCGTTTCTGCACGCTATTAATGATGCGCCGACATTTGTCGCCGTCAATGCGGAGCGTTCCTTGCTTGCGGCTTTGGGCGGTAATTGTCACTCCCCAGTGGCTGCGTATGCGGTGGTAGAAGGGTCGAAAATACGATTGAAGGCAGAAATCTTTACCAACGACGGCGCCGAAATGCATTCGGATGAGATAATCTATGACCAGAACGAAGACGGCGCCGCGCAGCTGGCACAGGCGTTACTGTCACGGGCAAGTGCAGAATTGCGGGGCATATTCGCATCGTGAAGGTGCTGATTATTCGGCCGCAACCTGGCGCTGATGCAACTGCCCAGCGTTTCCGTGCGGCCGGCCATGTTCCGACAATTATGCCTTTATTTGAAATCCAGTCCGTGGCGACAACCGCGATTTCGGCGTCGGGCTATGATGCCGTATTGCTGACAAGCGGGAACGCTGTGCGCGCAGCCGAGGGCTTTTTGAAGGCCAACGCGCATGTGCCGATTTACGCAGTCGGTAGCGCCACGGCCCGTGCAGCCGAAAAATCTGCAATCACAACTTTTCGGGTTGGTGCTGCTGGCATCGACGCTTTGGCCGAGGTCGCGGTGCAGGACGGTCACAAACGCCTGCTGTGGCTGGCGGGTGAAGACCATAGCATATGGCAACCAAGGCTTCAGGTTACGGTGGATACCCACATTGTTTACAGAAGCGTAGCGCGGCAAACACCCGATGATTTCAACGCGGCTGTCGCGGGAAGCGACTTGGTTGTTCTGCATTCGTCACGCGCCGCGCAACATTTCGCTGCGTGCTGCGATGAGGTGAACATCCTGCGGCATAAGGTCGCGTTGGCCACATTTTCAGATGCTATCGCACGGAACACTGGCGCGGGTTGGTCCATTTGTATCATTGCACCTCTGCCCAACGACGCTGCCTTGCTTGAGGCCATTCAAACGCATTATAGGACCGGCCAAGCCGATATCATTCTCCGCAACAAGCCCGAAGGAACGACATGAGCGACTATCCATCAGCAACTGGCGCCCGCGGCGGCCTGAAGCTTAAACACATCGCACTGCTTTTGTTTGTCGCGTTCGCGGGTGGGGGGATTGCGACGTGGTGGCTTGCTGACGAATATGGCCTCTTGGGCGCTTCTGGTCCTGCCGCGGTTTCGGGGTTAGACTCAGGTAACGCCCCCCGGGCGGCTGGCAATGTTGCGCCCGCCCCTGCTGCACTTGGTACGACAGGTGACAATATGGACCAAGTGCCGCCGGTGCTCCTTACGGGAACCGTTCCTTCTGCTGATTCCGCTCGTGGCGAAGGATTGCTCCTGACATATGTCGTGCGTAGAACACTCGATGAGGGCGCGCCGCTTGGATATCTGTCCGAACAGCTGCGTTTGCGCTTCGGTGCAAGTCAGCCCCAAGCAGTTGCCACGGTGATTTCCGCTGCGCAGGCACCGGTTACGCGCGACATGTTGCGCACTGAACTGGCTGCCTTGGAACCAGCATTGATCATGAATAACAAGGATGAGGACCTTTGGACCACAATCAAAAGGGAATTTTCCGAACTGTTTGTTCTGCGGATGGATGGCACCGTCACCGTGGCCCCTAATCAGCGGTTTGTCCGTGCCGAAGCGCTTGTCGAAGCGGGCGATATTAAAGCGTCGATGGCCGACATCGCTCTTTTGCCGGGTGCTGATTCCGCACGTGCATGGCTGGCGCGCGCGAAGCGTTATGATGATGCGCGCACTGCGTTGAAACAGCTTGAAGAAATGGCGCTCGTTCGGCCACTGGCAGCTCCGGTTGCCGTTATACCTCCGCCAACCGTCGAGCAGCCAGAAGCCGAACCTTTGTCACCGACCCCCTGAAGAATCGACCGATAAGGCCGCGCGTATTGCCGCATCCACACGACCTTGCGCCAACCTTGCCTTTGTTCCTGCGCGAAGCGCTTTCTTTTGCTCCGTTGCGACTAAGCGCAGCGTTCAGTCCCCGAGTTAAACTTCCTGTGGATGGCGCGGGGCGGCCTGTAATGGTTATCCCAGGGTTCATGGCATCCGATCGTACCACATCGCGCTTGCGCCGGTCTTTGCTAGCATCTGGTTTCGCCTGTTCTGGTTGGGGGATGGGTCGCAACACCGGAATAACATCCGACGTTCTGACGCGTCTTGATGACCGGATTGCAGCGCTGGGGCGCAACGGGCCGGTTATCCTGATCGGATGGAGCTTGGGTGGCTTGATCGCGCGCGAATATGCCAAATATGCTCCGGATAATGTCGCGAAGGTCGTGACATTGGGTAGCCCGTTTTCGGGTGATCCGCGTGCCAACAATGTTTGGCGTATCTACGAATGGATCGACGGGCATAAGGTCGATGCACCGCCATTGGAGGTTAATTTGACGGTCAAGCCGACGGTGCCAACAACCGCCATGTGGTCAAGACGCGATGGTTTGGTTTCTCCGCGGTCGGCTTGTGGCCTTCTGCATGAAGCCGATGAACCGATTGAGCAGGATTGTTCGCATATGGGCTTTATCGCGTCTGCGGATGCCATCCGACGTATTGGAGAAATAATCGCGCGGTAATCATCGGTTGGCACAATGATTGCTGGTGTGTGGGTGTCCATTTGGAAGGGGATTCACATGCTTGTTCTTGTATTCGCGCTTATGACCACGCCACCGCAATTCGAAGATTTAGAGATTCTCGACGAACGCATTCAGGCCGAGGCCGCCGATGCAGAGCCAGTCGACAAAAGGTTGAAGCTGGCAGAATGTCCCGCTGATCCCATCATTTCCCGCGCTGCAGGCGGCGCTGTCGTCGTTCGCTGCCCCGCATTGGGCTGGCGTCTGCGCGTGCCCCTCCGGCCGGCGTCCGGCGCGCCGGAAACCGGCCAGATTGTGATACGTAAGGGCGATTTGATTGAATGTATCTCGGGTGGTCCGGGGTTTTCGGTGTCCACTCAATTGATTGCCATGGACGATGCCCGTGTCGGCCAGACGCTGCGTGTCAAATCGCCGACATCCTCAGTCTTGTTGACTGCGGTGGCAAAATCTCAAGGGCAAGCTGCACTCTAGCATTAAAGACCTGGCCGCAGTTGCCGTTCCTATTTCCGTCAGGGCTGTCAGGTTTCCGACAGCTTAGTGGAAAGGGAAAGAAATGGTTCACTCAGTGACTTTGAATCCGGCACAACTGGCCGTCGTGTCACACAAGAAAACAACTGATATTGCTGCGGCGCAGCCCCATGCTGTTCCTCCGGCAAAGCCGACCACGCAAAATATCAGCCTTGCAACGGCCTTGGCCCAAAAGGGTCCGCCTTTTGACGCCGAACGCGTTGCATCATTAAAGGCGGCTATTGCGAGCGGCAAATTCCGCATCGACTTGGGGGCGATTGCAGACGGCGTTATGCGTTTCGGTACCAGCACCCCAGCCTGACCTCATGATTGATCATCTCATCGCCTGCCAGAAGGATCTCATTGCCGCGCTTGACGCGCGCGATGCGGATGCAGTTGTGGCTGCGACCCATGCGCTCGCCGCTGCCGTTGATGCGCTGCCGATGGATGACGTTATGGCGGATCCGGAGCAGCTGGCGCATGGCATGAAACAGGCAGAGGCTGCCCGTATTAGGGTCAAATATCTGACGGCATGGAACCGACAGAAAATTGACCGACTGGCGGAATTACGCGGCCAGAAGTCGTCTATAATCTACACGGCCCCCCGAAAATAGCAGGAAAGCCCCAGCTTACGCACAGTTGGCATGACTGTTGCTGTAGCGAATGCATGACCATTCGGACCACATCATGACACACCCGCTAGGCTTTTCCATTCCCCGCCAGCGCGTGACTGCAGCGATCGCGCAGGCATCGGCGCGTACTGGCGTCGCATTCGACTATCTGATGAATCAGGCGCAAGTTGAAAGCGGCATGCGCCCGGACGCCCGTGCCAGAACGTCAAGCGCGACTGGCCTGTATCAGTTCACGAGCCAGACTTGGCTTGGCACTGTCAAACGCCATGGTGCTGCACATGGGTTGGATTGGGCTGCCAAGGCAATTACGAAGAATGCTTCCGGACAGTTTACAGTCAATGATCCCGCGTTGCGCAGCCAAATTCTGGATTTACGGACGCACCCGGAGACAGCGGCCGTCATGGCGGCGGAATTTGCATCGGACAACAATAGCTATCTGCAATCGCGTCTGGACGGCAATCCTGAAGCGGTTGACCTGTACCTTGCCCATTTTTTAGGCCCAAAAGGCGCTGGCGATTTTCTGGACGCCTTACGCGACCAACCGGATCAAGCCGCTGCGTTGCTCTTTCCCGCGGCAGCCGCAGCGAACAAATCGATTTTTTACAACACCAATGGCGGTGCCCGCAGCCTGCGGGAAATTCGCGACGGCTTTTCCGCCAAGCTCGCTGCCGGACCGGGTGGAGACTATCGGGCTACCAATATGGTAATGGCGCAGCGCAGCGTAAATGCAGGGCAAAGACAAGTGCCATTGCAACTTGCGCGCATGGAAAAAATGCCCGCCGGGCTTGATCTTGACTTCGCCCGTAAAGCCTATCAGCGCCTGTCAGGCCTGTCGGGATGATGCAGAACCCAATATTCGCCGTTCCGCTCGCAGTGTTAAAGGGCAACGCCTTGCCGGTCGCGATCCTGCTGCTTGTGATGCTGATGATCGTGCCCGTTCCGGCGGCACTGCTCGATGTCGGATTTATCCTGAACATCATGATCAGCCTTGCGGTGCTGATGGTGGCTATGAACGTCGCCAAGCCGCTGGACTTTTCGTCCTTCCCAACGGTGTTGCTGCTGGCGACGATTTTCCGTCTGGCGCTTAACGTTGCTTCGACGCGCGTTGTGCTGGTCGACGGGCACAAGGGACCGGCTGCGGCGGGGCATGTCATTGAGGCGTTTGGCGCGTTCCTGATTGGCGGCGATTATATTGTCGGCATCTTTGTTTTTGCCGTGTTGATGATCATCAACCTTGTTGTCATCACAAAGGGTGCAGGGCGCGTATCCGAAGTGTCCGCACGGTTCACATTGGACGCGCTGCCCGGCAAGCAGATGGCAATCGATGCTGATTTGAATGCAGGACTTGTGACCCCGGACGAAGCCAAGGCCCGTCGTCAGGAAGTCGCTACCGAAGCTGACTTCTATGGCTCCATGGACGGCGCATCGAAATTTGTAAAAGGCGATGCTATCGCCGGTCTGCTCATCTTGTTCGTCAATATTTTTGGCGGGCTTATTTTGGGCGTGGTAAGCCATGGTTTGAGCTTTAGCGAAGCGGCCCAGACCTATATCATGCTGGCCATTGGGGACGCGCTGGTTGCGCAGGTGCCCGCATTGCTCCTCTCCATTGCAGCTGCTGCCATTGTCACGCGGGTATCATCGCCGCTCGATCTTGCGGGACAGATATCAAGCCAGTTCGGCTTTTCCCGCGCATGGGGACCAGTTGCCGGCATTTTGCTTTTGCTTGGACTGGTGCCGGCGATGCCTCAGTTGGTGGTATTACCAGCAGCGGCGGTGGCTGGTGCTATCTACTGGACGCTACGACGCGCCGAACAGGCACCGCCGCCTCTCCCCGAGATTGTCACGGACGCGACGCCCAATCACATTATCGAGTGGCACGAAATTGCCGATGTTGCGCCTATCACGCTGGAGCTTGGCTATGCGTTGATCAACTTAGTCGACGAACGCAAGGGCGCGGCGCTAATGGGCCGGGTGACCGCCATTCGTCGGCAGCTGTCGCGCGAATTCGGCTTTGTAATGCCTATGGTGAAGGTCTCGGACGATCTTTCGCTGCCCGGTAACAGCTATCAGATTCGTATCTCCGGCGTCATGGTGGGCGAAGACCAAGTTTGGTCCAACGAATTGCTTGCGCTTGATTCAGGGGACTGCCTTGAAGGCGTCACGGGCCGCGCTGTCAAAGACCCAAGCTTTGGCCTCGACGCATTATGGATCGCTGCGGGGGATCGAACGGAGGCTGTCGCGGCGGGCTATACTGTCGTCGACCCCGCGACTGTCATTGCCACGCATTTGAATCACCTCGTCAGTGGCTCGGCTGCTGAATTGTTCGGCATGGATGACGCGCAGGCGTTGATCGACAATCTCAAACTGACATATCCGCAATTGGCCGCAGGTTTGTCGCCCGCACCTTACACGCTCGGCGCGGTGACGGCATTATGCCGCGCACTTCTGGCGGAGCGGGTGCCGCTTCGTGACTTCCGCCGAATCGCGGAAGCAATGGTCGATCTTGCGCCGCGCAATCTGGAGATGTCTGACCTTGTCGAGGCTGTGCGACAAAGGCTGGGCGGGCTCATCGTTCAGACCATTGTTCCGGTGAAGATGCCGCTGCCTGCCATCACCTTTGATGGTGAATTAGAAGCCCTGCTCGTCCAATCGGTGCAATCTGCGCCGCAGGCAAGCTGGCCTTTTGAACCTGAGCTCGCACGCCGAATCATTTCCGTCATCGACAATGCGGTGCAGCCTATGCTGGTCGTCGCCCGCAGCTTCGCGATCATCACCTCGCCTCTGTGCAGGGCCGCCGTCGCGCGTTTGTTGCGGTTGCAATTCAGCGACGTTGCCGTTCTGTCCTTCCTCGAAATTCCCGAAACGAAAAAAGTCGACGTCATTGCCGTCGTCGGCGGCACGCCACGTCTGCCCGAACCCGTTTCGTCTGACTCTACGCAAGACCTTGGAGAACCTTATGCTGAATGATGCACGTAATGCCTATCGCGCACCCCAAACGGTCAGTCCGGCCGATCTGGTGCGCAAACACAGCGCGATCGTCAGGCGCATTGCGTGGCATGTGCATAGCCGCATGTCATCGGCCATTGAGGTCGAAGATCTTATTCAGGTCGGGTTGATTGCGTTAGTCGAAGCGGCGCAAAATTTCGAAGACCGGGGAATAGCGTTCGCCCCATATGCCGCCACGCGGGTGCGTGGTGCCATGGTCGACGCGTTGCGGCGTGATGCGCGCATGGGCCGTGCCGGCATGGCCAATCGGCGTTATCTCGCCAGCATACGTGCCAGGCTGGAACAGGAATATATGCGTAGCCCAAGCGATGCGGAGATGGCGGGCGCGGCTGGCCTTGACGCATCGGCATATCACGCGATGGCGGCGTCAACGCAGCCGATGGGGCAGCAATCGATTGAGGAAAGCTATTCGGACCATGACATGTGGTTCGCCGATCTTGCCGACGGTGCCGACACCATGCTGGAGAAGGCACAGTTGCGCGAGGTGCTGGTCGACAAACTGTCCCAGCTGTCCGAACGCGAGGCGACAGTGCTCCAGCTCTATTTCGTCGAGGAATTGAACCTTGACGAAATTGGCGATACATTGGGCGTCGGTGCGGCGCGGATTTGCCAAATTAAGAAGGCCGCACTCGACAAGATGCGGACGATGATGGCGGATGAAGCGGCTTAGTTGGCTTTCCGCCGGACGGGCACGGGAATGTTGCAAATGTCCGCTCCGCCGGCTGGCACATTGAAGAATGGATCCCGCCGGTTGGCGCGCGCATCGGCATAAGCCGCGAAGCTGTCGCTGTCGGGTGACAGATATTCGAACGCGGACACATCCTTCGCTTCATTACCAAGGCGTACGGACAGAATGGGCACGCGCTCCTCTTCCTTTTCGTAAAAGCCAAGGGCACCCGTACCGCGCGGCAGGCTGGACATATGCTCAATGCCTTCAATGACGCGTCCGACAAGCGCTATGTTGCGGTCCAAGTGCCGAGGTGCATGGCCAATGACGGTGTAAAGCTCAGCGCCCGTGCCAGTAGCGGGTGACAGATTGCGACCCACGCCGACCATCGCGTAGCAGTGGGCTGGCCAATTGCTCTCGCTATCCGGAGTTCCCGTGCCCGCAATTGGAAATCCCGCGTGAAAACTTGTCCAGCGCGATGCGTCATTGCGCGGGAAAAACTGTGAATCGAGCGCGCGGGGCCGCGCTACGGATTTTCGCGCAACATAGTCGGATTCGGGCACTACCGCCAAACCTTCCGGCAAAGCCTTCTTCTCGGTCGCATCGCCCCATTGCACGACATAATTGTCCTGCACGCGGTTGATGCTTGTGCCGTCCCACCAATGGGCCGCCGCCAACTTGCGGATATTGCTAACCCAGCCTTGGCTGAATGGCGCAGAAATTAATTGAATAACAATGCGGCGCGACTTGCCTTTCGAATCAGGTGCGAGGTCCAACACTAGAAGGTCGGCAGGTGCAATGGCGACCCAGTCATCCGCTTTGGCCGCCGCCACAATTTCGGACGGCGCGGGATAGGTTTTGGCCTCCTGCGCTGAAACGGGAAGAGCGGCGCATATCGCGGCGCTGGCGAACAGGGGCAGATATCTTTTCATCAATAGGGTTATGGCAAATCACTGTGCCTTGCGAAAGCGCAAAGGAGCGGCTAGGGGCGTGCGTCCCTTAGGGGAATGCGGAGACGTGGCCGAGTGGTCGAAGGCGCACGCCTGGAAAGTGTGTATAGGGGTGACTCTATCGTGGGTTCGAATCCCACCGTCTCCGCCATATATTTAATTATATCAATCATTTACGAGGGTAATTATTTACCTACCCACCTTTCTACCCACCTTATTGCGGGAGGTAGTCACTGACTGCTTCGCACCAAAAGACACCCCCACCCCTTCAAAAATCCTGCTAATCGAGACCCTACCGGGGTGGCACCCCCCTTTTCTGGGTTATGGGACCCACAGTTCCCTCTTACATATTATTCTGCGCGTCGGGTTAGCTGGGCCTACACCAGACTACTAACCTCATAGCATTGGTGGTCATTTCTGGTCAGACATAGAGCGTTGATGGCTATTCACCCTGAGCAATCTTGGTCAGCAGCCAATGGCTCTTTCGCTGGCAGCCACCCTCTAAATGAATAAGGCTGGTCTTTGTTTGAGATACAAACTTCAGCATCGCCTGAGCTGGT
>Ga0105050_10005844_pt1 | contig 15579 bp, 14 predicted proteins | sample FRY01_FD_78088 | JGI IMG/M metagenome (GOLD analysis project Ga0105050, IMG submission 78088) | Freshwater microbial communities from Lake Fryxell liftoff mats and glacier meltwater in Antarctica - FRY-01 | ecosystem: Environmental > Aquatic > Freshwater > Ice > Glacier meltwater ... | reverse complement strand
TCCGGTTGTGCCTGTGCCTCCGGTTGTGCCTGTGCCTCCGGTTGTGCCTGTGCCTCCGGTGGGGGTGGTCCTTACATCGTTATCTGCAAGCGTGACGACGCCGCCAGAGAGAGCTCGGCCATTAAGGCTGGAGCGAGCACCCAAGGTGATGGCGCCTTCCGCCAAAATGGTGCCAGAAAAACTGGAGTCCGCCCCAGTGGTGGCTGCGCCGGTCACGCGCCAAAAAACGCGATTGGACTGCGCACCATTGATGAGGTGCACACGGCTCGCTGCAGCGGTCGTGAGTGCTGCGTTGATGTTAAAAATAAAGACGGCGTTTGAGTCGCCGCCGCCGTCCAACGTCATTGTCCCGGTGAGGGCGAAGGCGGAACCGGTGGCGTGGACACCAGGAGTGAAGACTTGTCCGTTGTTGTCCCCTGCGAAAGTGTGGGTGGCAGCGCGAGCGGCGGCAGCATTGTAGGCAGACCGTCTATCGGTTTGAGCAGAGGCTGCAGCGCTGTTCAAGTTATTGATGGTTCCATTGACCACCCCGGGGGGGAAGCCGGAGATGGAGCCCGAGGGGCTCAACCCGAGATCTCCACTGAGTGTGGTGGAGAGAGTATTAGCCACACCAGTCTTGCCTAAGACGGAAAAGCTTCCTGCGGAACCTAGATTAATGGTCGGCACAGATGCGGAAGCTGGAGAGGTGATTGCGAGAGAGAGCAATGAACCAATGAGAAGCGCAAAACTTGCAGTTTTCGTGCCGACGTAAGCCACAGGCGGTGGGGATCCTTTCAACGCGTACTGCCACACACCTCTCCTGGGAGATTACTGGGAGATTACTTGGTGACTTCGAAACAATACCCTAGCGGGGGTTTTTAAGCTAGTAGCCTCACAAAACTGATCAACCCGCTCATGTTCACCGCCCGACACGGTGAACAAGCGCGAGCTGTTGAGCGGTGAAAGCCTACTTTTGGGGCCGAAAGGCTTGAGCCAGTTTCTCCATAGCCCCGGAAAGTTCACCGGGGATAATCCAGACCTTGTTGGCATCGCCCTGCGCCATCAGGGGCAACTGTTCCAGATAGCGGTAGGCGAGCATGGCCTCGTCAAGTTCTGCATTCCTGACAGCGTCAAACACCTGCTTCACCGCGGTGGCTTCTGCTTCGGCACGAAGTACCTGGGCTTTGGCTTGGCCTTCAGCGTTGAGTATTTCGGATTGCCTGGAGCCTTCGGCGACAAGAATCTGGCTTTGCTTCTGGCCTTCGGCTGTCAGAATGGTGGCGCGTTTTTCCCGTTCTGCTCTCATCTGCATTTCCATGGCCACCTTGACGGTCTCGGGCGGCTCAATGGATTTGATTTCGACGCGGTTGACGCGAACACCCCATTTGCCGGTGGCGTCATCGAGCACGCCGCGAAGTGCGGCGTTGATGGTTTCGCGCGAAGTCAACGCTTGCTCCAAATCGATACCACCGACAACATTTCTCAGTGTGGTGATGGTGATTTGTTCAATTCCCATCACAAAGTCTTCAATTTCGTAGAGAGCTGATTTGGGGTTGGTGACCTGGTAGTAGACAACGGTGTCGATTTGGACCACCAGGTTGTCAGAGGTGATGACAGGTTGGGGAGGGAACGACACGACTCGTTCGCGCAAATCAATAAGGGGCCGCAACCGATCGATAAAAGGGATCAGGAGGTTCAACCCCGCTTCGAGAGTGCGACTGTAGCGCCCGAGGCGTTCTACCACCCCTGCGTTGGCTTGAGGGACGATGCGAACGGCACGGAAGAAGAATGCAACAACCGCGACAATAAGGATGATGGGGATGATGGCTTCGATGAGGAGGCCTCCTAAAAGATCAATCACGCGGGTGTCTCCGATTCGTGGATGGTTTCAACAGGGTTTTCAGCAGGGGGTTCAACAGGGGGTTCACTACTGGATTCAACAATGGCGATGGCGCCATCGATGTCGGCCACTCTTACACGCTGGCCTGCAGGAATAGTTCCGGTAGTGGTGCGCGCACTCCACACTTCACCGCGCAGAGTGATTTCACCAGCAAACTCGGTAATGTCCGTGCGGCTGTGAGCTGCGACACCCAGTAGCGCTTCGCTGTTGGTGGCTGTCTTCGGCGTGCGCTTGGCCATTTCTCGCAAAATGAGGGGGCGCAGAAAGAGCAGCGTAATCAATGACGATGCGGCAAAGGCAAAACCTTGGGCAAGGAAACCGCCCCCTGCCCACGCCGTTAACATGGCGCTTGCCGACGCCACGGCGAAAGAGGCAAACACCAGGTTGGCTGTCACCATTTCCACGACAAACAGCACACCTGTTGCTAGTAGCCACAGCCATACCGCCATGAAGGTTCACACTCCCGTTTCTCGATTATTTCCCAGTGTAGGCCGGTGGTGCTGACCAAACAATGGGGATGGCGGGGTCTAAAGCTTGAGCTCTAGTGCTTGGGTTGCCAAGGTGGCAGCCTCGCGCTCACTGTTGCGCTTTGTTGTTCGCAGCGCACTCACCCGTGAACCAATCACGAGGGCGGCGCCGATGATGACGAGGTTTTTGACGATGTATTGGCCCTCCAGGGTGAGGCCGAGCGGGAACTCATCCCAGCACACCTCGGGCAGCAAGACCAGGGGCAGGAAAGTTCCTGGCATTTGGAGTGCCAACAAGAAAATCGCCACCCTGGTCAGTGCGGGAATGAGGAAGGTGACCCCAATCAGCACTTCCCAGTACCCGATGGCAGGAACAACAATCTCGGGAGTCCACCAATACACGGTGGCGGCGAGCAACTCTTCGGCGGGGCTCATGCCGAGTGGTTTGAGGGCGCCAAACCAGATGAACACCACACCAATGCCCACCCGAAGAAAGGGCAAGCCAATTTTGTCCATCAGGTTGATCACCATGGCGTCAACTCGTGCAAGGAATTCGCGCAGTGCATTCATAATTTAAGAGTATCGATGGTGTGTGAGGAACTCCCGTGGGTTTACTACGGGTGAGCTGCTGACACACTGAGGGAAGTTCACACCCAGAAAGCGGCGCCCGCTGATGCCCAACACCGTATCGATGCTTGCCGAAGCTCTCCGAGATGGTCTGCGCAGAGCTCGGTTTATGGGGGTCTATCGAGCCCCTCGCACCGTGGTGCAGGCTCAGGCAGAACTTCAAAAAGACCTTCACTTGATAGAGCGGGCGTTGGCTTTGCCCGAACCCCGACGACCGTTTGGGGCAGCCCCAGCGACACGGATTGACAAGATTCTTCGACGCTACGGGGCTCAGCTGGGGGAGGTGATGGCCACTGAGGCCGCCCGCACGCTGGGGGACCTGACGCGCTGGAACGAACAGGGCGTGCGGCCAGTAGCCGCAGACGCTGTTGCCCGCAATGCTGCGGAGCGAGTGTTGGTCACCCGTCGATCGGTGCGGGCTTTTCGTTCGGGGGCTGCCCCCACAGAGTCTCAGTTGGAGGCCATTATCGAACTGGCTGTGCATGCGCCCAGTGTGTCTAACACCCAGAGTTGGCGTGTTCATCGCTACCGAGCTGGTGAAGACATTGCGCGACTCCTCACCCTCCAGGACGGTCATGCGGGAAATTCCCCCATCCCTTTGCTGCTGGTCGTTACCGTCGATATTCGGGGGTTTGCGGGAGCACACGAACGAAACCAGATGTGGATTGACGGGGGCATCTTTTTGTACTCTCTGCTGTTGTCGATTCATGCCACAGGGTGGGCGAGCTGTCCTCTCAATTTCTCCTCCACCAATGCTCAGGCGCGCACACTCAGAAAAATGATGGGTATTCCCTCGTGGGAAGAGATCGTGTGTTTTGTTGCCGTTGGCGAGGAGGATCCCACCATCACACCAGCGCGATCCGCCAGGAAATCCGTGCACGAGATTCTGCGCCGCGGTGGTCTCCCGCGGTGATCTCGCGCGCTGATCTCTCGCGCGCTGATGACTACCGCAGCGGATAAGACGAAGACCGGCCTACACTTTTTCTATGGCTATTACCTGCACCGTGATTGTGTATTTGGCGCCCCTTCCCGGCCACTATGACGATGTGGTGGCACTACTGGATCAGGTGTTACCGGAGATTCGCGGTGGTCGGGGCTGTCTTCGCTATGACGTGTTCGAAGAAGCCGGCGGGCGCATTGTGTTAATTGAGGAGTGGGAATCGAGAGAGCACTGGCAAGCTCATTTTTCTTGGGATCCAATCCTGGTGCTCAAACGGGAGCTGGCCTTGTGGGTAGAGATGCCGGTGTCGCGCCGTGAAATGTATGAAAGAAATCCTGGGGGCACGCCTTAGCGCAGTGCTCCGGGGTTGATGCTGATCAGTTCTCCGGAATCGGTGATGAGCACGAGTATGGAGCCAAGGGAATTGAGCGCCATATCGCGCACCCTCGCGCCCACATTAACCCTGCCCGTTTCTGTGGCACTGTCGCCCTCCACGGTGACCGTGACGACCGCTTCTGATCTCAAACCGCCAAGGGCCAGCTGGGTCACTGCAGAGGAGGGGGCAGAGATATCCACCACGGCCGTGGGGGCGATAGCGGGCGTCCACCACAGCGTGGGGTCGGTGACCCCGGGGATGACCCGGTTGCCGATATCGAGCCATTCTGCAGGAAGCTGGCCGGCATCCTCTGGCCATGAGGAACGATCGTAGGGTTCCCCCTGGGTGGTGAAGGGCCAACCGTAGTTAGCGCCCTGTGAATAACGGTTCAGTTCATCTCCGCCCGAAGGCCCATGGTCGCTGATCCACAGTGTGCCATCCAGAGAGTGGGTCAGACCCAAAGAGTTGCGCAACCCTTTGGCCACGATCTGTGGTTTCCCACCGTCTAGAGGAATGCGCACCAGTGCTCCAAGCGCTGAGGTCGGGTCAGACAGCAGCGCATAATCTTTTTCGGTGTTGGCAATACCGATGGCGGCAGCTTGCCTCAGCGAGCTTGCACCTAAATGAAAGTCACCGATGGAGAGAAAAACGGAATTATCCGCGGGAGAAAATGCGAGCGCCCCACCCAGGTGGGTGCGAATGGGGGAGTCACTTCGCCATGAATCCGCATACGACACACACGGCGATGAGCGGTAGGCGATGGTGGTCGGCAGAGGATTTCGGCTTTCGGAGCCCAGCAAATCATCGACCAACAGTGTGTGAACATCCACGCGCACACAGTCGAGCACCGAATCCAGAACACCGTCGGAAAGATAGAGGGTGTCACCACCGAGCACGGAATCCCTGAAACCCCAGATGGGTCCGCCTGATTCCGCCCCGGGAGCAGAAATACTGTCGACTTCACCCGAGGGCGCAAGCGCAGGCCCCACGCTCCACACCTGCTCACCCAGATCAATAAATCGGGACTCACCGGAAAAGGTGAGGACCCACCACAGTCCTGGACACACTTCAAGGAGCGTGTTGTAACGCGGTGCGGTGGAGGAGGGCAGGACAAAGCGGGCCACCACAGCGTCGGGGGTGTCGCCATCGACTGGTGTCAGCTCAAACCAGTCGCGGGTCTCAGGTGCCCACGAAGCACACGCATCCACGAGGTTTCCAGCGGACGCCTCGGGCACAACTTCGGTTGCGGGTGCTGGTGCCGGGGCGGGGACCGCCTCTGACGGGGAGTCCATCGCGCACGCGCCTAGGCTGAGCGCTGCCACCAAGAGCAGGGATACTGTGGCTTTGTTCACTCCCACAGGCTAGGGCTCAAAGGTGAACAAGGGCGTTCACAGCGGCACCCTATGCTGTGGCTTGGCCAGTCGAGCAACCGGGAGCTATGTCATGTCTACCCTCACCCAGCGTCTACTTGCCGAAGGGCTCGGCTCATTTTTCCTCGTGATCAGCGTCCTTGGGGCAGGGCGCATGGTGGATGTTCTCAACGCCGGTGATGCTCTGGGTCTATTGATGATTGCTGTCTGTGTGGGTGCTGTTCTGGTGGCTGCGATTGCTGCGCTCGGGCCAGTATCGGGAGCCCACTTTAACCCTGTGGTGTCCCTCGTTATGGTCTTGCGCGGTCAGCTCCCGCTTCGCGAAGCGCCCCTATATATTGCGGTCCAGGTTCTTGGTGCGGTGGGGGGCGCGCTCACGGCCAACGTGATGTTTGGCGCGCAAGCGCTTGCCGTCTCCAGCGTCAAGCGCGGCTCTGCTGGGGTCTGGCTGGGGGAAGCGGTCGCAACATTTGGTCTTGTTGTCGTCATTGTGGTGCTGGTGGATCATCACCGAGGCCAATGGATACCGGCGGGTGTGGGTCTATGGTTCGTGGCGGGACATATCTTTACTTCTTCTACCTCGTTTGCCAATCCTGCGGTGACGGTGGGGCGAATGTTTAGCGATGCCAGCAACGGGATTTCTCCCGAGTCAGGGTTGTGGTTTATTCCCTTCCAGATTGTGGGCGGTCTTCTGGCCTGGGGTGTCGGGCAGGCGTTAAGGCCACGCGCTCAGACGGGCTCCACGAGCGACGATGGCGGCGATGGCGGCGGGCCAGAGGGACACTCCAAGCTCACACACAAGACAGACTGAATCGCGGCGCACATCCTCGCGTGGTACTTTTTGGCGTGGCGAGAATACTCACGGTAGAGCCGGTATTACCTCCTTACGTCCATGCCCAAAAGGACATCACCGAGCAGTTGGTGGAGGGTCTTGCCACCGATGCCACCACAGGGCAAGTTATTCGCAGGATTCATCGGGCCACCGGGGTTGACACCCGCCACCTGGTCATGCCTATTGAGAAGTATCGCGATATTGATAGCTTCACCACGGCCAACGCTCTCTTTCACAAACACGCTCTCGAGCTGGCGGCCCGAGCAACGAGGGGCGCTCTGGATCGGGCAGGCATTGAGGCCAGCGATGTGGACTACATGTTTTTCACCACGGTGACGGGTGTGGGTGCGCCGTCACTGGATGCGGAGCTGTCCACCCACCTCGGTTTTCGATCCGATCTTGTGCGGGTGCCAAGCTTTGGTTTGGGCTGTGTCGCTGGCGCCTCAGCACTCGCCCGTGTTGCCGACTATCTTCGCGGCCACCCCGGCGCTATTGGTCTGGTCGTTTCGGTGGAGTTGTGTTCTCTCACCATTCAGTGGGATGACCCCTCGATGGCCAACATTGTGGGCACAGGGTTGTTCGGCGATGGTGCTGCCGCTGCGGTGATGGTGGGAGATGACTCGCCCCACCAGGGTGGCGTGTCCGTAGTAGCTTCGCGCAGTGCGCTCTACCCCGAGAGCAAAGAAACTATTGGGTGGCGGATTGGAAGCACCGGTTTCCGGCTCATGTTGAGTCCCGCCGTTCCCCAGCTCATCGATGGCCACCTGGCCGTGGATGTGGACACGCTATTGGCCGACAACGGCCTCACCCGAGCCGACATCGGTTCCTGGATTGCACACCCCGGTGGCCCCAGAGTTCTCGAAGCGTTCTCTGACGCACTGAACCTTGCTCCGGGTGATCTGGCTGACAGCTGGCAGGTGATGGCTGAAGTGGGAAACCTCTCCTCCAGCGCTGTGCTGCACGTTCTTGCCCGTTCCATGGATCGACCCTCTGGCCATCGTGCGGTGCTTTTTGCGCTGGGGCCAGGTGTCAGCGTGGAAATCGTGTTGTTGGAGTGGCCGTGATTGCCTACAGTATTTTTATTCTCCTCACCGGGGTGGAGAGGCTCTTTGAGCTGCGCGTGTCCACGCGCAATGCTGCACTGGCTTTTTCCCGGGGCGGGCAGGAGTTTGGCCACAAACATTTTCCCTGGATGGTCGCCCTTCATACGGGCTTGCTGTTCTTCGCCGTCGCTGAGGTCTGGATTTTTGATCGGCCTTTTCTCCCGGTCTGGGGGTGGGTATTTCTTGGCGTGGCGCTGGGGGCCCAAGCCGGTCGCTACTGGGTGATTTGGGCGCTCGGGGATCAGTGGAACACCCGGGTGATTGTCGTGCCAGGAGCAACGAGGGTGCGCCGGGGCCCCTACCGTTTTGCCTGGCTATCCCATCCCAACTATTGGATTGTTGCCATCGAGGGTGTTGCGCTGCCGATGGTGCACTCAGCCTGGATGACAGCGATTGCCTTCACGGTGTTGAACGCCATCTTGCTTCTCGGTTTCCGCATTCCCACCGAAAACCGTGCACTCGGGGCTCTTCGATGAGCCTCGTAGATCTGACCGTGGTGGGGGCGGGGCCGGTGGGTCTGGCCACCGCCATTTTTGCCAGGAAAGCTGGCCTGACGGTACTCGTGTTGGACGGTGGCCCAAGCGATGGCGATAAAGCGTGTGGGGAAGGACTGATGCCTGGCGTGGCGCCCCTTCTGGCAGAGCTTGGCATTGATCCTCCCGGTGAAGAACTGCTGGGGGTCGCCTACCAGCAAGGTTCTACCCGGGTGGAACACCGTTTCCCAGGTTTACCTGGGCGCGGTGTGCGGCGAACAGTTCTCAGTGATGCGTTGCGGGAGCAGGCTGTGGCGCAGGGCGCGCTGATCCGCCAGGAAAAATACGTGTCTCTCCAGCAAAGTGGCGAGTCGGTGACCGTACACACGGACGCGGGGATCGATATCGAGTCTCGCTACGTCATTGGCTGCGATGGTCTGCATTCGAAAGTGGCTGCCGATTTGGGTGTGGTGGTGGCGCCACGCAAACGCGCGAAGCGCTACGGCTTGCGCCAGCATTTTCAGACGGCACCATGGTCGTCCACCATCGAGGTGTACTACGTCGATGACGCGGAGCTCTACATCACCCCCGTCGCACACGACACGGTGGGAGTGGCGGTGTTGGGCCCCAAAGGTATCAATTTGGATCGCACCCTCTCAAGAATTCCTGAGCTTGCATCACGGCTAGGCTCTGTCGCCCGGGCGTCGCCGCTTCGCGGAGCGGGACCTTTTCCCCACCGGGCCACCACGCAGCAGCAGGGGCGAGTGTTGCTGGTGGGGGATGCCGGCGGCTATGTGGACGCCATCACGGGTGAAGGCTTGCGGGTCGGATTCGCGCAGGCAAAAGTTGCGGTGGCTGCGATTGTGAATAACGCGCCCCAGAGCTATCCGGCAGCGTGGAAGAAAGTGACGCGCGAATTCCGTCTGCTGACCAGGGGACTGGTGGCCTTGGCCTCGTCTCCACTACGACGCTCCATTGTTCCTCTTGCCCACGCGATGCCCTCACTGTTTGGGGTCATCGTGAATCGTTTGGCCAGGTAGTGCCAAGGGTCACACCGTTAGCGGTGATCCGCTCGTCACATCCGGGTCCCACCGCAGCGGTGACGCTGCTCGCGGCAATTTTGGCGACCGGTTTCTCTCTGCCACTGGTGAGTGCTGCCCTTGTGGTGGTGGCGGTGTTGTTCAATCAACTCTCCATCGGGCTCTCCAACGATGCCAGGGATGCTGTGCGCGATCGCGAAGTGGGTCGCATGGACAAACCGGTGGTCTCCGGGGACATCACCGAGGGAGCGCTCTGGCGGCTCGCCATCATGTTTGCGCTGCTGTCTCTGCTGCTGTCGGCTTTTGTGCACCCCGGGGTCGTGATTGCACAGGCTATTTTTTTGCTTGCCGGGTGGACATATAACCTCGGGCTGAAAGCGACCGTGTTCTCGGTGGCGTGTTATGCGATCGGATTCGCTGCCCTTCCCGCCATCGTCAGTTTTGGCGCCGCCACCCCCGCGTTGGCGCCGTGGTGGGTCATCGTGATTGCGGCGGGCTTAGGTATCGCTGCCCATTTTGGCAATGTGATGCCCGACCGCGCAGATGACCATCTCCACGGCGTTCGCGGTCTACCCCAACTCTTGTCGGTGCGAACATCGGCGGTGATTCTCACAGCGATGATCATGTCGATGTCGGGTGTGTTGGTGTGGGGGGCAGGCTCGGGTGCTCTCTCACTCAGCGTTCCCTTCGCAGCGGTAGCCACCGGGGTGGCTATCTCTGGGGGGATCATTGCTCTTCGAGACCCCAGATCTCGGGCACCCTTCCGCGCTGCGATTGCGGCGTCCGTGATTCTTGCTCTGGGGCTCTCCACCGTCGTTCTCCTGTCCGGGTGAGTGGGTAACCCAGGCGCAGCGTATGAAGAGTTGTTAGCCTAGGGTTACTGTATTTTTCTGCCAGGAAGAGACCTACGCCATGACTGATGTTGCCTCATGCCCCATTCCCCACGGGGCCCACACATCCCAGGGAAGTTCTGAGAAGCACTGGTGGCCCAAAGCTCTCAACTTAGACATTTTGCACCAAAACGACACCAAGACCACCCCCTACAGCTCGGACTTTTCCTACCAGGACGCTGTGAAAACACTCGATGTTGAGGGGCTCAAAGAAGACCTGCACGTGTTGATGACCGACAGCCAGGCGTGGTGGCCTGCTGACTGGGGTCACTACGGTGGGCTATTTATTCGCATGGCGTGGCACTCAGCTGGCACCTACCGCATCGCTGATGGCCGCGGTGGTGGCGGATCAGGTTCACAGCGTTTTGCGCCGTTAAACTCATGGCCCGATAACGCCAACCTGGATAAAGCCCGGCGTTTGCTGTGGCCCATCAAAAAGAAGTATGGCAACTCGCTGAGCTGGGCCGACCTGATGATTCTTGCCGGCAACATTGCCTATGAATCCATGGGGCTCAAAACCTTTGGGTTTGCCTTTGGCCGCGAAGATGTCTGGCACCCCGAGAAAGACACCTATTGGGGTAGTGAAGACGAATGGCTTGCCCCGAGCGATGAGCGCTACGACAATGTCAACGAGGCATCCACCCTGCACAACCCTTTGGCCGCTGTGCAAATGGGATTGATTTATGTGAACCCCGAAGGGGTCAACGGCATCCCCGACCCTCTGAAAACGGCTGCACACATTCGTGAAACGTTTGCCCGCATGGCCATGAACGACGAAGAAACGGTCGCTCTCACAGCGGGTGGCCACACGGTCGGAAAATCTCATGGCAACGGCGATGCCGCCCACCATGGCCCCGAGCCAGAAGCGGCAGAACTGGTCGAGGCAGGTCTTGGCTGGATGAACCACACCACCCGTTCTGTGGGCCGCGACACGGTCACCAGCGGAATCGAGGGTGCGTGGACGACGCACCCCACCACCTGGGACAACGGCTACTACTATTTGCTGTTCACCTATGACTGGGAACTGCAGAAATCTCCTGCCGGAGCCTGGCAGTGGGGACCGGTCGGCATCAAAGAATCCGATAAGCCCGTGGATGTGGAAGACCCCTCTATTCGCCTGAATCCCATGATGACCGATGCCGACATGGCCATGATTAAAGATCCCATCTATCGGGAAATTTCGGAGCGCTTCTATGCAGACCCCGACTACTTCTCCGACATGTTTGCCAGAGCGTGGTTCAAACTTACCCACCGAGACATGGGGCCCAAAGCTCGCTACCTCGGCCCCGATGTTCCCACCGAGCAGCTGATCTGGCAAGATCCTGTGCCCGAAGGCTCCAGCGACTACGACGTTGACGGGCTCAAGAAAAAGATTGCCGATTCAGGCCTGAGCGTTTCCGAGATGGTGCAAACCGCATGGGATAGTGCCAGGACGTTCCGCGGATCTGACAAGCGCGGCGGCGCCAATGGCGCCAGGCTTCGCCTTGCCCCCCAGAAAGACTGGGCGGGTAATGAACCAGAGCGTCTCCAACGGGTGCTCGCGGTGTTGGAGCCTCTGGCTGCACAGGCGGGCGCCAGCATTGCCGATGTGATTGTGCTGGCAGGATCTGTGGGAATCGAGCAGGCTGCGGCGGCCGCCGGCCACACCGTGATCGTGCCCTTTGCGCCGGGACGCGGCGATGCCACCGACGCCCACACTGACGTGGATTCTTTTGCCCCCCTCGAGCCCCTCCACGATGGGTTTCGCAACTGGGTCAAAGACACCTACGTCGTTACCCCAGAAGAACTCCTGCTTGATCGAGCACAGCTGATGGGTCTCACCGCCGCGCAAATGACCGTCTTGATGGGTGGCATGCGTAGTCTTGGCGCCAACCATGATGGCCACACGCACGGGGTGTTCTCCGAACGCGAAGGCGTGCTGACCAGAGACTTCTTTGTCACCCTGACCGATATGACCTATGTCTGGGAACCGCGAGGGGCAAACGACTATGTCATTCGACACCGCACCACCGGTGTTGTTGCTGGCACCGCCACCAGGGTTGACCTGGTGTTTGGGTCAAACTCTGTGTTGCGCTCCTATGCAGAGCTCTATGCACAAGATGACAACGAAGAAAAGTTTGTCCGCGATTTTGTAGACGCCTGGGTTCAGGTGATGAACTCCGATCGGTTTGATCTCTAGGTTTCATCACACCGTGGCGTGGGGGGAGAGCGCAAGCGCTCTCCCCCCACGTTTCTGGTTATCCGGGTCCGTGGAGTGTCGGAGCACAGATGTTCTTTCCATGCTCAATTCTTCTCGGCGATGGCGATGGCGGTAAGCCGGTGGCCACCCGGCGTGGAACACGTGGAAATCTTACAGTTTGCTCAATGCCTGGGCATGGTGTGCAGCGGCAGCAAACCGGGGTAAACCGTCAGTTTCGTAGTACTGCGTTCTTGAAAATTCCGGGTCAAACGTTGCCTCCACCACATGGGCTTGTTCAATTTGCTCAAACGAGTCCCACACCCCTGTACCCACAAGAGCGAGAGCGGCAGCCCCGAGAGTTGCTGCTTGCTGGTCAACGTTTGTCCTTACTAGGCGCTGACCAAGAATATCTGCATACAGTTGAAGCCAAGACGAATTTTGCGCGCCACCGCCTGTGACAATCATCGTCGCATCCACCGTGGTCAAATCTCGCAAACAATCAAGTGGCCGACGGAGCGCCATCGGAATGGCTTCTATTACAGCCCTCGCAATGTGTTCTTTCTTGTGGCTGCCCGATAAGCCGACCAAGGAACCTCTAACGTCAGGTCCACCTTCGAATATCGTCCCCCCATTGATCGTGGGGATGAACAAGGCACCATCAGCGCCGGCCGGGGCTGTGAAAGCCAACTCAACCATCGCATCAATATCCCCACCAAGTTCGGGGAAGAATGTGTCTGCGACAAAGCGCACGCTGGTTCCCGATGCAAAGGTGGACACTGCCGAATTGAACAATCCTGGGACGACGTGAGCAAACGCAAAGGGGCGAAGCGATGCGTCAAGTACTGGTGCTTCGCTACAGAGTGTTAGCCAACTGGAGGAACCCAGCGCCGCATACATCCGACCGGGTGAAATGTTGAGTGCGCCAAGAGCCATACACGAGTTATCCACTCCACCAGCGACCACATCAATTGGCCCGTGTAATCCAAGTTCGGCGGCAACCGCCGGAATCATCTGCCCAACGCTCGCTGTGGAGGGAATTATGGCGGGGAAAAGCGTCTCTGCTAAACCAGCAGACTCCAGCAAGTCTGGCGCGTAGCTGCCCGCTTGCAGGTCGAAAGCCCCCAGGCCAGAAGCGTAAGAAGGATCTGTCTTGATCTCTCCGGTAAAACGGTAGTTGATCCAGTCTTTCGAACCTATAATCGTTGCGGTTGCGTCAAAAGCATCTGGGTTGTGGGTTCTGAACCACATCACTTTAAACAGCGTATACAGAGCGGCGGGAAAACCGTTACCTGTCCGCAAATACCAGGCAGTCTCATCCTCGGTAGAAAAAAAATCCGCACTTTCTTTGTGTGCCCTGTTGTCAGACCAAATTGGGACATGTTTCACCAGTGGTGAACCCTGTGCGTCCAAAGGAATAAGCGCCAAGGATTGTCCAGATACGGCCAGAGCCCGAATTTTCGAAGAAGATGGTCCAACCTGTGCCACCAGATCAGAAATTGCCTCACACACCGCCGACCACCAGTCTTCAATTGACTGTTCGTGGAAACCCGGCCGTGGGTAATAGGTCTTATAGGTTCTGATGGTTGACGCGATTTCCCTACCCTCTGAGTCATACACAGCCGCTTTGCAACCACTCGTGCCGAGGTCGGCGCCGATTACCCAGCTCACGAGGACTGACCGGCGGCGGCCGGGTTCTTCCCGTCAGCCTTAGCCTCTGTCTCAGCTTGGGTTCTTTGGCCGCGACGCATACGACTCAGGTGGCTTTTCATACGCTCGAGCTCAGAAATACGATTCGGCTCGTACCGCAAGACGACCCCAACAGCCAAGACGTCGATGATCACGAGAGCCGCAAGCCGTGACGTGGTGGGTGTGTAAATGTCCGTATCTTCGGTGGTGTGGGAAATGACAATGTCCGCAACCCGTGAAATGGGCCCTTCCTTGCCGCACACAGCAATTGTGGTGGCGCCGCGTTCCTTGGCCTCGATGACGGATTCGAGAACTTCGGTAGTTGACGCCGTGTTGGAGATAGCGAGCACCACAGTCTCGGAGGTGGCAAGGTTCGCGGCAATGAACTGCTGATGAAAATCGACCGGCGCATTAATGGGAATACCGAAGAGGGGAAATTTTTGCGCAGTGTCCTGTCCAACGATACCGGAGGCGCCAAAGCCGAGAACCAGTAGGTTGTCTGCTTTCCGAATGGCTGTCACTGCGGCCTGCAAGGCCTCTAAATTGAGGGCCTCCCTGGTGCTGCGGAGGCCTTCGAGACTGTTCTCGAATATTTTGTTGGCAATCACTTCGATTCCATCGCCTCGTTCCACAGCAGCGTGGGCTGCCGGCACCCCCGAGGCGAGGCTCTGAATGAGCGCGTACTTAAAGTCTTGAAAACCGTCAAACCCTAAACTTCGAGAAAAACGCACCACCGAGGGCTCCGACACGCCAGCCTCAGTGGCAATTTCAGCGAGTGTCGCCCTCGACGCCCATGATGGGTTTTCGATGACCACCGCGCACACTTTTTGTTCGGAGGGTCGAAGACTTTCTCGAGAGGCCACCAACTGGCCAATGAGTCCGTAGTCGTTGAGTTGAATCTCGATGTTAGGCCTGCTTCTCCGGAGAGTTTTTCTGGACGATACACGCTTGGGGACGTTCGAAAAAGCCTGTGGGGGTAGGAATGTACCAAGAGGTCGGCCCTAAATATTCCTGCCACGCCTCATCCAGTTGATTGTGGTTGACAGTGTTGAAATCAAACATGCCCCAATGATGGGCAATCATCGTGGGAATACCCGCATCGTCACACACGGCGAGAGCCTCGGCGAGGGTGAAGTTCCCGGGAACGCCGTTCTCTCGCCGGTACTGATCTCTCCCGTTTACCGGGAGCAGTGCCAAAGTGAGCGAATGGGAGGAAAGCAGGTCTGTGAGCCCGGGATACGGGACGCAATCTCCAGAATGGTAAATTCTTTCATTCCCCGCCTCAATGATGTACCCGAGATAGGCGGACCCTTCATCGGTCAGGTCAAGAACTTCGTGCGCTGAGGGAATCGGAAAAATACGAATTCCAGGAAGAGGTTCGAGTATTTCTCCCCCTAAAGCTTCCACCAGTCGGTCCTCCGGCACGCCTCGTTTTAGAGCAACATCCTTCACGCGCGCCGGACACACAAAAATTGCCTCCGGATGTTGTGCCGCAACTGTTCCCAGCGTCCCAGGGTCCATGTGGTCGGTGTGGGCATGACTCACCAAAACGAGATCAACCCGAGGAATTGCATCGGCATGGAGGGGGTTTTCCATCATCCTTTTATGGGGGAAAAGCGTGCCCGCATACTTGGAAGCCAATGAGTCTGACAAATACGGATCAATGAGGATTGACTGGCCCTCACCGGTTCGAATAATGAAGCCGGCCTGACCTAGC
>Ga0105050_10005838_pt1 | contig 15589 bp, 12 predicted proteins | sample FRY01_FD_78088 | JGI IMG/M metagenome (GOLD analysis project Ga0105050, IMG submission 78088) | Freshwater microbial communities from Lake Fryxell liftoff mats and glacier meltwater in Antarctica - FRY-01 | ecosystem: Environmental > Aquatic > Freshwater > Ice > Glacier meltwater ... | reverse complement strand
TACTTCTGTCCAATCTTCCGTTGCCGCAAACCCAGCGACGCCAAGTGAAGTCTTGGTGCAGTTGTTAGCTCACGAAGATAAGCAAATTCGCGTAGCAGTGGCTAGAAACCCAATAACGCCGAGTGAAGTCTTGGTCCAATTAGCCAGTGATTCTGATCATCGAGTTCGTTATGCAGTGGCTACAAACCCAACCACGCCAATTGAGATCTTGCGACAGTTAGCCGATGATGAGCATACTTCTGTCCAATCTTCCGTTGCCGCAAACCCAGCGACGCCAAGTGAAGTCTTGGTGCAGTTGTTAGCTCACGAAGATAAGCAAATTCGCGTAGCAGTGGCTGGAAACCCTGCAACCCCGGTTAAAGTGTTGGTTGCCCTGGCTTCGGAGATTGATTTGGAGTTAGAGTTCGGCGAGGAAGACGAAGTGCGCATGGCTGTGGCAAGAAATCCAACCACGCCAATTGAGATCTTGCGACAGTTAGCCGATGATGACCATACTTCTGTCCAATCTTCCGTTGCTGAAAATCCAGCAACTCCTGCAGATCTATTGGACAGGTTATCCTGGGGGCTTGATGAATTTTTGTGGGAGATTTCCATCGCGATTGCTGAAAATCCAGCAACTCCTGCAGATCTATTGGCCGAGTTAGCCGCTGATAACTATTTTGCCGTCCGCGGTTCAGCGGGTGAAAACCCGACAACACCAGTTGCAGTTTTGCGAATGCTAGCAGAGTATGCGCCCGGGAAACTGATGGAGCATGGTTCTGTTAGCGGGTGCGTAACTACAAACCCAGCCTTCGCCGTGTTGGCATTGACTCGACTCGAGGATTCGATTCATCTAAATGATACGGGCCATCTTGCACTTAAGTCAGGAAATGCGCAAGAGGCGCTTAACCTGCTTGAGCAAGCGTCAAAAATGGGCCATCCAAAGGCAATAGCAAGTTTAGTTTGGACTAATGTTTTGTTGAATGATTATTTAGCCGCAGATGAAGCATGCACACCAGCTGTACCGTCTGTAAAAGAATGGCGTGACACTTACGACCGGAAAACTGGCGATCCTGAACTGGCCGAACAAGAATTTGGTAATCTTCAAAAACAGGCTCTCTGCAACCTAACTTTGGCCTATTGGCTAGATGGGAAGTTAGAAACTGCCGATGCACTTAGCGGTCTTGCAGGCGACGGTGTTGAAGCCCTGTTCATTAGAAAACTAATTCTGGGTCAAGAACCTTCCGAAATGAAACTAGCCCATAGTCAGAGGGATGAATTAGTGAAAATCTATTCAGATGCACTCACGGACTTCGAGAAAATTAGGGACTCGGATCCAAGCTTGATAAAGGTGCCATCAGGTAAAGCATTTGAAGATGCTGCTAGAGGATTCATTGCAGGACTTTTACTGAATTCGGCAGCTGGATAGATCGAACCTGTTTATGTCAGTTCGTACGAAGTAGAAATGGAAACTGTCACAGGCAGTTGATTGGTTCAAGTCAATAATGTAGATGACAAAGGGTTACGTCTTGTAAGTCAGGGTGAACACTTCAACTGGGATTGGATTCATGGATTCACATGGAGTTACCTGACATTTTTTTGGTACGCATTGAGGGATCAGGTGATTCCAAGCTTTTGAAAAGCGTGTTCACGCGAACGCACTACCTAAATGGACGCAGATGTCATAAGGGACGGAAAAGCCATAAAGAATTTCAAAGGTGAAACCGCTTGGTCAGATGCTGAATCGTGCCGAATGCTATGCAGGTGACATTGAAACTGCTTTAATTAAATCCACGCTACCAAAGAAATGGATTATAAAATGCCAACTTGGGTGTATAACTCTCTAGCAGTATCTGGAAATAAAAAACAATTAACAAAAATGGTTTCTAAATTAAATGAGCCTTTTGAATCTAATCTTTGGCAGTTTAGTAAAATTGGAGAGTATGTACAGGAGATTACTAAATATTCTAATCCCGTTTTTTCTTTCAGAAATATTATTTGTCCAACAGATTTAGACTCTTATTATTCCAAGCCAGAATTTAATAAGCCAACAGGAAATGGTAGGAACGATTTAATTGAGGGCATTGCCACAGGTGAGGATTGGTATCGTTGGAACTTACGCAACTGGGGTACTAAATGGGACATTGCAGTAAGTGACGGTGACAAGTATCCAGACACCAGAATGGAACAGCAAGATGAAGACCTTGTGATGTATTATTTCAGTACCGCTTGGAGTCCTGTTGATAGTGGTATGTTAGTTATTTTATCAGAGATGTATCCACTACTTGAATTTTATTACCGTTGGGAAGAAGAACAAGGCTGGGGTGGGGAAGCAAAAATTGCTGACGGAACATTTGTAGTCACAAAAGCATGGGACATTCCAGCCTCACACGCAGAGGCATTAGCAATTCGTGATTACTACAACAATTGTAAAAGTTATTCTCTAGTAGATTTAGAAAATGCAGATGAGAATGATTTAGAGGAAGCCTTAGGAAGTATCTACGAGGATTGCCCTACTTATCCTGCCCACAAAGAAGCACTTGACAAACTACAAGCCACTAGGGATATCGATGAAGATGACGAAGTAGAGCATGAAGGGGACGCTGGGGATAGCGATGAAGCGAGATCTTGGTATACCAAAGCTGCCGGGAGAACTAATGAGATAAACATTCAAGTATTTGAGGAAATTCAAGAAAAACAACTGCAAAATATGGCAATCAATTTGTTCAATAAAATCCAAGAAATTAATGCGGACTCAAATGCAGACCCTCAAGAAATCATCGAGCGTTTAATTGAAGATGTTCACAAAAAAGTACTAAGTATTGCTCCACAGTTATTGGAAAAACAATATTTCGAATCGGCTTACTTACTCCTAGGGGAATTTGTTGATGCCCAGGCATGGCTGGAGGCAGATTATGGTCCAGATGGTTTTTATCATCAACACACTGAAATTTCTTATCTGCTTTTCGATTTTGGTAAAACAGCCACAAAGGAATTTGCACGAAGTAAATTTGATGAAATTACAAAACATTTAAGTTTTGCAGTAGGTCTTGCTCTAAATTCTGAATTGACAAATGTGCTTCTAGAAAAGTTATTAAAAGAAGTGGTAGGCGAGGCCGACCCAGATATTGCAATTTTTACAGCTGCCCTTCTATGCAATGCCAATTTGGAGCATCGTAGTGACGTTCTAGATCAACTTTCCGTTGAAGAAGTTGGAATGCTGATTTCAGCTTTGACAGGTTTTATGTGGATATTTGGAAATAGCACTGAAAACCTGCAGTTTGCGCTTTCTTGTGAACCACTAGACGAGCGAACTCTTATGCAATTTATTTCCTATGTCACTGAATATGTAGATGATAACGAAATGTTCAATGAAAATGTTGCCTGGGGTGACTTAGTAATTACTAAGGATGAATTAAATGACATTCTCAAAGGTCGCCTAGATGATGTTCACACGACGGATGGCGATTCGAAATAGTTTCCCACTTTAGAACTCGACTAGACATTATTTCGTTTTATTTTTCGCAGTTCGCGACTTACAAACTTGCTAACTTCACTTACCAGCAAATCACCACTCCTGGCACACTCCCTGGCTTTCTGGAGTCGATAAGTCCAAGAATATTCAATGTCATTCCCATATTTCACGATCATATGTAGAGCAAAGTTTCTGCCACTCCACCATTTCGTAAGTTTTTCATTAATGTCATGAGGCAAAAGATCACGATGATGTTTCCACAGCTTATTTCGTGACTGGTTTAGCGTGGCCATCGAATCTGTAGTCCCTAATGCATATAACAATGATTCAAGCCGATCCGCTATGATTGCTTCCTCTATCGCGATGGCTTCAAGCCAAAAACCATGTCTGAGTGCTTTGTTCAAGCGACGGTGGCTACGTCGATATAGGTCATATCGCATCCTGCCAATTTCCCAAGTGTGTGGAAGGTGACGATAATTTTGTCGTTTAGTTGCCATAAGAATTGAGCCCATCCTTCTTTCGTGATTTTGCCGTCGTTAATCTAGTCCATGCAATCGGGCATAAATCGCAAGTCTGCGACGCTTTCTATATATCTGAACGATCAATACTGGAAAGATTCAAAGCGATGCTTTTCTTTCGAATAGAACACTCAATCCTTTGGCCATTCGCCCTCCGTATCATGTTGCTTATGTTGCTTATTTGAGTGATTTCACATTAGCACTAGGGTTTGACGCTTTGAGCCGGTAAATCTGTTCAAGCTCCTGCATTTAACGTAAGGCTAATAGGAATCGGTAGATAATTCTTGTCGGACCCTTGCACTATCTTGTCAATATAGATGGTCGAGATAGGAGTGCTATGAGTGAAGGTTTAGAGCCACCGCGGGAAGAACTAATTGTGCCATTGTCACATTTTAATATCGGAAAAAGTGCGGCGGGGAAATCACAAATAGAAAGTATTTCAAATAAAATTGTTGAACTTTTAGCAGACAGCAGAATAAGTCAGGCGGATTGGAGAATTTGGATACCAAGACGATTGACAGAACATAATCAAATGATAATTGCAAATGCAAAGAACTTGGCAGACGGAATAAACGAGGTAATTGAAAATGAAGAGATTGAAATTAGTAAAGAACTCTTATTTGATTACCAAACAGGGAGACAAAATGGACAATAGTGAAATGGACAATAGTCAAAAAGCAGAAATCACTGTGCAATTCACACAAGATAGTTTTAATGATGATTTGTATTCAGACTTTTTTGATTATCATGATTTAGGTGTACCACTTTCTATTGCAGTGCAGCAGGAAATGGTTATCCTTACTGATGCTGGTGAAAAAGTATTACAAGAGACCTATGAAGATTTGTGTTTAAGATTTGAGGCAGACCCAGATAGATGATATTGATAAATTAAGGATTCTCTAAACTAAGTAACTTCGGCCCAGCCCTTTTTGATGTTCTCTTCAATCATCTTGTCTGCAAGTGCAAGCGCGGACTTTTCAGTAGGAGCTGGCTTTACTTCTCTATCCAGCGGCGACTTTCGCCCCTTGCTGTAGTCGGTCCAATGCACAACAAATGCTGGAAAAGATGGATCAGATTCTGATTTATTGGTTTTCCAGACGACCAATTTGCGAACATCAACCTTGTCACCAGAGCCCTTAGTCCAGACTTGGCGTCTAATAACTTCCGATGCCACAAGATTCTGACTGCTTGGAGCAACGACTGGCGCGACATCTTCAACCTGGCGCCATGAGGCACCATCGGATTCGACTTGCTTATCGTCGCGCACTCGTATTGCAGTTGCATTGATAAGAGTTACGGCAGCAACGGGTTTGTGTGCTTGGTAACCAGAGTTGCTGTGACTCAATACGGGCTGTTTCATTGCCAGTCCCTTTGAATCAGTCACCTGAATATCTACAACTTTTGCTTCTACAATTATTTGCGGCTTTACCATTTGATAAACCTGACCAGTACTTGCAGCATGTCGGTATTCACTTGGAGTGGTAAGGGCCTTTAATAGAGCGTGAAGTTCAGCTCTATTAACATCAACTGCAATGTTTCCGGCAACTCCAACCAAGATAAATTGATCATCTTGCGTAAGCCCAAGCAAAAGTGAGCGAACCTCTAAAGCTTCATTGGTACCTTCACGTTCGGTAAATCCAAGAATCACAGCATCAACACTTCGTTCAGTCTTGATTTTGTAACCACGGCCATCTTCTGAGCGAACTACAAGACCCTCGTATCCATTGGCAATTATTTCTTCGTTAAATCGGATTTCCAGATCAGAAATTCCAGAGAGCAATTCAGTTGGAATTACGTGAACCGTAGGACCGGCCAGCACACTCTGCTTTATGTGCTCAAGACGCGAAACGTAAGGTGAGTCATAAAATGTGGTTTCACCGTCGGTTACGAGATCAAATACCGCAAATGCTAAACCTTCACCTTTTTTGCTGAGGGCGCGAGAGACGTCCCCAACACGTTCGCGACCATCATGATTAGGCACATGCAGTTCGCCTGCAAGCACGGTATTAATAGGTAGGGATTTTAGCTCGTCCAGAATTGGGTGACTTCCAGTTAAGGTTCTGCCGTTTGCTGCGATAAGTTTTGCACCATCAGCATCAATTGCTGCAAACCAAAGTTCACCATCTATCTTGCGACTGACAATGAAGCTGCTGGAGCGGATCACATCACGTATTTCAGTGTGGCCACATGGTTGGTAGCGAGTGGCCACAACTGTGCGGTATTGATTAATTAGGCTGCGAGTTTCGACGTTGCTGTAGGTTTCAACTCCAGTTAATTTGTAGCTCATTTTTCCGTTTCCTTTTTGGCAACTGGTGCCTTTAATTCCATATTGCTAAGGTGCAACAAAAGTATGTATGAGTCAGTATTTATACGACCCTCTAGAAAGCCGCGGTAGGCAGTTCCATTTAGTTGCAAGATCACAGGATCCTTTCCGGATTCACCGGCGCCGAGTAAAACCATGACATCTTCAGCATCAAGTTCTTTGGCAATCCCATATAGAAAATCAAAGGTAACGCCATCAACATGGCGTAGTTGGATTGATCTGCGGAACATAAACTGTCGAACTATGTCTTTGCGAGGCAACTTCTTGCCAGTCCAACGCAGTGGTATCGCATCATTGACCGTGGCGGCAACATCTACAGGTTCCTGACGACCGGTTTCTGTGCCCGCAGCATCATAAGTAACTTCCATGTATTTAGGGCTTGCATACATTGGCTCACCAGTTGAGGTCACAAGTAGGGAAGTTGTGGCGTCAATAGTCTGGCCGACTGATTCGAAATCAATTTCCGGATCACTTGAAATTAGCGAGGCGGAAATATCTTCGCCGAATTGGACTATTAGATCTTCGAGCTGGCTATCGCGCCCGACTGCTAGGTAGCGCTTGAATAATGCAGGTTTACCTTTTTTACCAAGCACAATCTTTTCTGGCAAAGGGGCTGGCTGCCCAACAATTACCGCATTGCGATTAGCTGAATTTGAAATATGTAAGCGTCTCATGTGCAGGTCCTAAAGCATGTCGAAATCTAGATCGTCATCATCAACGTCGTCTTGCGACGGAAGCGACGCCAAGGTTTCTAGGGTTGACCATTCATATTGATTAGCAGTGCCTGCCATCATGAATAATCCTTCTTTATTGGAGAAGATGTAGGCATCACTTGGTTCGTAACTGTCTCGATACGTGAAAGTGATTTTATAGATGTCACCTGAATCAAGTGAGGTCTTGAGGGCAGGATCCAATTCTTCTGGCGCCAATTCATAAACAGCAGTTATGCGGAGATCTAGAACTTCAGTGGGGCTAACAGGTCCAATTAACTCTTGTGAAACACCTAATGAGCTAGGTGTTTTCACTATCGCTATACCATCTGGCGTGAAAGCTTCAAGTTCTGCTTGCTTCAGATATGTACCATCGTCCAGGAAATAGCCTTGGCTCGTCATGCCTGACTTGAGAATGAGTGAGCCATCAGCCAGCATTGAAACTCTTACGCAAGTTTGGCCATCGGCATCGATTGCAAGTCTGCGACGCTTTCCATATATATCAGAACGATCAATACTGGACAGGTTCAAAGCTGATGCTTTTCCTTCGAATAGAACACTCAATCCCTTGGCCATTTACCCTCCGTATTATTGCTGCCCATGTTGCTTATTTGAGTGATTTCACATTAGCACCTGGGTCTGACAAAAAATAATGAAAAGCGCTGTAGTTTCGAACCCCAGAACGCTAAGTTGTGAATCAGCAATTCTGTTCCAGCGACGAGTAAATTTTTAAGGATTACCAGCGATGTCACCAAATTTTATTAAAAAAACTCCAAGGGTGAATTCAGTCGCGGAGGGTGTTCTAGATAGAGAAAAGATCGCCCTCGCGATCACAAATTTCAGTCGCTGGAAAGCTCAAGAGGGAGGAGAATTTCTGGATGAGGCAGCCAGGAATGGTCACCACGTGGCCATGGCCGTAGTTACCATGCGTTCAATAAGAGAAGATGTTTATGAAGCGAAGAAATGGCTTGACGCATATTATCCGCTGAGATGGTCGCGCGATGATCTTATGGTGCTTAAAAAGAAGGACGTATTTAGCCTGACAGGTAGTTCTAAATATGAACTGCAAAGAGATTTCAATACCTTGGATGGTTTACTGGCTGTCGTCCGCGTAGCAACCGGAGATAAGAGCGAAAACGTAGAGGCGGAATTGAATAAGACGTCCGACCGTGGCGGTTTCATACCATTTGCTTTGCGGATAGTGCTTGCCGAGCGAGATGGCGGAAGTAAGGCTTCCGCAAAAGCCTTGTCGGACCTTGGTGCGTGGGGAAGCGCTCCCCTTGTTACGGCCGCGATGCAATTTTACGAATTCGAAATTAAATACTCACAGGGTTGGTATCTTGAACTACTCATCGATGCAATTAAAATTTTGCGACGAACGGTCCCTCCAAGTATTGCTGGAAACTTCGTCTAGAATTCCTGGCAATTATTCCGTTTAGGCAACATAATCAGGAAAATGCGTTAAGTTACCTATTAATAATGCAGGTTGCCCTTAGCAATTATGCTGCGGCGTTTCGCCGTGGTTGTTGTAATGGTAATCATTCGTCATCGGATATCGATGTCACTCGGCCCATGCGCGCGCCCGCGGTAGCGCAGTCAAGCTGAGGCGACACAGGTGTCCATGACTAGCGACCGAGGGCGCGCGCGTATGGCGCCTACAGTGATCGATACCGATCAAGAGCAAGAAGGTAAGGGCGACCTGCATAGTTACTTAGTAAATTGAGCGAGGTGAAATGACTACCCACTATTTGGAGTCGAACAACGACACTTCTGCAAAATTTTGGGAGGTGTCCATTGACGGACCTATGCTCACAATTAGTTACGGTATACTTGGACATCCAGGTGAGGTGTCTCGTGAAATTTTTGAAGATAGGCATTCCGCCCAATTGGCAATGGAGACCTTGCTGGCGGAAAAACTAAAGATTGGTTTCACTCAAGTCAAAATGCGCCAGGAGTTGAATGACGTTATTTCTGAACCCAAGATCTTTTCAAACCGTAGATTGCCCAAGCCGGAACGCTCGATTGCCACGCCCAATGTTATTCATCGAGTTGTAATACTTGATGTCGTTACCGGGGACAGAAATGACGGGTTATCTTTTCTGGCCTTGATTTATGAAACGAATGATGGCTTTAAAGTTAGCGTTGCTCTAGACTCTCCTTTTCCGCCTTCAGATATTCGAGGTTTTCCTTTTCCGCCTTCAGATATTCTAGGTTTTGCAGGAAACCTAAGATTCGACAAGAAAGTCAAAAACCTAGCTGCTGCGAATAAAGAATTAATCAAAATTCTTAAACAACCAAAATATATTAAGTCGTACTTTGATCAAGATTTGGTTATCGTTGGAAAAGTGCCATTCGATCTGCATCAAGATTGGGGTCATCGCATGGAAGAAACCGACATTCGCTTGCTTCTCAAAAACAAATTTTCTGACACTGCATTTGAATCATCATCGGTAACACTTGATACGACATTCGAGTTTGATAGTTCAGCCTATGAGCAAACCAAAATCGATGTAGCCGAGTGGCACATAAGCGGCGATGGTTCAGCAAGTAAATCTAGGCCGATCACATTGGCCACAGCAATGCATGTCGCGAAGCGATTACGAGCTGGCGAAATTCCAGATAACTGGGAAGCATGTCGCAACGAAGATGGCACTATTGATTATTCGCGCGTTGATTCTGAGGCGTTAATTCTTCTCGCGCTTGCTCGAAGTGAGGTTGTGACTTATGGCTATTGGGGCACGTTTAAGCAAATAATAAAAGATTTAGAGCGCCTAGACAGTCACAACCATGTTCTGGCGCATTTTTATAAAACCTTAGAAATTGCGGCCTCATATAATTCTAAGGAAAGGGTGAATAAAGAAAAAAAATATAAGTCATGTAGCTGGCTAGAAGATTTAAGTTTTCTGTACGCGTTCTTTGGCAGAAAAGGGCCTTCAGTTGCCACTTTGAAATATATGTCGCGTAGAGCAAGGCGTTACTTGGAGTGGATTAAGGTTCAAAGATCTGATTCATATGTAAACATGGCCTTTATTTTACTTTTTGGATTCAATGGCAGGATCCACAGGAGCCTACCTGAATCATGGCTAACGCAGAGCATTCTCTATGAAACCGTTTGGTCTGACAAAAGTCACGGACGTGGCATGTTGGTGCCTTCCCAAAAGATTAGGCAATCAAAACTTTATTTAACTAATCCTGCAATGTTCACGCAGGAAAATAAAATACCGACATTGAGTACCTTGTTCAGTAAAAGTGGTGATGCCGATATTAGTACTTGGTGTTTCCAGTTGCTTGAGAATACTGGCGTGATTCCGGATATTGAGACCAGACAAGCCGTTATCTGTATTTCCTCACACTATATACCGTTGAGAGAGTTAGCTAGAAGCGCTATTGAAGCAGATCTTGATCGCTATGTTGATGCCTTGTTGCAAAAACATTCACCAAGTTCAATTTCTATTTGGACTTCGGATCAAGTTCTTGAGTTTGCAACCTACTTGCTTTTAAAAGACTCAAATAAAATTGCTTTCCTGGGGGCATTGAGTCGCTATGACGGACTGAGCCAGGGACAACTAACTGACCTTCTTTCACATTTAATTAGCCTAACTGTTGCTGAAGAAAATCAAGATCTTTTCATCGTAGTTTCTAACTTTTATGTGGGATTGAATATGCCACGTCGACCGCGAATGGACGGTTCACTTGCGATTCAAATGGCTTTGGCTGGAGTTATTTTCCCCCAAGGTTATTTGACCCATGTTAATCCTCCTAACTTTTCAGCACAGCGATGGATTAATAAATTAAAAACTGTTAGCACGCTCACCACTTACCAAATTGCACTTCTTGGAGAGTTCCTCGTAAGAGAAATAATCAATGATCACAACATTGGTTATACATCTGGTCTAGAGCAACTCCTTCTACAGATCCAGAATGATCAGCACTTCAAGACTTTCACTCAAATTACTTTATTACTCTCGTCCACCATGGGCACTGCGATGATTGAATCTGTTGCGAAATATATTTCAGTCGACATAAATGATGTGGAAAAGCTTGTCTTTTTTTGGAAATGGTCCAATAAAATTTCTGATGACAGGTTGCTGTTTGCGGTACTAGCAAATTCTGACTTGACTGCATCGCGAGTGAATCAAATAAAGAGCCAAGATTTCATTGAGGCCGTGGTGTCACATGAGATATCTTTGGAATCTTTGATCAATGGCATCAACGCACTTGGTTCTGATGAGGCGCTGAGTGTCATTACCAGTAACGAAAGAATTATGACGGCTCTGGTGGTGGGGCTAACAGCTGAAGGCGTACGTGAACCCAACGGAGCTTTAGTTCGATTGCTACTCGGGGTTCCACAAGTGCTCGAGCCCCGTATAAAAGTTGATCACATATTTGCGGTTGCCTTGTGTCTAAGTTCAGACTCGGGACTTTCAGCTACGGGTATTGCGCTTGTGGTTCAACTTGATCTTATGGACAAAATCTGGGTTCAGTTAATTGAAAGCCAACTTCCAATTGCAATGAATGCGGCGAAACGATACGTGAGAACACTTCCAACTAGCGAGCTAACTGATGGAGTTTTGGTTTGCTTGGATAGCGCTGTAGCTGCTACGCGAGAATTTGGTCAAGAATTACTGACTTCCCAAGCTCAACAACTGGAAGTTGACCGAGTTTATGTCTCGCTAACTGAACACAGTGACTCTTATACGGCAGCTTTAGTTGCAGCCAGGGCGCTAGAACCCGGCATTCCCGACGACGAAGCACTCGATCGGTTTGATCGCCGCCAATTATTTGCGATTCGCCAAGGCAGGGCAGCCAAGGAGTTGATTAAGGATCGAAGGATGCAAGAGGCTGTGTCTGGGCGGTTGCCAAGTGATGAGTTCGTAGCAACCGTTCTTGAGTTATCCAACTTCGGTCCAAGCCTTGATAAAGACTGGGCATTTGAACTTCTCAGCATTATTGGCAATAGAAGCGAACAAGTATCTGTTCTACACAGTTCAAGAGCCGGCAACTAAATGGAAATTTTATCCCAGATGTCACAGTCATCGGTGGCAAACTCAAATACCCGCTCCGGAGTTGATTTTGGCACGGAACTCGGTCGCGATCCCGTGTATTTAAATGGCAAAGTACGAAACAGTGAAGCATTCGCGCGCGCGATGCTATTGCTGGGCAATGTCGTGCGATCAACAGCTGAGGTTGCTAAGAAAGATCATTCTGAATATCAAAAATGGGTTACCGCCAAATACTGGGAAGAAATGCCAGAAGAAGAAATCAAGAGACTAGACAAGATAGCAGAATTGAAGCGCCAGTTAGATAGCGAGCGAGACCAGCGAGCCATAATAAATGTAGAAATAACGAAATTGGAAGTAAATTTAATAGGCACTGGAAGTGAAATTCGCAAATTTTGGAATTGGCTCTACGACAAAGATCGACAAATGTGGATCGTGCTAGATCCGGTTGTTAGCGTTCAAGAAAAAGCCACGTATTTTGAAGCGTTTTCGTTGGATGAAACGGTTTATGTTTTAGTAACACTGCCGCATAGCGAGCTAGAGACTGCTGATGCTCCAGTAATGGGCACAACTAACATCGATTTTGGAGTTTTGCTTGAAAGAGAATTTGCTCGCGTCAGAAGTTATAGGCCACTTGAGCTTTCGGTCGGTAAAGCGGCAGTGTCGGTTTCAACTGAAGTAAGTTCGGCAGTTGAAAAGAAGATTGATTTGCCAGATTCCTGGATTGAAGGGCTGGTTCAGGTATCGGCCGCTCAATGCATGACTGGAGTGCAATTCGATTTAAGTTCACGTTTTCTTGGCCAGGTAATTGCTCAACTTGAATCAAAACGAGAAAAAACTGGACCACGAAGTCTGAATTTTCAGCTAACTCCAAATGAACCCATCGCTGTAGTGATACAACCTTGGGGTGATGTATTTATAGACGAAACGTCGATCTATCAAGGAAGCGAATCACAGGAAATAAGAATGTGGGGCCGCCGCCGCCTCTCATTACTGCGAAGTTTGATTCCAACTTCTGAAAAGGTAGGCGTAACGCTTTTGGGTGATGGAATGCCATCATTTTGGGAGATTTTTGATGGTCAGGTATCAACAACTGTTGGACTTTCGGGTTGGTCATCGTTGGATTGGTCAAAGAAGGCACACTTTGCTGCATTACTGCCTAAGTCATCTGTAAGTGCCGAAGTACGGGAACAAGTGCTGGGAACTTTGAAGTCAAGCGGGTCAATTGATCCAAAAGAACTTGGATTTGCTATGAACATGAAGCCATCAGAGGCACTAAGCGTGCTTCAAGACTTGGCATTTCAAGGCAAGGCAATGTATTTGCCAAAAGTTAAGAGATTTAGTTATCGCGAATTAGTTCCTGGTTGGGTGCCGGATCAAACTAGAGGACTTGAAGAACGCAAGGGTATAGAACTTTTTGAAGGCAAAAAGGTCCAACAGCTGAATCAAGAATTTGCAGAAGGGCGCTCCAAGATTAATGCTTTAGTTGATGGTGAAAAGAAAGTACTAATTGAGCGGGATTTAGACAACCGAATAACTCAAGCGCAGTGCTCATGCAGTTACTTCTCATTCAACAAACTTCGTCAAGGTCCATGCCGACATATCGTTGCAGTTAGTTTGGTTTAAGTATGAGTGACATGGAAACCAGTAAGAATTGGCGTGAATTAGTTGCGGACTGGGGAAAGCAACGCTTTCAAAGTTACGAGATGCTAAGACTTGGGTTTACCACTCGGGAAAAGGCCAAAAACCATGATGAGCAATTTGAAAGATTGCTGGAAAAATATAAAGAAAGTGCTGTAACAAATGCTCGAATTGCTGACCTGAATAGTCAAGTTACAAAGCTCGGTTCAATTCAAAATATTCTCGATGAAATTCGCCGCAAACGTATTGAACGAGTAAATCTATTGCGCGGTATCAGAAAAGAAGAAAAAACTAGAGAACTTGTTGCGCATAAATCAGAGGTCCGAGAGCGTAAATTATCTAAACCATATTTTCTTGGCGATGGCGTATCGGCTGATTTGAAATTTGATGAACCTGACACCGAGAAATTGAGCAAAGCCGGACTACCTGTCATTAGAGATCTTTCCGATATGTCTGCGTTGTCGGGACTTACGCGCGAAGAACTTGTGTGGCTTTCATTTGAACGCAAAGTCTCAACCATTGACCATTACCAACGTTTTGAGATTCCAAAGCGAAATGGAACTAAGCGACTAATTTCGTCACCAAAGCCAGCAATGCGCAAGGCGCAGTCTTGGATTCGATCAGAAATTGTCAATCAGATGCAGCCATTGGACTACGCGATGGCATTTCGTCCTGGCAAGTCAATTGTTGATAATGCTCAAGCGCATCAAGGGGCAAAAGTAATTATCAGAATGGATCTGACTGATTTCTTTCCGTCAATAACCTTCCGGAGAGTTAAAGGATTCTTTAAGTCCTGTGGATATAGCGGGGGCGTCGCATCGGTATTGGCACTACTTACAACAGATGCCCCCCGCGTTTATGTAAATACTGAAACTAAAACTCGAGTTGTCGCGAAAGGCGAGCGTGGCTTGCCGCAAGGCGCATGCACGTCGCCCGATATTGCCAATTTAATTGCTAGAAGGCTTGATGCTCGACTTGGTGGCATGGCTGGTAGCAACTGGGTTTACACGCGGTATGCAGATGACTTGACGTTTTCAAGTTCGAATCCTAATGCAAACGTTAACGGTGTGCTCAAGCTTGCAAAGCAGATTATTGAAGAAGAGAGCTTTACGGTAAATGAAAAAAAGACATCCGTTAAGCGAGCATCTGGTCGAATGATGGTCACAGGATTGGTTGTTGATGAAAATGAGGTTCGCTTGAGTAGGCGGGATGTTCGCAGGATCAGAGCGTTTTTGCACATGTGCGACACAAAGGGGTTAGACAAGGTTTCTGAGGAAATTGGCAAGAGCGCTAAACATGTGGCCACAGGATATGTCTCTTACATGCACATGGTTTCTCCAGAGCAGGCTCAAAAGTACAAAGATAAGTACTCCTGGTTGTAGACAAGTTAAGGATCTTTTAGATCGGAGGCTTTTCTCTAATTGACTACATTGCAATGAGCCTGACTGACAGAGCTACGTGGCATGATCAGGGTTGTAAGTTATTCACACGTAAATGGCCTGAGAGCAGCGACTTCAAATACGTGGCTGCAACCCAGCGTGATTGGATTGAATGCACTTACTGGCTAGAAAGAAAAATTCTCCTGCAAACAAAGCGCGGTTATGAGTGGCCAAATTTGTCAGAGGTGCGTTGTAGCCTGACAACATGGCTAATGACCCGTTGGAATTCGTCGAACTGGCTGGAGATTTGCTCAAAGCGGCAGAAAGACGAGACTGCCAACTTTTAATAGGTGAAGTGGTGGAGTAACAAAAATGGAAAAATTGAAATTAGTAAAGAACTTCTTTTCGAGCGCCGAAAAGGAGGGCAAAATGGACAATAGAGAAAAAGCAGAAATCATTGTGCAATTTACTCAAGATGCTTTCAGTGATGAGTTGTATGCAGACTTTTTTGATTATAATGATTTAGGTGTACCACTTTCTATTGCTGTTCAGCAAGAAATGGTT
>Ga0105050_10005837_pt1 | contig 15590 bp, 25 predicted proteins | sample FRY01_FD_78088 | JGI IMG/M metagenome (GOLD analysis project Ga0105050, IMG submission 78088) | Freshwater microbial communities from Lake Fryxell liftoff mats and glacier meltwater in Antarctica - FRY-01 | ecosystem: Environmental > Aquatic > Freshwater > Ice > Glacier meltwater ... | reverse complement strand
TTGATCGTAACCTGCACGTACTGCATCGGCTACATTTTTTGGAAAACTCATATTTTTATAGTATTAAACCTGCCTAGCAGGAGGGCCGCCAACCCCTCCTGAACAGGCTTTAAGTTAAGGCGGTACTAACTAGCCTATTGCTAACCACGAAACCTGCTCATTTGAGACATTTATGTCAGTGTCTAGACCAATCGTGAAGCCCATCTCAGTGCCGTCATTTGCGGCGATGGGTGTAATGCCATTAGACGTTACCAATGAACCTGTACCGGCTGTTATACGCTTGAATCCTTCTGCGTCAGCCATGTTTTCGTTCCATTCAATTTGGTCGCCTGAAGTCTCGTTAAAGACTTTGACATACTTTGGAGTAAAGCCACAGTTTACGTCGTAAGCGGCTGCCGTACTTGATTGTATGTACGTGCCGGTTGAGACTCTGTTGATGCCTTCTCCATTGACTATTGTTGCTGTTATTGCCATAGTGATTTTTTAATTATTAATTAATACTCTTATTTCCTTGTCATATTTTCCATGACAAGAGGGACATAGCGGTAGGTAATCATCTAAGTTGCGATTATATAGATGGTCTATATTAGCCCAGTGTAAATTGCTTCGTCCTACTTCATTATTAGTAGTCCCGCAATGTTCACATTCTAATGGGCGGCCATTATATTTATTCACCCACTTATGGAGAGCAGCATAACTTGCTGATTTTCCTTTCCATCCTGGATGATTATTACCTGTTCTCTGTTTTGAGAGTGCTATCAATTTGCTTTTATGCACCTTTCCCATTTTATTTTTTCCTTTGTTTGATTGCGATATTTTTTCCCGAGTCTTTATAGAGCTTCTTCCACAATACAGTGAACAAAACTGTCTTTTCTGCCATCTGTCTTTACTGCATGTGTAGGGCTTTTTAAAGAGCTTACCGCACTCAATACATTTCTTTTCCATAATTAGTATCTTAATTATTAGATGGGCTGTTAGGAAGGAGATACCCCTCCTAACACTTGCGGGAATGACCGCCCAATGCGTTTAATGCTCAATCAAACGACTGTAGCTCGATATTCTGCGGTCCGCCTGTTACCAGATACGGATGCTGTCGAACATTCATCTGATGTTGAAACTTCTCTTGTAAGACTTCGTACACTTGTCGTGGTACATCCACTTGCTGTCCCTTACGGATAAATATTGGATACCCGTTTAAGGTTACTTGCTGTGTAGACCCTATCTTTTCCTCTGCTCCCAAAGGGATAAACACAGGAATTGTAGGTTGACTCATGAGCTTTTTACGCATCTCATGGGCTTTGCCTGTTAGGGGGGTTTTAGTTTCAAAAGAGAAGAAAGGATTTTTCTTTTCCTCTTTAGGTTCTTCCTTAGGAAGCTCCGTTTCAACTTTGTCTATTGCCTCCTTGACTTCATCGTTAGTTTCTTTATCTGTACTAACAATTTCAGGTGAAGGCACTTTTTCGCCTTTTATTCCCTTTTCGAGAGCTTTGTCATCTTCCTGCTCTACTGCTTTCAGCGTAGCCAGGAGGTCGTTATATGAAGCCTTTGAGTCATACTCGACTCCTAGTTCCATTAGCTTTAAGATAACGTCTTCTTTACTTAGTTTAGGCATTGTTTTTTAGTTACGGATTAACCACTTACTGCGTGTTGAACATCTACGCCAAAGTTGTCATTCAAGATTTGGGATACGAATGTCGCAAACCAAACTGAGGTTGTTCTCTGGTGGAATGGATCGGTGTTACCACCTGGTCCTTCGATAATGTTTCTCATCGCTTCTCCCGCAATTCGGGAGTTCATGTAAGCTTCCTTAGCTAGTACGATTGTCGAGTAAACGGTAATCGCACCTGCACCGGCGCTTGCACGTGTCTTGGCGTTGGTTGTTTCAATGAAGCGAACCTCATCTAATGAACCAACTTCGTTTGGCATAGCTACCTTTTGTGAGCCATACTCTTCCACCCTGATAAACCCACTTAACTCTTTCAAGTCGTAGGTTGTGTTTGGATGGACCAAAGCAACATAACAAGCATCGATTGGAGAGCTGTTAAAGCCATCGCTATGATTAACCATTTCGGTCAACTTCTGAGCGTTGTTATTCTTTAATGTTCTGACTGCTTCACGAATTTCATCTTTAGTAATTTTCATTACTGAAGATACTTCGTTTGTAGCAGTTGCTGTTGATGCGTATTGCTTGGTTGTGATTGTTGCTAGTTCGTCTCTGTTGAGTTGGTCGAGGGTGTTACCTGCACTTTGTCCAAGTAAGTCATTAACCTCATTCAAAAGAGGGTCTAGTGTGGTGTACTGCAGTTTTCTAGTTAACATGACGCCTGTGCCGTATTCCTTTACGGTTGCATCTACGTTTGTGATAGAAAGTTGCTGTAGGTCTGGTGTTACCTGTCTGTTACTTGTTGACCTTGTTAGCAGCGGCTCCTTTCAAGCCTCTCTGCCTTAATTCTTTCAAGGCGCTTGAGTCATTTCTGCTCAAGTCTGCATTTTTCAATGCAGTCCGGACTGTCGCTTCCCTTTTCAGGGTTTCTTCGTTCAGTCTCTGAGGGTAATAATCACTTTTTCCTTTTTTGTTCATACGCCGTAGCTTCTGGTAGCAAAGTTCATAGAAGTCGCTTAGCTCTTTTATTCTTTTAGCAAATCTATATTTCTTGCTTCGTTTTAACGTCTGAAATTCTATTGCCACAGCTACTCGGTCTTTCTTGATGATTAAATGTGGGTATATATCTTCTAGAAAAGATAAGGCTACTTTTGCGCTTGCCTTCCATTCATGGGAGTCAGCCCAGTTAGGATTACTTCTTGTTCTTGTTCTCACTGAACCACCATATGTCTCCCAGAAAGCGTCTATAACTTCTCGTTTAGTATTATAGACCATTACTGAAAGGTCGTACGATGTTTTCTTTTTCCCTGAATAACAGATATTTACACCACCATCTGCATCAAAAAATCCTGCGGCATATTGGGGAGTGATTACTTTCCCGCGGGTTGTCATAATATCTTCCATATATACAGTGTACATTACCTCTGTAATAGGTCAATACCTTAGAGTTTCCCGTTACTGCTTAGTTGTAAGGTACATAGTTTTATGACATTGCGGTCACTAAACACGATTAGAAGAAATTTAACGAGAGCATAAATCTACCCTCAGTTATTGGAGTGGTGGCAGCACTTAACAGAGTGTATCTGCGTCGTCTGATGAGAGTTCCTGCGTTTCGTGGGATGTCAGCATTATCTGCATATTTGTTATGTAGAAGAGCTGGCTTGGCTTTCATCAATAGACGACGGTTGAAGAACTCGGTAACTGCTTGCTTGACCTCCGATGTAGTCGTTGTTGACACGGTTTTTTAGGTCTTTCTTTTACCTTAATACTTGTGTAGTCGTTGTATTGTCTGTTATAGCCACTACACAAGTATTAAGTTAGGAAAGAACGTTTAATGTTTAAATTAATTATGAACGTGCGAGGCGTCTTTGTTCTTGTTCATATTCCACAAACTCAGCATCAGTCATACTTTTAATGTCCTGAGCTGTCTTTTGGTCTTTGCTTCTTGATTCTCTTGCGCCGGAACCGGCACTTTTAGTTTGCCCTGCTTCTAAGTCAGCAGCTTTGCGCTTGCTGTCTGTCTTTTCCGCAGAGACTTGATAGTCCAAGTGGTGATAAATCACCAGAGGGTCTACCCCTTTATAAGCGTCGTGTTCCATGTAGGCTTTAATGGTTTTTTCGTATTGCTTGGCGTCTGGTTCTTTTTCAAACAAAGCTGTTAAGTCTTTGTCGTCTGATTGCCCTAAAGCAAGCTGTTCCAAACGGTCAAGCCTTTCGTTTAAGTCTTCAGGTTCTTTAACCTGTGTTCGCAACTTTTCTAGTTGGCGATTTTTACGCTCGATTATGTATGAAGCGGTGGAACGAACAGGAATGTCAGATTCCTCGTCTGTGGTTTCCTCGGACTCTTCCTCGGTCTCCACTTTTTCGACCTTTGTTTTAGGTGTTTGGTCATCACCCTCACCTTCGGTAGTCTCTTGAGTTTCCTCTTCCTCTTCCTCGGCGGTTTCTTCTTCTGGCATGTTTTTGGGTTGTTACTCGGCTGTCTTTGTATACCGTAACAAAAACTGCCGGACGGATTAAGACTTCCGGTCCGACAGTTAATACAATCCCTTTAGTTGATTATATTATACCACAACTCGCTGAATACTAAAATATCATTCCTATGAACCTGAATGTCTGCCTGGTATAAAGTTTCTTGAATAGACGTCTTTCAGTACCCCATTATTATCATACTGTTCATCATGAATCCTAATCATCAGTTTCTTTTGGGTAAGACTCTTTTTATTGTTTCCTCCAATGTCTTAGCTGTATCGTATACTTCCTCTTCCCTGTCTTGCTTGAAGAAGTCAGGGTTATCCAGTTCTTTTACTAGGTCACGAGGTAGTTCTAGTATGTCTTTGCGGTCTAGTTTCTTAGCTTTTAATACTTCGTTTCTAATCTTATACTCTTCGGCTACATAACCGCTCATGTCGCTGTCTAGCTGGTCTTGTAGAGAGTCTATGGTTGATTCTAGGCGTTGCTTGATAATATCCCAGAACTCAGTGTTAACACCTGCTCGTAGGATGTCTTGTATTTGTTTAGAGTGTTCGGGGTTTTTTAGGTCTAGGTTTTTCATACTAATAGATTAAATAATGAACGGATGAGCCAAAAGAAGATATACCAAGCAAAAAGCCAGATACCCACGCCAGTATAAATACTATTAAATGAGTCATACTAGGTGTTATCCCCTTCCCATTTATCATAAATACTAATGTGATATGTGTCACTCATATTGCTTCGATACCTCTTAGCGTCAGCGTAGGACATCTTTGACTTATAGACTTTACCCCATAGCCTTCTCTCTTTTGATACTACCTCAACCATTTTATCTTCATCGCCATCTTCTATAATTACATCATCTTCTGAGGCAGAGAAAGAGTAGTGAACTATCTCCTCTCGGTCTACTTCAGTATATTTATTAATCATTATTTCTATGTTCCCAGACATACTTTAGGAATGTTATTAAAAGCTCGTAACTATCATACGCTTCATCTTCAGGAATTTCATTAAAACAATAATCATCAGCCCACTTATACAGCTTCTTCATTGATATGTCTTTAGTCATATAACTAGTTCTATAATTGAAGCGAACAGTGGCACAACCAACATAACACCTACTAACACAAATATAACTAACGAAGCCTTACTAATTCTAACTGATGAACCAAGACCGTCTATGTCAACATACCACCTACGCCAACTATTTTGTCTTTTTTCTTCTTCTATAGTCATTACCCCTACCCTACCACTACCCCACTACTACCGCAATCAGAGTTATCCACTTGCTGGTACTCCCTCTACTGGTTGTTCTTGAGGTAGGTTAGTTTGTTGTCCACCCGTACCACTAGGAGGCTTAAAGGGTTGTGCTTGCTCTGCTCCAAATAGCTCAGGGTGATTTCGTACTTCTATCGCTAGTTGGTCATGCATTTCCATGTGCGCTCTGGTTTGAGCGTTCTGGTTTGCTTTAGCGTGAGTTTTTAAGTGTATTCTATGGTCGTCACGTGGGTCTATGGTTGGTAGCTTGCCGTCATTTAGCATCTCGTTCTCTTTGTCAGCGTGTTCTTCCTCCATAGTAGGCGGAAACACTGAGTCAATCTCTTCTTTGGTCATGTTTCGTAACTTAGCCATGCGCTTGTAGACATATCGTCTATCAGTGTCAGGGTCTTGAATAGCTATCATAGCGAACTGGTCAAAGGCTTGTTGTTCTCGTTGTCGCTTGGCTTCCGAGATAACCGATGACTCAATCTTTACATCAGGGTCAATTGTAGACTCTATGTTCTCTTTAGTTAGTTCTCGCCATACTGGTGCCATCGCTCCCTGAATCCTTATAATCTTCTTATCTATATCCTTCTTGAAGTACAGCTTATACATCTTGTACCAGTGCCGCCAGAATCTCTTGTCACTCCATCCATATACCTTAGCGCTCATGTTGCGTCTGGTGTCTACATTGGCTGAAACTATTCTTACTTCGCCTAGTGTCCTCTTCTCTGCTTGTGGGATGCCCTGTTGCATCTCAGGGGCTGCTAGCGCTCGTTGTGTAGACTGGTCAAGCATATCCATTATCCCATCGATGTATTGATGAACAACTGACTTCTGAATAGGTGTTATGGCGTCCTTAGTGTTACCGCTTATTCCGACGAACTTGTTAGACTTCCAATCTAAATCATTCTTGTTGGTTATTCGTGTTTTGTCGTAAGCGTACTGAGGCAAAGCGTCTATAACTGCACTCTTAACACCTAAGTTAAGCAGCTTTGCTCTGGCTCGTTGCTTGTCCTCTGTAATATCTGGGATAGATACTCCATCCCAGTCGTTACTCATAGGGAACAGTGAACGATCAATTACCGGCCATAACATTCCATACTTTAACTTAAACAACCTGACTAACGTTGAGCGTCTGTTACCAAGTGTGACTAAATATCTCTCGCCTTTAATTGTGGTGAACCAGTTTAGCAGTTGAAACTCGTAATTCTCGTATTTACCTAAAGCGTCTTCATCGGGGTAGAACCTGTCTCGTCCTTGTGCTTCATCTCTGGCTTGTCGAGCTTCGTCTATTAAAGACTTAATATCTTGCTCTTTGCGTAGTTTATCTACGTTGAAATAACCGGGTGAGTCCTTTAGTTCCCAGTAACTAGCGCCTACTTCCCATCCGCCAAATCTCATAGATCCTTTCATGTTTGGTCCCAGACCATTAACTGACGTGGCTCGTGGGTCTCGGATAAATGTCATTGGGTCTAACAGTTCAGGACTTGGCGCCATAATCCCCTTCTCTCGGTTGAATTCCAGCATCAACATTAACCCTCGTCCGAAGAACTCCGCATCCCAGTTCCAGAAATAATCTAACTCGTCCTTACCCATGATGTCATAATCGTAATTGGATAGGGCGTTTAGGTTATCTTCGACTTCTTCATCTCCTTCTCCACCTCGTCCTTCCCATAAGGCATTCAAGCGGTCCACATACAGCTCGGCATGGAGAGTGTTAAACACGGTAAACATTAACGGGTCGCCCACACTTGAGGCTTCTCGGCGTTGATTATTATATAGCTTTAAGCGAGCAAGATTAATTCCTCGCTTGGTTTCATTAAATCTAAATGAGATATCGTACTCATCATTTACCTGACGAGCTATTCTCTCTTGGATGTCTTTGTCTATCGTCTCGGTTACAATGTCATCTCCCTTTACTATTTTTCTATCAATGTCTTCAAATTCTCCTTTTAGTTTATCCAGAACTTTATTTTTCATAGGTAAATTATACCACAAATACTAATCATGTGCGTCAATCGTAAACAGAAAGTTCATCCTCTTCGTCTTGAGCCGAGGGCAGTTCTACGTCTTGCTCACCATACTCATTTGGGGCCATAGCGAATGTTCTAAATCCATCTGCGTAATGGCTCCAGATATTATGCTCAGGGTTCTTGCCTATCCTGCCAGTTTCCAAGTCTTTCTTGAACGCATACTTCCTTAGTGCTGTGAGGCCGTCAGTGCACTTGTCAGCGTCGAAATAACATAAAGGTAGTTTGAGTCGCACTTGCTCTATTCCATCGCTTATACGGCCTTGTGGTACGACTGACACGTTCCTGAGTACGTCTCTCACCTGTTGCTCTACTGTTTTGTCTGCTGCGAGGGTCTTGGCTTTAGCGTCATGAGGGAGGAAATGACCGCTATAGTTATATTCTTTGTCTTTTACTATTTTTAGATAGTGGTGGAGTTTCTGGTGTGAATTGGCATAAGCATCTAATACTCGATACTCAAAGCCCATCTGTTGAATAAACCAAATAGCTGTTTGGTCTGAGTGTCCTAAATCCCAGTAGGTTGATACTGGATGGCTCTCGTCGTAGGGGACTTTGGTTATCCTGCCTTCTTTGTGTATCCTATCCAGCTCATGTGCCCATACCGCACCTTCTACTGCTTGTCTGGGGATGCCTAACCAAATGTTCTCATAGTCTAGCGGTTTTCTTATTTTCATCTCTTGCATTTCTTGCGCTAGGACTTCAGGAAAGTAAGGATTGTCTTTGTAGCTCATCTCAATTCTTAGCGTGTTTGCCGGAGGATTTAACACAAAGCGTTTATAAGTCTCATCCTCGGCTAGTTCGGGGTTGAATGTCATCCATATCTCCGAGTTTTTCTTTCGGATGGTTGGTATTAGCACATCCCACGAACGCTTAGAGACGCTGTGAGCTTCCTCTACCCAGCAATTATGTACTAAAACATCATTTGCGAAGTAATTATTGTTTACTTCAACCTCAAGATTGTAGACGTAATTTCTTCCATCACTGGTCCTAGTTCGTCCAGTATCTTCTTGTTTCTGTATCTCAACACTGTCCACCCGATACTCTGTAAGTATTTGTTTTTTCTCTCGTCTTCTGATTTTGCTTTCTTCCCAAGATGAGCTCTCCCGTCGCACTCTATGGCTAGCTTGTAATAAACATTTGCTAAATCTACTTTGTAATTTGTTGGCTTTATTCCCGTTGTTATAACTAGCTCTCTCCACCAACCACGCCCAAGTTTGTCGTAAAGTAACGCCTGTGATTTGGTATACCCTCTCCCATTTCCACCTTTCTTGCTGTTTAAGATATGCACCATTTTTGCTTTTGCCTCTGGATTGTCCATCGGATTGTTTAGTTTCATTCTCTTGCTGTTCTTGGTGCGTACGCAATCCAAGCAGTACTGCCCCCCATTTCTTACATAGTTCTGTCGTCTTCCATGAGTATTTATTTCTATTGTCTCTTTGCACCCGCCGAGACAAGGTGCTTTTTCTGGTAAGTCTAGTTTCTTTGACATAAATTGTTTTTCCTTTCGTTAGATTTTTAAGAGGTATATACCCCTCGCCAACAACATAGATAGGGTGATTACCTGTACCTATTATACACCTGCCCCCAGCATATATCAACTTGTATATCTCTTGTGGTTTTTTGCTTTTGAAAGTTTTAATTACCTTCCGACTCTCAATTTTTTTAGTTTTATGATTATACGATGATACAAAATCACCTACTTCAATCTCTTGAATAGGTCTACCGTCTATAAGCGTATTCTCTACCCAGCAAATATTCGTACCTTCATAACTTTTAAGTGAGTTGATGTTGTGTCGTAGTCCTTCAAAGCCAAAGGTAGTGCCGTTCTTACCCATGATTGTAGTTTTCTGGACGGTGTAGAAGTTTTCCAATCCCAGTCTTGGTATCTGATCTTCCAGTAATTGATGAACCGAGTCGCTGATGCTGTTCTGTACCTCTCTGGCACATAGTATTCTAATTGGTTTTTGAGCGCCCAGTATTAAGAGTGCTCTGGCAAAACCCCAGGACTTGGCTCCTCCTCTACCGCCATACAATACCTTATACCGATAAGGATCAAATATTGGTTTTAGCTTGGGTGGGAAATCAGCTTCCAAAGGTGACTTTGATGCTGTGTTGGATTGGTTCGCCATTATCGCCGACGTGTTCATTCAGCCTTGGTAGTATTTGCCCTGTTAGTTTTAGTAATACTTGCTTCTTGAAAGCTACATCGTTTAGTTCTTCGTCCGGATGCTTCCCGTCCAGTATCAACAACAGTTCGCTCATAGTCTTTGAGCGTAACTTGGCTGCTGTTTCTCTCTCCTGAAAACTCTTTCCACCTTTTCCTGTTCCGCTTCCTTGATTAGGCATGAGTATAATAAACTTGACTAAATAATACTTCTATGTGCAAGAGGAGGGATGTGCGCCCTCCTATCCCGTCAAAGCAGTGTCGTTTAGGACATACTAGAGATAGTGTACTTACCCTTACAATTGTATTATACCACACTTTTCCATTCTATCGGTAGTCTAATAGCCACGACTTTCTTGTAACACATTTTGTGGGCGTAGAAGTTTTCAAAGTCTACCGGTTCACACCAGCAATTACTGTTTAATTCATGTAACAATCCTCTGCCTTGATCTTTGGAAGGAAACCAATGGGGCTTTTGTAATACTTTTACCTCGTAATAATCCATGCCCTTATTATACCGTTAAAAAGGAATTGACTCCAAACTTCTTCGATAAACTTCTGTAACATAATTTTTATTGTATCTGGTCATCTTTTCTTAATAATTTAGTGTCCTTTCTTTTTAAGTCTTGTAGAGGACAATGTTTGGCGCAGAAGATATTACCGAATTTAGCCTGGCTATACTCTACATCTCTCTGCCACATTTCTTTACTACATTCTATGCATTTGCCATTCATTGTATAATCACATACTTCGCCTAAAGAATGAGCTTGAAGACCATCGCTTATAAAACGACTACATTTCGTATTGTGACACCATTCGCCGATGAAACGTATATCGTGAAGTTTGTAATCTTTTCCTTTAATTTCAAATGTTGCTGTCTCTTTTTGTTTTGCACTTTTTTTTCTTAATTCATCATAATCATTTTTAACATATTGGTCTATTTTGTGGCTCTCTCCATTTTTTAGAAATATAATCATAGTCATTTATTTAATAATCTTTTACCTTCTATCAATTCTCCAATATGTTGCCCTGCTTCTTTAACACTAATTTTCTTTATGTCTCCATATCTATTAGTAATTGGTTCGATTGATTCAACATTAGCAAACGAATACGCCCCACCTTCCAAAATAAAAACATTGTCCCCTTCCACCCATCTCTTTATTACTTGCAATCCGTTTTCAATTGAAACTTCTATCGGTTCTCTTTTATCGCCGCCGTATCCTTTCCAATTAACCAGGTATCCTGAAATCATACTATTATCACCTCCTTTGTTTTCTTGTTTATAAGCTGTCCGATATAATCCACTTCCTCACCGTTACTGTTTTTTTGGCGCAACATTATCATAGGTGTCATTTTGTTTTTCCAGTACTTATCTTGCTTAACCTTGACCATCGCCTGCAATATATCGTCAGGTTTATATTGTTCTAACCAATAGGTAAGGTTTTTAACGAGCGGTTTCCAGGCGGAGTATTTCGTGCCGTGAACTCGGTTCCATCCCTGTAAGAACGCTTGAGTTATTTCTTCTGTTTCAGTATTTTTTTTATATCCCCCCGTAGTAGTATTTACATTCTTTTCATTCTTTTCATTATTACCATTATTGTTTATAGTGTCGTTTGTGTTTCGTTTGTGTTTCGTGTGTAAATCGTCTGGCTTGTCGTGTGTGGTGTCGTTTTTGTAGTTTTCTAGCTCCTGATATTTGGCATAGTTAAGCACTTTAACTACCATTCCACGTGTCGTTTTTCGTGTCGTCAGCATTGTCGTGTGTTTTGCCCATCTGATAAAGCTGTCTACCTGACCCCTTTTTGCCTTAGTTGCTACCTCAATCTCCCTGTAGGTAAACAAATTCTCCCCTCTATCAAAGAGTCTGTTGTCTTTATGATTAACTTTATTAACAATATAAAACCAGATTTTAAACCACTTGTCGGGCTTCCAATAAAAGATTTCGCTTTCTAATGTTTGCCTAGCCCAGATTGTTGCGCCTCCGTTAATCTTGCTCATAGTCCTAATAAATGTTTTATGCAACCCCATTTACCACTTCCCAAACCGACTATCTATTTCCTCACAATACTCACATTTGAGGCATTGAATTATCCTTATCATCTTCCTTTCGTGGAATAGGTTGTGCATGATGTAATTCTTCTTGAGTTGTGCTCTGATGCCCATTCCACAATGCGGGCATTGAAGGTTGTTGCGGTACTGCCTCATGTACCTATTATACCAGATTTATTTTACTAGCCTGTTGATAACTTCACATTGACACTGTGCTAGTTATGTTATAGGTTGTAGATATGACATTACAAGAAACCATCGCTGTCGTACAGGCAGCCAACAAAACCTTCCAGGCTAAGGTCGAAGAACTGGAAGCAGAAGGACATAAATTAACCGCTAATGAAATTAACAGACTCCAAGCCACTGAAAGTGATTGGGAGTATTCAGAATAACTATGAAGAATAAAACAAAAGTTAAGTTTCATTGCCCAATTCAGCAATATGGATTTGCGGAGTTTGAGGGTGATAATTTAGAAGAACTAACTAAGCTATATAACCAATTAGCCGAGACAAAACTAAACTTTTTTAAAGGCAAGTTTGTTGAAGTTAAAACTTTCACCAATGAAGTAGTCCGCTATAATGACCTCACTCACACATACACCGACCTAGAAGGCAACGTGTTGCTATCGGGCAGTCAGTTCTCTAAGAGCATTAAGCCGTCGTTTGACAAAGCCAAACTGTTACCGATGGTTGCCAAGAAGTACAAGGTATCAGAAGCACATATTGACGCTATGTGGACAGCCAATTCTAAAATATCATTAACCTTTGGCAATGCTATCCACTACGCTATGGAACAATGGTTCAAGCACAAAGATCACAGTACGGAGAAGGACTACCACCTGCCCAAACATCCGTTTCTAAAAGAAGTCGTAACGTCCTTCCCTGACAAAGACAAACTAATCCTGCCTGAAGTGGTAGTGTCAGACATTAAAAACAAGATGGTCGGACGAGTAGACGGATTAATGAAAGACTTGACGCCCATAGATTACAAAAGCGATGCCGACATTAAGAAGAACCTCAAGTATCATTTCATGCAGTTATCATTCTACGCCACTATACTAATCAATCATGGACACAAGGTCGATAAAGTGATTGTTTGGAACTATACGGACAAGTGGACCAAGTATGAAAGTGAAGTATTAAAAATTAACTTAAATATATGATTACATATCAAAAGTACGAGCAAAAAGAAGGCGGGAATTTCTTAAAACTAAAAACATTAATCCCAAATGAAGGCGACAGTGTGAAATTAAAGTGTGTCAGTGGAGAGATAAAAGACGGTAACTTCGGAGTAAAGATATTGGAGTTACAGGTAGTTTGGAATAATCCAACCACAGGCAAAGGTGAACAAAAAACATTCAGTTGTGATGCACCAGACGATGTTAATGAGCAGGCAGGTTCACAACTCTATCGAGGCTTTGTTGACAATAACATCCAGGACAACAATGTGTTTGAGATTGTAAATGGTGGTCGAATGAATAATCAATACAAGACAACCATCTACAGTGTGCAGAAAGAGATAACCAGTAACGCACCACAAGACGAACCAGATAAAGTTAACGAAGAAGACATAAACATAGAAAACTTGCCTTTCTAATGATTGAGTACGAACAACCTAAAGAAACTCGCACCAGCAGGCAGAACAAGGCAATCCACGTTCTCTTTGAAATGATTGCCAACGAGTTAAACGATACTGGGTTGTATATCGGGCAAGTAATCAAAGCAGATGCCCCCTGGAGTAAAGACCGAGTAAAGGAACTAATCTGGAAGCCTATCCAAGAGGTACTGTTCAACAAGCGAAGCACTACTCAACTTACTCCGGGGGAAGTGGACCAAGTATTTGAAGTAATCAATAAAACTCTAGGTGATAAGGGACTGGAAATAACCTTCCCTTCAATAGAGCAAGTTAAACAAGAAATTAAAGACTTAAAAACTTTATGAACAAATGGTACAAAAGAGAAATCATCGAGCGTTTTATGTCAGAAAAAGAACTCCTGATATTCAACGAGCAATACCGTCTGGTCTGTCTACCTAGACCATATTCACGCTGGGGGACTGACCAAGACAGAAAAGACTATATTAAAACCGTTAAAAAACTAAACAATGCAATATAAACCTACATTCTACATATACGCCAAAGATGCGTCTGACATCACCCGACAAGCCAGCAAAGATTTAAGGGTGAATGTCTATTGCAGCAGGCAGTATATTGTAGACTTAATAAAACGCAAAGAATTGAAAGGAAAAGTAGTAAAAGGTAAGACACCTAATGGCAACAAGTGGAAAGTGAGCTATGACGAGATAATCGATTTTATCAACAAAAGAGTGGATAAATAGATTTGACTAGGGTAATACATTGTGCTAGGATAGATACATGACTGGTAATTGCGTAAGGACTCTCGGAGGACAAGACAAAGCGTCTTAGCCAAAGTGAGCCAACTACGGAGGTCTGGTTAAAAGTTTATCATTAAGTTCTTTACAATGAACAAAACAAAAGTGAACGCTGTTATCTTGGGGCTGATTGCGTTACTCATAGCTGGATTATCTAGCGTAGCGACCTACGTTGTAGATGACCACTTTGACTACGTTAAGAAGCTCGAAGATAAAGTAACATCTTGTGATGGGGACAACGTCGAGTTGAATCAAGAAGTGCTTGATTTGAAAAGCTCGTTAGTTGTACCACCGTCAAAATAACTGGGTCTTTAGCAGAACTAAAGGAACATCCTTACGTTCAGCTAACTGACGCCGAGTATCAGATAATTCTAGCCGAGTCATCTGGTAACCCGACAGCGAAAAATCCCAAGTCTACGGCTTACGGACTATGGCAGGGACTAGACACAATTAGGGATAAGTACTGTTCCCCAATCGGAGTAGACCCTAATACCGCTGACCCTGTAGAGCAGATAGCCTGTATGCGGAATTATATCGAACATAGGTATGACACCGCAGAAAAGGCTCTAGTTTTCTGGAAAGCCAACGGATATTATTAGTTCTTTTTATGGCGAGGGTAGCATCAGGGAGAGATTACAATCGTTTGAAAAGTGCGATTATCTCTCTCTAAAACTGCTCTCGCCATCATCCAACACCCCGCAATTTTCCACATACCCCCTGTCCTCCCCACTTGTGGGGTGCTGGGTGATAATTAACCCTAAATAACTAACCTAAAAGTATATTAAATGAAAAAGAATCTAACGAAAAATATGGAGATAGTAGAAATTATGAAACATTACGCACATGACTATAGGAATAGGAAAACTTTATCCATGGGTAACTACCAACCCATGTGAAAAAGCTCATCATAGAGTCTGCGAAGCCGTCCTTGAAGCCATTAACCCAAGATAATTAACAATAAAAGTATGAAAGAGACACTAAAGACACCACACGACAGAAACCCCAAAGAGTTTAAGGCCTTTGTTAAAGAGTTCGTAAATGACCATGGTTCTAATTGGCGACCCTTGAGAGGTTTGTGGCCAGAGGATGTATTTGATTTCGTGTATAAACAAGCTATCAAACGAGCGAAGGAAGATAATTAACAATAAGAGTATGAAAGACTTAATCAATTAATTAAAAACCATGAAAAACTACATAAACCTAAACGGGAAGAAAATAGAACTAAGCGAGGAAACAGCTACAAGCATAACTGAGGAGCTAAATAAGGGAGAGAAAACAGGAATTAAAATAGTAAGTCGCCATGACAGTGACAATGTGTTGTTCGTATCTACTAAGGATAACGTGAAAGACGCTGTACTAGAGGCAATAGCAGATGAAGCTAACCTGAGTGAAGCTAACCTGCGTGGAGCTAACCTGCGTGGAGCTAACCTGCGTGGAGCTAACCTGTATGAAGCTAACCTGTATGAAGCTGACCTGCGTGAAGCTGACCTGTATGAAGCTAACCTGAGTGAAGCTAACCTGCGTGGAGCTAACCTGCGTGGAGCTAACCTGCGTGGAGCTAACCTGCGTGAAGCTAACCTGTATGAAGCTGACCTGCGTGAAGCTGACCTGAGTGA
>Ga0105050_10005834_pt1 | contig 15593 bp, 23 predicted proteins | sample FRY01_FD_78088 | JGI IMG/M metagenome (GOLD analysis project Ga0105050, IMG submission 78088) | Freshwater microbial communities from Lake Fryxell liftoff mats and glacier meltwater in Antarctica - FRY-01 | ecosystem: Environmental > Aquatic > Freshwater > Ice > Glacier meltwater ... | reverse complement strand
GTTTTTATACCAGAGTTTTGTACCAGTGATTTTTATTACAGAAGGTAAGTTATTATCTCTGTGTCTTAATCCATCTTTATACCATTCTTGTGATCCGTTAGATTTGATTACAGCTGGTAAATCATTATCTCGATGAAGATAACCATTTTGATACCATTCTTTTTTTCCATTATGATAAATTATAGCTGGTAAATCATTATCTCGATGTCTTATTCCATCTTTATACCAAGATTGTGAACCCTCATTATTAATTTCAGCTGGTAAGTCATTATCTCTATGTCTTAATCCATCTTTATACCATTCTTCCTTACCAGTATAATATACAAATCCACTTATATTTTTATTATCTTTAAGTATTAATCTATTATCATCTAATTTGTATAAATCTATATTTTCAGCAGAAGAAGTTGGTATTACAGTGTAAGTAAATTTAAGAAAATTTAAGTTATCAGTTTTAATAACAGTGTAGATTAAGTTATACTTTCTAGCAAGATATGCATGAGATATGAGAAAAAAAGATTTTGCTAATTTATTAACATATATTCTATTAACATATTTAATATGATCCCATATGCCTTTTACGGTATGACATCTTCTGTCGTTTGGGACAGTGATCTGGACAGGTGTATAATGAGGAGGGATTATCATACTTATAATGAAAATTTAGATAGAATTCCGGAGATTGTAATTAGATGGATTAGTATATTGTATTCCATTTTTATACCATTTTTGCATACCATCTGAACAAATCATAGCAGGGAGATTATTATCTCGATGGATCAATCCGTTTTTATACCAATATTGTGTTCCATTATAAAATATTATAGCTGGCAAATCTTTGTCTCTATGCATTTCTCCATTCTTAAACCAGAATTGTGTTCCATGCGTATCTGTTGCTTCTTGTATATCATTTTCTTCTTTAAGTATTAAATGATAATTTTTATTTAATTTATAAAATTCAATATTTCCCGCGGAAGAAGTTGGAACAGTAGTATAAGGATATTTAAGAAGTTTTAAGTTTTTAGTTTTAATAAGAGAATATATTAAGTTATACTTTCTAGCAAGAGATAGGTGTGATATATAAGAATAAGTATCTTGGTTAGTAGAATATATAGCATCCCATATATAAAATATAGTTGTACATTGTTTATCATCTGGTACGATAAATTGTATTGGAGTATAATCAGGAGGGATAATCATATTGTACTCCATTTTGATAATATTCTTGTGTTCCATCTTCATAAATTGCAGCAGGTAAGTCGTTATCTCGATGAAGATTACCATCTTTATACCAATATTGTGTTCCATTAGAATAAATTAAAGCAGGTAAATCGTTATCACGATGACATGACCCATTCTTTAACCAGATTTGTGTACTATCTGTATAAATTATAGCAGGGAGATCATTATCTCTATGTTGCTTACCATCTTTATACCAGAATTGTGTTCCATCAAAAGTTATAATTTCTTGCATATTGTTTTCTTCTTTAAGTATTAAACATATATTATTATTTAATTTATAAAATTCAATATTTTCAGCGGAAGAAGTTGGAACTTTAGTGTAAGGAGAATTAAGAAGTTTTAAGTTTTTAGTTTTAATAAGAGCATATATTAAGTTATAAGTTCTAGCAAGAGATATACATGAGATATAGGAAAAAGTATCTTGATTAGTATAATAGATAGTCTTCCATATATGATATACAGATATGCATTTTCCATCATCTGGAACGGTGATTTTGACAGGTGTATAGTTAGGAGGAATTGCCATACTTATAATAACAGATTAGTAGTATTCCGGAGATGGTAATTAAGAGGGATAATCATATATTATACCGTTTTTATACCAAAGTTTTCTTCCATCTGGATTAATTACAGCAGGTAAATCGTTATCACGATGTAATTCTCCGTTTTTATACCAATACTGTGTTCCATTAGCAGTAATTATAGCTGGTAACCCATTGTCACGATATATCCTACCATTCTGGTACCATTCTTGTCTTCCATTAGAATAAACTAAAGCAGGCAAATCGCTATCTCGATGAAATTCTCCATTTTTATACCAGAATTGTGAACCATTAGGAAGAATTAAAGCAGGTAAATCGTTATCACGATGAAGTTTGCCATTCTGGTACCAAGATTGTGAACCATCAAAAGTTACAATTTCTTTTATATTGTTTTCTTCTTTAATTACTAAATAATTATTTTCATTTAATTTATAAAATTCAATATTTCCCGCGGAAGAAATTGGAACTTCAGTGTAAGGAAAATTAATTTCTTTTAACTTATCAGTTTTAATAAGGGCATATATTAAGTTATACTTTTTCGCAAGAGATATGCAAGATACATAAGAGTAAAAAGTTTCATTAGTAGAATAGATATTCTTCCATATATTATATATAGATAAGCATTGGTTATCATTTGGTACGATGACTTGTATTGGTGTATAATCAGGAGGGATTAGCATATTGTACTCCATTTTTCCACCATTCTTTTCTTCCATCTTTACAGATTAAAGCAGGTAAATCATTATCTCTATGTAGTTTACCATCTTTATACCATTCTTGTGTTCCATTATGAAGAATTACAGCAGGTAAATCGTTATCACGATGTCTTTCTCCATTTTTATAACAAAATTGTGAACCATCTGGATGAATTATAGCTGGCAAATCATTATCTCTATGAGATTGACCGTTCTTATACCAGAATTGTGAACCATTAGGAATAATTAAAGCAGGTAAATCATTATCTCTATGATATTTTCCATTCTGGTACCAGTATTTTGTTCCGTCTGTTTCTATTATAGCAGGCAAATCATTATCACGATGAAATTCTCCGTTTTTATACCAAACTTGTGATCCCTCAAAATCTACAATTTCTTTTATATTGTTTTCTTCTTTAAGTACTAAGTGAGAGTTTTCTAATTTATAAAAGTTTATATTTTCTGCTGAAATAAGTGGAACTACAGTGTAAGGAGAATTAAGAAATTTTAAGTTATCAGTTTTAATTAAAGCATATATTAAGTTATATTCTCTAGCAAGAGATAGGTGTGAGATATAAGAATAAATATCTTGGTTAGTAGAATAAATAGCATCCCATATACAATCTATAGATTCGCAATCCCCATCATCTGGGACAGCGATTTGTATTGGTGTATAATCAGTAGGGATTATCATACTTATAATGACAGATTAGTGTAGTATTCCGGAGATTGTAATTAGGATGAATTAATATGGATTAGGATATCTTACTCCATGTTTGAACCAATATTGTCTACAATCTTTACCGATTAAAGCAGGTAACCCATTGTCACGATGTAATTTACCGTTCTTATACCATTTTTGTGTTCCATTATTAAATATTATAGCTGGCAAATCGTTATCACGATGAAGTTCTCCATTCTTATACCAAGATTGTGTTCCATCTGCTTCTATTACAGCAGGGAGATCATTATCACGATTGGGCTTGCCATCTTTATACCATAATTGTGTTCCATCTGCACGAATTACAGCAGGTAAATCATTATCACGATGTCTTTGGTTATTTTGGTACCATTCTTGTGTTCCTGCATAATTAATTAATTCTAATGTATTATTTTCTTCTTTAAGTGTTAATTCATTATATTCATTTAATTTATAAAATTCAATATTTCCCGCGGAAGAAATTGGAACTTCAGTGTAAGGAAAATTAAGAAGATTTAAGTTATCAGTTTTGATAAGAGAATATATTAAGTTATAAGTTCTAGCAAGATATATATGTGATACATAAGAATAAATATCTTGGTTAGTAAAATATATAGTCTTCCATCTATGATATAAAGATGAACAATATCCATCATCTGGAACGATGAATTGAACAGGTGTATAACTAGGAGGAACAATCATATCTTACTCTATACCATTATTTTTTTATTAGAATTAATTACAGGCAGGGAGGCCATTATCACGATGAACCTCTCCATTCTGATACCAAGCTTGTTTTCCATTAGGATGAATTACAGCAGGCAAGTCGTTATCTCTATGTCTTAATCCATTCTTATACCATTCTTTTGATCCATCTGTACAAATTGCAGCAGGTAAATCGTTATCACGATGACATTTTCCATTTTTATACCATAATTGTGTTCCATCATGATAAATTACAGCAGGCAAATCGTTATCTCGATGAAGTTTAGCATCTTCATACCATTCTTGTGTACCATCAAAATAAATTATTTCTAACAGGTTATTTTCTTCTTTAAGTACTAATTGAAGATCATAATTTAACTTATAAAAGTTTATATTTCCCGAGGAAATAAGTGGAACTTCAGTGTAAGGAGAATTAAGAAATTTTAAGTTATCAGTTTTAATTAAAGCATATATTAAGTTATATTCTCTAGCAAGAGATAGGTGTGAGATATAAGAATAATCATCAATGTTAATAGAATAGATATTTTGCCATATATTTAATATAGTATAGCATTCCCCATTATCTGGAATTATGATTTGGACTGGTGTATAATCAGTAGGGATTACCATATAGTACTCCATGTTTATACCAAAGTTTTCTTCCATTAGAATAAATTATAGCAGGTAAATCATTATCACGATGGATTAATCCATCTTTATACCAAACTTGTGTTCCCTCATCATTGATTACAGATGGCGAGTCATTATCACGATGAAGTTTACCATCTTTATACCAAGCTTGCGATCCATCATGATAAATTACAGCTGGTAAATCATTATCTCTATGTCTTAATCCATTCTTATACCATTCTTGTTTTCCATCTTTACAAATTACAGCAGGCTTATTATTATCTCTATGACATTTTCCATTTTTATACCAGACTTGTGATCCATCTGGATAAATTATAGCAGGCAAATCTTTATAACGATGTAGTCTATCATTTTTATACCATTCTTGTGTACCATCAAAATAGATTATTTCTAACAGGTTATTTTCTTCTTTAAGTACTAATTGAAGATCATAATTTAACTTATAAAATTCAATATTTCCCGAGGAAATAAGTGGAACTTCAGTGTAAGGATATTTAAGATATTTTAAGTTATCAGTTTTAATTAAAGCATATATTAAGTTATATTCTCTAGCAAGAGATACATGTGATACATATGAATAATCATCAATGTTAATAGAATAGATATTTTGCCATATACTTAATATAGTACCACATTCCCCATCATCTGGAATTGCGAATTGGACTGGTGTGTAATCAGTAGGAATAATCATGCTTTACTCCATTTTGATACCATTCCTGTGTTCCATTAGAATAAATTACAGCAGGTAAATCGTTGTCACGATGAAGTTTGCCATCTTTATACCAGAGTTTTGTACCATCTACATGAGTTACAGCAGGTAAGTCATTATCTCGATTAAGTTGGTTATTTTTATGCCATTCTTGTGTTCCATTAGAATAAATTATAGATGGTAAATCGTTATCACGATGAAGATTACCATTTTGATACCATTCTTGTGTTCCATCTTCACAGACTAGAGCTGGTAAGCCATTATCTCTATGTCTTAGCCCATCTTTAAACCATTCTTGTGAACCATATAAGTTAATTAAAGCAGGTAAGTCATTATCTCTATGTTGTTTACCATCTTTAAACCATTCTTGTGTTCCCTCAAAAGTTATAATTTCTTTTATATGATTTTCTTCTTTAAGTATTAATTCTGAATTTTTATTTAATTTATAAAAGTTTATATTTCCCGCGGAAATAAGTGGAACTTCAGTGTAAAGATATTTAATAAGATTTAAGTTATCAGTTCTAATAAGAGCGTAGATAAGATTATAAGTTCTAGCAAGAGATAGGTGTGATACAGCTGAATAAGTATCTTTGTTAGCATAATAGATACTCTTCCATCTATAAAGTATAGAATAGCAATCTTTATCATCTGGAACGATGAATTGGACAGGTGTATAATCAGTAGGGATTATCATACTTATAATGATAGATTAGTATAAAATTCCGGAGTTATCTTCAAAACTCTACAGGCTCGTCTCCGCCATTATACCAAGTCGATGCAACGATTAAGCATTCTTGACCTTTGTGACCAAATTTCTCTGCGAAAGAATCTATTTTTTCGATTAGGTTGCCAATTTTTATTGCTAATCTTTGATGATTATAAGAATTATCTTCGGACAATATCAGGTCTACAGCATATCTATTTTCATCTTTAGTTACAAATTCATAATTTTTATAGTTAAAGTATATTAGTGTTCCGTCATATTCTTCTATATCTATTGGCTCTCCGAGGATAGGCTTTAAGTGATTCAATCTCTCTTGTGGTGTTTTTCCATCTAATTCAGGAAGAGGGAGTCGAATAGCTATTTTTGTTACATCTTGGCTCATGGTTATTCTTTCGTATTGAGATAGATTAAAGTTTTATGTTATTTGGACATGTGTATAGTTAGGATGGATAATTATATTGTACTCCATTTTTATACCAGAATTGTGAACCCTTAGGAAGAATTAAAGCAGGTAAATCATTATCACGATGAAGTTGGTTATTCTGGTACCATTCTTGTCTTCCATCTGGATAAATTATAGCAGGCAAGTCGTTATCTCTATGGAGTTTATCATGTTTAAACCATTCTTGTGTTCCATTAGAATAAATTATGGCAGGCAAGTCGTTATCTCTATGGAGTTTATCATGTTTATACCATAATTGGTCTTTTGATGAATTTATTACTTCTTGTATATCATTTTCTTCTTTAGTTATTAATTCATAATTTTTATTTAATTTATAAAATTCAATATTTTCCGCGGAAATAAGTGGAACCTCAGTGTAAGTATAATTAAGAAGTTTTAAGTTATCAGTTTTGACAAGAGAATATATTAAGTTATAAGTTCTAGCGAGAGATACATATGAGATATATGAATGTTCGTCTTTGTTAGTAAGATAGATATTCCTCCATCTGTAATATATAGAATAGCAATCTTTATCATCTGGAACGATGAATTGGATAGGTGTATAATTAGTAGGAATTACCATACTTTACTCCATTTCGGTACCATTCTTGTCTTCCGTCTGTTTCTATTATAGCTGGCAAATCATTATCCCGATGAGCTTTTCCATTCTTAAACCATTTTTGTGTTCCATCTGCATGAATTATAGCAGGTAAATCATTATCTCGATGAAGTTGACCATTCTTAAGCCAAACTTGTGAACCTGATGCATTAATTATTTCTAACATGTTATTTTCTTCTTTAAGTACTAAACATATATTTTTATTTAATTTATAGAAATCTATATTTTCAGCGGAAGAAATTGGAACTTTAGTGCAAAGATAATTAAGAAGATTTAAGTTATCAGTTTTAATAATAGCATATATTAAGTTATACTTTCTAGCAAGAGAAACATATGATACATAAGAATAAGTATCTCTGTTAGTATAATATATATTATTCCATCTATAATGTACAGATGAACATTCTTTATCATCTGGTATGATGAATTGGACAGGTGTATAATCAGGAGGGATTAGCATATTTTACTCCATGTTTATACCATTCTTGTGTTCCATCTTCACAGACTAGAGCTGGTAAATCATTATCTCTGTGTCTTAATCCATCTTTATACCAATATCGTGATCCACTAGAATAAATCATAGCTGGCAAATCATTATCACGATGTATTTTACCATCTTTATACCAAACTTGTGTACTATCTGGATAAATTATAGCAGGCGAGTCATTATCACGATGTAGTTTATTATTCTTATACCAAGATTGTGTACCATCATGATAAATTGCAGCAGGTAAATCGTTATCTGTATGTCTTAATCCATCTTTATACCAGAATTGTGTTCCATTATCATAAATTAAAGCTGGTAAATCATTATCTCGATGTCTTAATCCATTCTTATACCAAGATTGTGAACCCTCACTATTAATTTCAGCTGGCAAATCGTTATCACGATGAAGTTTACCATCTTTATACCAATATTGTGAACCTTCCCTACAAATCATAGCTGGTAAATCATTATCTCGATGTCTTAATCCATCTTTATACCAGAATTGTGATCCGTTAGATTTAATTACAGCTGGAAAATCATTATCACGATGAAGTTTACCATCTTTATAAAATTCTATCAATCCATCATAACAGTTTATTTCTTTTATATTTTTTTTCTCTTTAATTACTGATAAGTATTCCTGATTTATGTTATTTAATTTATAGAATTCAATATTTTCCGCAGAAGAAGTTGGTATTACAATGTAAGGAAACTTAATAAGATTTAAGTTTTTAGTTTTAATTAAAGCATATATTAAGTTATAAATCCTAGATAAAGACACTTTGGACACATAAGAATAAGCATCTTGATTAGTAAGATAGATATTCTTCCATATCTCTAATATAGTATTACAGTTTCTATCATCTGGAGAGATGATTTGTATTGGTGTATAACTAGGAGGAACAATCATATCTTACTCCATACCATTATTTTTTTTATTAGAATAGATTGCAGCAGGGAGACCATTATCACGATGAGCCTCTCCATTCTGATACCAGATTTTTGTACCATCTGTATAAATTATAGCTGGTAAATCATTGTCTCTGTGTAATTCTCCATTTTTATACCATTCTTGTGTTCCATCTGGATAAATTGCAGCAGGTAAATCGTTATCTCTATGTATTTCTCCATGTTTATACCATTCTTGTGAACCATCTTCATAAATTATAGCTGGCAAATCGTTATCTCTATGACATCTACCATTTTTATAAAATTCTATTGATCCATCATAACAGTTTATTTCTTTTATATTTTCTTTTCTGAGTGTTAATTGCATATGTTTATCTAATTTATAGAATTCAATATTTTCCGCAGAAATAAGTGGAACTATAGTGTAAGTATAATCAAGAAGATTTAAGTTTTTAGTTTTAATTAAAGCATATATTAAGTTATAACTCCTAGCTAAAGACACTTTTGACACATGAGAATAAGAAGTTTTATTAGCATAATAGATATCTTCCCATATATTTAATATAGTATCACAGTATTTATCATCTGGTACGATGATTTGTATTGGTGTATAACTAAGAGGAATAATCATACTTATAATGACATGTTAGTGTAAGATTCCGGAGATTACCAATTGAACTTACGGCTATAACTATTTACCAAATGGTCTTGCTAGGGAAATATCTTACTCCATTTTTAAACCAAGCTTTTCTTCCATTTTCTAATATTACAGCAGGTAAATCGTTATCACGATGTCTTTCTCCATTCTTATACCATAATTGCGAACCATCTGCATGAATTTCAGATGGCAAATCATTATCTCGATGAAGTTTGCCATTCTGGTACCAAGCTTGTTTTCCATCAAAAGATACAATTTCTTGTATATTGTTTTCTTCTTTGAGTACTAAATCATAAGCATTATCTAATTTATAAAATTCAATATTTTCAGCGGAAGAAGTTGGAACTTCAGTATAAGGATAATTAATTTCTTTTAACTTATCAGTTTTAATAATAGAATATATTAAGTTATATTCTCTAGCAAGTGATACATGTGATATATAAGAGTAAGTATCTTGATTAGTATGATAGATATTCTCCCATATATCTAATATAGATAAGCATTGGTTATCATCTGGTATGATAAATTGTATTGGAGTGTAATTAGTAGAGATAATCATTATAGACAAGCATACAGATTTTCATAAAGATTAATAGGATCATTCATGGATAAACCTGACATCTGACCATCATTCAACTCTACCATTACCCAAGAACCATCATTCCTTTCTGCTATATCAATAACATAGAAATTAGCATAGTCTTTAATAATACTAGTTAGATTATTAAGTAAGTCTAATCCTGTCTGAGATATACCAGCTGTATTAAGGTCATCTGCCTTATTAGCACAAGTCCAATAATATCCTGTAGATAAGATTGTATCTTTATAACAGAATACTCTCCACTCATTAAGAAATCTCATATCATTAACACCAACTTCTATTACCTTAAGATCAGGATCAAATTTTCTAAATATAATATCCTGTGAACCAAGTAACATATCATTACCCAATTCTATTGATATCTCTATGGCTCTTTGTTTATTCTCCGCAAACATGTGGGTATTCCACTTGTGTTTCTTAGAGTTAGTTACCCCTTTAACTACGTATGGTCCATTATAATCATTGTATGGAATCTCATGAGATCGCCATGTTTTAAATGTATAATCTTTCAATATGTCATAATATACAAATTGGGCTATCCATTGATGTTGCTGATATGAATTAATGAGAGATGATTTATTATATAATATATCATCTTCCAGTTCCTTGTAATATGGTAAAACAGAATATCTGCCAATAACTATATCACCATGCTTAACATGAGATCTGTTTGTTATAACATTGAATTTGGTTTTTGATAAAATATCAAATTCTTCTGTATTATCATGATCTTTTCTAAATAGAATAGTTGGGTTCATATATAAATACCCAATACTTTATTTATTCCGGAGATTAAAAATATGTTTCCCACTCTATAAGACAATGAGGGCAAATTCTATGATACACTTTTATTTGAATTTCCCCATTCCCCTTAATTAGTAAAGATCGTCCAATTTCACTAACTACTCCGCACGAGGGACATGGTGATTTTTCATTAGTAGTTAATATTTTTTTAAGATCATCTATAATTTTTTCTAATTTATATTTCATGAATATACCAGTCATCTGCTGACACGGATTTGGATAACTTATATCCATTTTTAGTAAGAAGTTCTCTAATTTCCATTCTGCGTATTTTATTTTTCTCTTTGAATTTATTACCTTCAGTATAATTATGCTCTAAAGTTATAGTTCTAAATTTATATTTTTCAAAGTCAAAATTCTTTAATATAAGAAGCTCAGAACCTTCTGCATCTAAAGATAAGTAATCTATTATATTTGGAGAATTATACTTTTTTAGTAAAGAAAGTAGAGTAAGTGATGGTTTTTTAACTAATGGATGATCGTATAATTTTACTTGATCTATAACATGTTCATCTGTATCTGGATGATATATACCTGATACCTGTCTATGTCTTCCCCTCTCAACGAATTCTACTTCTCCGTCTATATCTGATATGCAAGCATTTTCTATATTACATTTTCTATATTTTCTTAGTTCTAGTGCTGACCAATAATGAGGTTCTACACATATACCTTCCCAATCAAAATCTTTCTCTAAGGCATATGAATTAGAGTCATGATATCCATCATGAGCTCCTATGTCTACAAAATAGCCATGAGTTTTATAAATAGTATCTAGTACCCATCTATCCTGACCCTCTTTAGCTTTATAGTTCTTTGTCATAATTACTTATTTAAGAATTAAGATACCAATCCTTTCTAAATATAAAATAAAGAAGAATTATGTATTTTATTATAAAGTTACTCAATTACTTTATCCGTATTTTTAGGAGAATTCAAAAAGCCATGTTTTTTTGCATAATTAATAAGACTATCCAATACTGCTGGCTCTAATGCCACAACTTTATTTTCATGATTATCAACAGCAATCCACAGCTGATAACCATCATGGGATACATAAACTCCATCACCCAAATATGAATCATTTTTTTCTTGCTTTTCCATTTTTTATCCTAAATAGGCCAAATATAGGGAAGTTCTGCTGATTCGATCCATCCAAATTTAGAATACCATTCACGATCTTTTCTTAATAGATTTGATCTATGAGAGGCATGGAAGTTTTTGTTACCTAGCCAGGGAGGCATGCCTGTATCTGGATACAGTGTGAGATAATATTGAAATGTATCCCTATGATGCGGATAGTCTCTGCCTCTAGATTTTAATTCATCCAGTCCTGCGATAGCGTATAACGCAAGAGCGTGAGAAAATCCTCTCCACATTTTAGATACTGGATGATTAGGCCATCCACCCTTGATAAGAGTAAGACATTCTCTGTATACCTGATTACCTAGACGTTTAGGATCTAAAGTTTGAACAGATTGCTTAAAATCAGGATATGGAAGAAATATTTGCATTTATATCTTGTTGACTTTTTCTAATGATTCAGTCTTTGATACTTTGGAATGTTCTGTAGGTATCTCTTGAAAAATTGTAAATATTGCATAGCATATTATTTTCCTAAATTTATAATATATGCTTAGACTTCAAATTCCTACTCAATGTTACCATAAATGAGATAAATGTAAAAATTATAACCGCCATAGTAATAAATAACTTATTATCATCAGGCAGAGTATCTACTGGTGCGATTATATTAATTGTTCCTATTCCCATTAAAAGTGTTGCAATAAACAATGTCCAATCCGTAAATAGTATCTTTTTTACAGTTCTCATTTGATTTTCTCAAAGGGTTTAACTCTTCTGTTGTATTCTACGACTCTTCTATTGTAATCTTGCATTTCTAAAAAAGTAATTCTATTGTATAAATAAATTAAGCTTGCCTCAACTGATGGACTAATCTCAATATTGTCTGAGATATAATACTTGTCTAATATGTAATAATATAGATGATTGCATGTTATTGCTTCTGACATAGGATTGAAAAATCTAGGTTCTAATTTGTCATATGCTTCTATCTTGGAAGTACGTTCCACCATACCAAATGAGTATAGTGGAATAAGTATAATGATAGCTAATGTTTTTAATTTCATATTAATATTTTATCTCTTTAGGAATCACTCGTGATATATCTAAAAAAAGATATTCCGAGCAGGAACCCAAAATCGTACCATCCGCCATTATTATAAATCTCATAAATTACCACATCATTGTTAAAAAGTGATAATAGGAATGAGAATAGTAATATCAATCCATCAATGAATCCATTAAAAAAACCAGAAGATTTTATTTCAGATGTTTGATGAAATGAAATTGACGAAGAGAAGCTACTGGTAAAAATAATAAAAATGAGAATAAGAAAGAGTAGAAAATATTTCTTCATATCTAATTAACCTTTTAAGTTAAAATTCCGGAGATTTATCTGTTTAAATTGAAAATAATATGAAAACCGGATAATTTTAATTATTGATTAAAAAATATAGAAATCTCTTGGCCTAACTTAAAAAACGCAAATGATACTGTTAATACAAGAATAGCAACCGAGACACCGTAGGCTATATTGTCTTTATCTATTCTAAAATAATTATAAAACGAAATAAAATTTCCATCTTTCCAGTATTCTTCTGTTCCATCTTCATAAATTATAGCAGGTAAATTGTTATCTCGATGAAGTTTATTATTTTTATACCAAAATCGTAATCCATTTGTTTTTACTACAGCAGGTAAATCGTTATCACGATGAGCTTTGCCATTCTGGTACCAAGATTGTGTTCTATCTGCTTCTATTAAAGCTGGCAAATCGTTATCACGATGAACTTTATTATTTTTCCACCATTCTTCTGAGCCATCTGCATGAATTACAGCAGGTAAATCATTGTCTCTATGTCTCTTGCCATCTTTAAACCAAGCTTGCGATCCATCTGGATTAATTACAGCAGGTAAATCGTTGTCTCGATGCTGCTCACCATCTTTATACCAGATTCGTGTACCATTAGCACTAATTATAGCAGGTAAATCGTTATCTCTGTGGATTTTGCCATTCTTAACCCATTTTTCTTTTCCATGATAGTCTATTTTTCCTCTACATCCATTTTCATTAACAATAATATGTAATGCAGCTAATTTATAAAATTCAATATTTTCCGCGGAAGAAAGTGGAACTTCAGTTAATATTATATTTTTTTCATCTAAAGACTTTTTAATTTCATCAATTATAGATTTTCTTACTAAGGCATAAATAATGTTATATTTTCTAGATAACTCTATGTGAGAAACGTAAGTAGGCTTCTTTACTGACGATCTTATAAGAACATATATATTCTTTAGAGTTTCACATGATTCATCATCTGGAACTCTTATCATAATAATAGAATATTTAATATTGATATTTATTTTTAGTTTAATTATCTTCATTTTATTTTTGAATATAGATATTTCTTTTTCAATTGCTCTGGTGAAGTTCTCATTAATTTCCAATTGCCTTTCCAATCATCTAGTAATGATCCTGTTTTCCAATTCATATAAAAGACATTTCTTTTGAAAGGTATGCCTATGTATGATTCTAAATCAGCCGTAACGTCTATAACCTTATACGGATCATTCTTATCTATACACCAAGCATGATGTATTGGTATTGGCAGATTTCTTATCATAGCAAAACCTTCAACGTATAGAAGGCTCGGATACTCAAGTGCTAGTTTATAAGAATTAAAAAAACAATATTTGGGAGTATCTTTTACATATGGTTTCTGAAGAGGAGTCGGAATAAATTCTTTTCCGTATTGCAAAACAACATCCTCAGAACATGAATAATAAAAATCATCTGGAAGATGCATGTCTTTTCTAATAGACACCATCATTCTCATGCAATTTCGCAAAGACTCATTATGATCTATTTCTACAGAGGACATACCATGTTAAACTTTATATAAAATTTTCCGGAGATATAAACAAGGTTTTTCAGAAAAAAATACGTTAATAAGTATAGACACACATGGAAAAATAAAATGAACTGGTTCAAAAAACTACTTACCTCCGCCTGGCCTAACAAAAAACCATACAGATCACGCCCTGCATACAATGGTCCTGCTCGCTATTTCGGCCCTATGCAATTGATTAATTATAATGGTAATCCTGCCATTATTGGCAATACTATGAAAATCAATAAAGCTATTCTGCAACAGTTGGGATTTTCTTGGAATGGCAATATTAGTATAGACGGAACTCAAGTTAACGTACCAAATGGTGCTATTAATGGGTTCATGATTGGAAACAGAATTCTAAACGAAGAAGATATATCTATGCTTCAATCTAATGGGGTTGATATAAGCAAAAAGGATATAAGTTTTCCTGATTATGTTCAGCAAGAACCTCAGATAATGGAAACAGAACAACCTGAATCCGAAGAAAATATTATTAATCAGCCTGTAAAATCTAATGCAGGCGCACAATCTGACCAATCTAATACAAAGATGCTAGAAGATTTACGTAATGCATCAGGTAATTACCAGGCAACAAGGGAAGTAGTTAAAGAACAGCTTTCAAAGCTTACAAGTATTATGAGCAATTCTACCTTGTCTGCTGAACAAGAACAATTGAGAAAAGATTTTTTAAAGTTCATGTCTGGATCTCATAATTATTCTTTTTATAATACTATACTTATATTTATGCAAAGAAGAAATGCTTCTATGATAGGAGGAGCTAAAAAACTTTGGTCTACAAAAGGTCGTCAAGTTAAGCCTGGAGAAGATCCTATCTCAATTTTAGCTCCTGTCCTAGTTGGAGGAAAAAATTTAACTAAGCAACAATATGATGAAATGCTATCTGATTTAATGGCTGGAGGAATGGGAGAGGCAGAAGCAAAAAAAACAATTACACAAAAATTAAGTAAAGGTAAAAAACTTATTGGATTTAAAGGCGTTCCGGTTTATGATGTATCTCAAACTGAATCTATACCTGGACAAGAAAATTCATTTGATTATGAAGGATTCCATAAATCTTATTTACACAAGATTAATGAGCCAGAAGAAAGATCAAGTGAATTATGG
>Ga0105050_10005833_pt1 | contig 15596 bp, 19 predicted proteins | sample FRY01_FD_78088 | JGI IMG/M metagenome (GOLD analysis project Ga0105050, IMG submission 78088) | Freshwater microbial communities from Lake Fryxell liftoff mats and glacier meltwater in Antarctica - FRY-01 | ecosystem: Environmental > Aquatic > Freshwater > Ice > Glacier meltwater ... | reverse complement strand
CTCGAATGGAACTTGAGACCCTTGAAATAATTCTCATTGATATTCATGCTTTGAACATAGCATTTGAGAATAGAAGGTTGGATTTAGGGAGGTTGGATTCCACTCTTCGACTGCAATTGAACGCAACAAACCTAGAGCTAACTCATCTAGGTAATCCCAAGAAGCTCCAAAGGAACAGAGAGTTGGGGGATGAGTACCCAGATCAAGAATCAAGCCCTTTAAGAACCTCCACTACTGAAAGAGTTTCATCCCCTGCGACGAGCGAGTCCTCTTCCGAGGAAACTCATCTTGACCTCGGTATGTCAACTGAAACTGATGACAGTTTAGTTAGTTTCGCAACTCTTTTGAGTAGTAGGAGGGAGGGTACCCCCCTCATTATGGGTGCCACAAACGAGGAAGATAAAAGATGAGTACGACAACCGAGGAAACGCAGGTAGCACCCGTGATCGCAGGCCCAACGGAAGCAACGGAAGCAACGGAAGCAACGGAAGCAACGGAAGCAACGGAAGTTGAGAAGTCTCAGTGGAAGGGATATATCGAGAGAAAGCTCGCTACAATCCCCTCCATAGAGAAGAAAGAAGATCTCTATGAGGCTTTTGCGGCCTCACTGAACGAGCATCTTGTCACGAAGTATCAGCGTAAGGTGGCTTCCCTTCAGAAGAATGGACAGGATCTGAACCTACAAGGGAGTTTCAGTATTGCAGATGCTCGAAACATCGCAGCCTCAGTTCTTCAGATGTTCGTCCGGACTTTGATTTCACAACCCGGCGAAACGAAACAGTCTTTGGCCCTTCCGGGTGGTCTAGGGTCCCTCACTTTGTACCTTTCCAAACCAGGAAAACGACGTGATCCGAAACGGGGTGGTCAGGTTGACGTGGGGGCTCGTCGAAGATTTCGTTGGCACGCGGGCGTGAACATCGCCAAAGTGTTGAGCGAGATGCCAATCCCACCAGAGTATCAGGGATTGGACCCAGTTGGAGCAGTTGCCCCGGCTACAACTGGAGAGGCCCCAGCAGAATCTGGGGTTTAGTATTCGGGGCGGAGAGGGAAACTGTGATTTCCCCAGAGATTTTCCGCAATAACTTGATAAGGTATAGATTGATGTTGGAAGAAGCACCAGATCCCGTGGAAGTTCCAGAAAACTTACAAACGACTCCCTTGGGGTCATTTATAAGTTTGGATGACGATACTGTTGGTAAGGATTATGTCGGATACTTCAAAGTGGAGCGGGGGAGGGATAATCCCCACCGATTCGCATTGGTTCCCGGGGTGATCTCGGATGCAGAATTGGCAGATTGTGTCCCATTGGCGACCGATTCTGTTGCAGAAAAGGCCCGTAAGGCAGCTATTGCCAAACTAGCCTCCTGCATTCCAGGGTGGTTGGTGAGCAAAGCAGCCATCAAAGGACCTGGTGAAGGGGAATATCAGATTCCCAACTCAGAAGTGGTGAGTGTATTCTGGTCGACAGCACTTGGAACGAACGTGATTGATATTCCAGAATTGGAAGATCGTTACAAAGGTCGAGGTGTTGGGAACATGTACTGCTTCATCATGATGGAGTACACGGAAGGAAACAAAGCTCTGGAGCTGCCGGAAGATCTTCGACCTTCTCTGGGAAATGTTTCAATTCCCTTCAACCTTCAATTCGTGCGGGCATCTTTCAATGATTCCAGGGTAAAGCAATGGAAGGCTTTATTTGGGAAAAAGCCTAAGATTTCGACTGACTTTATTGCTTGGGTGGAACGCACAATAAACCCGGCGACGAAGAAGGTTGATACGAAGACCTTTTTTGAGGCGGTCCCTCCGGAAGATACCTGCATCTGGCGAAGACTCCCCGAAGTAGAGAGGGCGATTCTACAGGAATCGAAGGCTCTATATGTGGATGTTGCTAAGAAGGCAGTTCGTTACGCAACAGCCGACGAGATTCGTTCAGCGACAGTTCCGGCAACGGGTGCAGTTCCAACTAGTGCGGAACTTTCCCAGAGTGTTGGAAGCGGGGATCTACAGAAGTTGTTGACGGGGACTTGATCTCAGAACAACAAAGGGAAGTGCAAAGGGGGTTGGTTTAGGCCGACCCCCTTTTTTTGGAGTCTTTATGAAAGTAATGGGTGTTGATCCGGCAATGAACAATTGTGGGTACTGTATGTTGGAGGTACCCGAGGGGCCATTTGTTGGAGATAAGAAGTACCCATCCTGGTGGAAGAGTCCGGTAGGAATCCCAAATTTTGGTCAGATGGAGATTAAGGGCATAACTGTTTGTGGCCCCTTCAAGAATGATGCAGCAAAGCATGTAAGGGTTAAGAGACAATACAAACAATTTCTTACCCACTACCACACCTTCAAACCTGACGTGTTGGTTTTAGAGGCTCAATTAGATGTTGGAATTTCCAAGTCCCCTTCCGGGGTAGCCTTGCAGTATCTTCTGACATCTGCCTTTATAGAGCCCAATGACTTGGATCTTCAACTACTTGGAAACCATTTACCCGAGTATGTAGTTTTGATCCGGCCCGAGAGGTTACAATCCTTAGCCCACAATCAAAAGACTACCGCGGATTCCGTGGTAGTAACTAGAGCAACCGAGGTCTGGCCCAAAAGGATGTTTGCCGTTGATCATATGGCAGATGCTGCATTTCTAGCATATTTTGGGGCTAGGTTTGTCAAGGTTTGCCTAGAGAAGACCTGGCTCCCGAAGATTTTGGGTACACAAGAAGTCTCTGTTTTCATAACCAGCCCGAAACCCATGATGAAGTGTGAAAACACTAGTTGGTGGTTTCCAAAGAAAGTTTTATACAGATGAGTCGAGAAGTTTCAATACCAACACCCTCCTTAGCAGCTCTGAACGCCTTTGCGAAGATGGCTTTGAAGGAACAGATCCCGATTTTCGATCTGAACAGTCCAGATCAGGCTCCTTCCATAGCAACCGGGTCAACTTCCCTGGATTGGGTTACTGATTGTGGGGGGTTGCCAAGAGGAAGAGTTATTGAATTTTCTGGAACAGAATCGGCAGGGAAGTGTGTTCTTCCGAACACTATTGTATCCATCCCTGGGGAGGGATTAGTACAGATAGGAGAGATTGTAGCCCGAGCAAACTGGGGAGATCTAGATGAAGGTGGAAAGCCGAAACCAGACTCGAAAGCGGAGTTTTCGAGCACGGAGGGGGCTCTAAAGATTTGTTCGGCGGACTTGGAGCCATCCGACGTTGTCTCAGCTTATTTTGCAGGGACCGTTCGTAACGCCATGGAGGTGGAGCTGGTTTCGAGCGGGATATTAGGAGGGTCTTCTGACCACCGCATTTTGGTCCTCCCCGATAATGGAATTGGTAGGTGGGTTGCTCTAGCAGCTCTTAAAGAAAGAGACTTAGTTTTCTGTGCGGGGGGATACAGAGTTTTCGGATCGCTTTCGGAGATTGGGGGGTACAAACTACCTACAGATTCCAGGACTTTTTTGAAGATCCCAAACGACACTGCGGAAGAAGAGGCCAGAAAGGTTCTACAGGAAACCGGGGATACTTCTTATGGAAATCTGGCGGTTCTGGTCAGCCTCTTGATGTCTGAGAGAAGGCTTTCACAAAGGGTTTTGGCTCTTCAATCAAGAAGACAGTTAAGAGTATTGAAATTGTTGTGGGAGCAGTCTGACTTTAAGCAGACGACACTCTTTAGGAGGGATAGCGAAAAATTCTCAACATTTTCATTCCTCTTTGTATTTACAGATCCAATGGCGGAGGTATATGAAGCTGTTTCTGAGGAGATGTTGAGAAATATCGGAAAGACCTCAGAGGAATGTCAGAAGGGTTTTCTCCAACTTGCCTTTGAACTTAGAGGGGCTTGGACCAAGTCGGATCTAGAGCTGGAGTTGGAAAATGAGGGTTTAGCTAAGATGTTGCAAGCAATTGCAGCAAATCTTGGGATTCGTATGAATCTCTTCAGAACCCTCAATACTCTTTCAGAAGCTAGATGGAAGTTGTCCGTATTTGACTCCTACGCATATGAAGGGTTACTTTCAATTTGGGAGGGGGAAGTACCCCTAAATTGGGACGGCAAGACGGTAATGCATCACGAGAGAAATGGTGATCAGTTGAAACCTCTCTTAGGGAGGGTTCGGGAAGTTCTCGGGAAGTCTCTACTTGAACTCCCAGACAGAGATCACTGGACGAAGAGTCAACTCAGCAACCTGTGCCTAGAGGTTAACGAGGTAAGAGTTTCGAAGAGGGCCACAACCAGATCAATTGATCGAATCTATCACACCATCAACTTACTAACTCATCCAAACCTTTGGTTGGATAGAGTAGCCTCGGTTCAAGATATAGGAAATCGGGAGGTTGTAGATTTGTGTGTGCCTATAGGCTCTTGGTACATTGCCGGGGGAGTTCTGAGTCACAACTCAACGCTTGCCCTACATTGTTGCAAAGTGGAATTGACAGATCAACCCAGGTCAATTGTCGCCTATATGGATTATGAAAGATCCACAGCGACTGCATATGCCCGGAAGATGGGTTTGGAGAAGTTTAAGACTCCAGAAGGAGGTCAAAGATTTCTTCTCATGCCAATGGATTCTCTTCAACAGGGGGATGCTGTTTTTGAGTCAATGATAAAGACTGGAGCAATACCAAGTATTTTGGTCGTGGATTCAGTAGCTGCCATGACACCCCAGGCCATGTTTGACAAAGATGCTGAGAAGATAGCTCCAGTTGCTCTTCAAGCTCGATTGTTATCGGAACTTCTATCGAAATGGGTGAAGTTTGCAGGGGATTATGGAATCACAATCATTCTAATCAATCAGGTTAGAACCCACATTTCAATGGACAGGTTTGAGAGGAGAATGGCTGTTCCGGGGATTCAGGGATCGGAAAAGGAAATGTCCCCGGGTGGAATGGCGGTTAAGTTTTATGCAGCAATGCGGCTGGATGTGCGACCTCAAAAGATTGTTAAATCCAAGGTATACAATCCTCTTACTGGGAGCATGGAAGAAGTTCCAGTAGCCAATGCCGTTTCAATTGTAGCTAAGAAGAACAAGTGTGGCAGACCCTACCGGAAGGCGACTATTCATATTACCTATGGAATGGGCATTGATGTTGAGAGAACAATGGTAGACCTCTCTGAGGGGAGAGATTTCATAAACAAGGAGGGTGGTGAGTATCAATTGGTTATTGCCGGAGAGATTCTTGCAAGGGGAAATACGGAAGAAAGTCTAATTGAATTCATTCGGAACTCCCCGGACAGGAACGCAATTGTTCGGAAGATTGAAATCGGGCTAGGTTTTGATACAGCTTCCGATAGCATGGAACACAGCCTGGGAACTGTTACAGTAAGTGTAGCAACTGGAAATGTGATTGACCGGGGGGTCAATGCGGCAGCCGGAATCGCAGGAATAAGAGAGCAACTAGAGGCAGTTGAAGGTAGTAGTAATCTCTTTGAAAAAGCCTCAGCCGTAGGTTTAATTTCCAAGAAGGGAAGAGGTTATTACTGGTCACCCCCTGGGGGGAAGACTGAAGTTAAGGGGGCAACCCCCGAAAACTTCCTCAAATCTCTTGGGAAGAATACACTTGCCTTGGAAATGGCAGTGGCTGATAAGGTTTCTCAACTTGAAGAGATGTTGAATCGCATAACGGCAGTTGGTCAAACACCTGTGCCACAGTTGGCACTGGGAACAGCTACCGAAGAAGAATTATCTGATGAATCTACATTGCTTATAGATTTAGAAGATTTGGCGACTCTACAAAGCTTACCAAATGGGGTTTAGAATGACGGATTTAGGGAATTTCATGGGACTTCCAGTGGAACTTTTTAATGCAGATGCTGCGAAGAGGTTTGAAGATGAGAAGGCAGCGGAATCAGAGAGATTCAGGCTTCGCCGTGCAGCTGCTTTAGCTGCTGAAGACGACGATGATGACGAAGACGACGATGAAGACGATGAAGACGAATTCGACGATGAAGACGATGACTCCGAATTCGACGATGGAGATGATGAAGACGATGAAGACGAACCCAGTGAGTTTACTGGCTAATTTTGGCTAATTTTGGCCAAAGGACCTGAAACAGAATTTTTAGAGAAGCTTGAAATGCCCGAACCTCGACCAGCAAAAGTACCTTACCGATTAGCAACTGAAAGGACGGAGGCGGAAGGGACCCTGGTATACCAGGAATGTCCCTACCAAATCATCCGTTCTTTAACTGCGGAACACCTACCTGACCTGGTCGAGATTCGGATTTTGGTTAGTTGGAAACTGGATGTGAAACCAGATCCGACTGGATTTCTGTTTGTTGGTGAGATCAAACCAATTCCAGATCCACAGAGGCAGGCCATCGGGAAAGATCTACTTCTTGTGTTGAATCAGATCTTCTTCTGGGACACAGAAATTGCGTTGCAAACAAAAATTGCAGTTATTCATGGCCAGTTGGCAAGGATAGACTTTCACAAGTCTGAGGATAATACTCTAAAGAAGGACGAATTGGAACGGTGCCGAGTAATCTTGAAGAAGCGGCCAGCAATTCCGGAATCCAGACTGATCCAGCTTTATGGTGATTTCTTACCGGGAATGGCCACTTTGCGAGAGGTTTTTCAAGTAGCTGGAGTGTCTGAGGCAGAACCTCAGAATGAATTGGACCGACCACAGCTGGCTTTACCAGCCCCCATACCGGGGACTGATCGGCTATGGGAACCTACCCCCTACTCAGGATAATCCCAAAGAGTAAGAGGACAAACACTGCTTGGCGTAATAATCCTCCTGCGGGTAGTAATACTCTCGGGAGGATTTTTTTATGATGCTGAAAGTAGTGAAACTCTCTGATCGAGAGGGAAGATTTGATATTATACGGCGTGGAGAGAAGACCGCCCGGGTAGTACCTTTGGTTGATGGGGGTCAGATCATAAGAGTGGAGGCTTCCACCATTATGTTAACGGGGGAAGTAGTAGCAGCCCCTGCTGGGATGATAGAGATCGCCTTGGTTGCAAAGGCGGAGAAGAAGGAAGCTGCCCCATCTTTAGAGAAACTTGATTTTTCAAGCTGGGAAAACTTACTTGTTGAACCCACTTCTCCATACTGGGTATGTGTAGTGTTTGAGGAGGCGGGTGTTCGGAATGAATTTGAATCCAAAGAGAAGATGGTCGAATTCGTTAGCCAGAATTTTGGGGTAGATGTTAAGACTTTGACCACCTACTGGTTTAGTAGTGGGGCTAAAGTCATTATCCTTGGGGGTTTGGATGAGTCAATTGATTGCTTATGAAGTCACCCAGAATGCAATGGCGTTGGTGAGTGGTCGGTCGGAAAGGAAGTGGATGGATGAGACCCCGAATAAGTTTGCCTATAGGTGTTTACCCCTAGTGATGGCAAACCAACTTGGGTGGGATATTTTATCTCCAGTTCGATTTACATCTCTTTGGAAAGGTGGAATCAATCCAGAAGATGTATTGGTTTATGGACCCGAGGGAATAAAAAGTTTTGTTAAACCACATTTTGGAAGCGGCGTTTTAACTTTTACTCTTAACTGCACCTTCCGAACTGATCCCGAGACCGAACTTTTGGTAACGGGACCATTCAATGTGGTAAAGCCCGGGATCATGCCTCTGACGGGGCTCGTGGAGAGCTGGTGGTTACCCTTTACATTCACGATGAATTGGAAATTCACCCATCCCGGACAGGTGGTGGTATTTGAAAAGGATGAACCCCTCTGTAGGATAATTCCAATTAGCCGAAAATTGACGGAGGATCTGAGGCCGGAGATCCGAGATTATACGGAACAGGGTGATGGTGGGGCGGAATACCTGGATTGGATGCAATCTCGGGCAGCGTTCAATGTCAAGCTTTCTGAGAATGATCCTGCAACCCTCAAACAAGGTTGGCAGAAGAACTACTTCCGAGGGAAAAAATTTGATGGGGCCTCCGTTGAGAACCACCGTACAAAATTGAATCAGAGGGAATTTATTCGGATAAAGAGTATGAATCCCAATGCACAACAAATCCCCAGTACTTTCCAAAATTTAAGCCCCGTAGAACACTCGCTGGAAATTGTAGGAACTCATAGTCAAACATGGAAACTAAGCATAACCCCGGTGGAACCACCTCAACAAACCAAACCCGGAATTATGGGATAATGCTCGGGTCTCTAATCGCACAAGGGTTAGAGATGCCCGAGGTATTCAGCATGATGCGTTCTTTCGCAGGAGAGATCTATGAAACCGAAATTTCGGATCAGGATCTAAATGATTGGGTATTGGAGTGGCGAGCACAAATTGTACTTTTCGCGATTAAAGCCTCGGGAATAGCCCATCCCATTGAAGTTGTGCGAGAAGCCCCTGTGACTTTTCTACACCTAAGGACGAGGGTTCCAAAAGAGGCTTTTCAGGATTTGCTAGATTTCCTAGGCGAACACCTATCCGACACAATGATTTTTGTTACAAAGCCTGAGGATGATGTATCCTGGGGAAATCTGTCTGACGAGCAACTTGAAAATGCTGGATTGATGCGGATTCCCCAGAGAGTGGAAGGTATCTCGGATGGACCTTTTGAAGAAACTTAAAAAGCGGCTTGCTTTTTGGTGGAAGAAGTTCTCGAAAGAGTTATTCCGAGAACCGGCCTACCTGTTTGACGAGGATTCGTATCAGAAGGTCTTTAGACGTAAGAGCAAAGATAGTCACCCTGACCTAGGAAAAGATTCAGATGCTAACAGTTGACGTTAGAGGATTTCAATCTCTCCGCAAACCCGGAGAAGTTAAAATTGAGCGGTTCACTACAATCACGGGGGACTCTCATTTAGGGAAATCTGCCCTCATTCGGGCACTCGAAGCAGCCGCAGACAATCGGAAAGGAACCGAGTTCATATCCTCAGATGAGAACAACTGCCGAGTAAAGGTAGTTTACCCTGATATTGCGGTAACTTGGGATAAGAGTAACAAGGGAAGTTCTCAATACACGGTGGGGGATGTACTCTTTGCTAAAACTGGAAAGGAGTCTCTAGCTGAAGTGGCGAATGCTTTAGGGATTCATACCATTACAACCCTTGACGGGACAACTCACACCCCGCAGATTCAAGGTCAACATGATACCCCATTCCTCCTTTCAAGAGAGTATAGTCCTTCGACAGTTTCGGAGTTGATCGGATCAAATACCGATGTTGCAAAACTTTCTCGGAGTATTCGATTGCTCCGAGCGGATTTGAAAGTATCACAAGTTGCGGCCGCGACGAAGAAAGAGATTCACACCAAACAGCAAGTTCGGTTGGATAGTTTGGAATTTGCTCAGAAATCCCTAAAAGCTTTCGACAAAGTCTATGGAAAGAGGGTATCTGAGATCGAACAAGATCATCTAAGAATCGGGATGGTTGTTGAGACGGTAGTAGCCTTCAAGGATATCCTAGAAAAAAGGGACAAATTTCTCCCTTTGGATAGACTACAAGACCCCACACCACCCCAAGAGGGTTTGGTAACCAGCCTACGGGTTTTAACGGAGACTTACCGAGAGACTTTGGTTCCAAGCAATCTGAAGATTCCGGTTCCCCTACCAGCACTTCGATTAGAGAACCGCCGTCTGGTCTCTCTCGGGAATCTGGAAGCGGAAATCAGGAACTTTGCTAAACCTATTGATGGGATTCCAACACCAATTCCCGAATCTGGAATTGACCACACTAGGATACAGATACTCCATGAAACGGTTAAGGCAGTAAGGGTTAAGACCCTATTAGAGAAGGTTCCACAGGTTCTTGCAACGGTTATTCTTCCAAACAGACTGACCAGCCTAGAAGTTCTGACACTGGAGATAGGTGAGAACCAATTGTATCGAGAGATGCAGCTTCCAGTGGGTCCTACAGAAGCACCAATCATAACTTCTCTCGTAGAGCTGAAGGCTCTAATGGTGGAATTACTTCGAATCAAATCGACCCTCTCTTCGTTGAGAAATGGCCTAGAGGTTCTGGAACCCGAACTTGAAGAGGCAGAGGCCGAAATCTTATCAATTCGGCAGGAAGCTGTTGCATCAGGGACTTGTTTAGTTTGTGGAAGGTAGAAGATGGTAAAATTGATTGTTGGCCCCCATGTAAAGAAATTGTCTACGGCGAAGCTCCAGATGGAGGAAGCTCAAGATAATGGGTGGGGAATTATTCAGACCTTTCCGGGGAATCCTAGAACATATGACACTGTGGTTATCGGGAATGTTCCACGGATACGCCGAGATGCCGCCTCACCTCTAATGGTAGCTCACTGCTCTTACCCCGTATTTTTCGTATCCAAGGAAGAGACCCGTCAGAGGTGTGTGCTTTATATTGCCGCTCTAATTGAGTGGTGCGGGTGGAATGGTTACACCCATATTGTAATCCACCTTGGAATGACTAAAGGGCTTGAGGCTTCGGTGGTAATTGAAGGGGCCGAAAAATTCTGGTCAGAGAATCCAAGGATCAAGGAACTACTCCGAGCTAACGGAGTGAAACTCCTCATTGAGAATGTAGCTGCGGCTTATGAGGCAAACATTAAACTACACCACCTGGCCGAGTTCGTTCACAGAGATCCCGAGATTCTAGGGTGGTGTTTGGATCTAGCTCATTCGAATGCTGCCGGTGTCCTCTATCCAAAGATTGACGCTTTGTTGGAGAGGGATCTGGCCCCCTCAATTGTTCACGCGAACTACCCGGGATCTCCCTTTGGAAGTGGTTTGGATAGACATGGATGGCTTTACAGGAAATTTCCGGAGGACGCAGCGATTCATGCAGCTTCTCCGGAGAACGCAGTGATTCATGCAGCCTGGATGAGGACTGCTACCCGCTTATTTGAGGCTGGACTACCCTTTGTTTTGGAAGGTGGTTCAACTGAAGGTAGCATTGAAGCGGAAGTGCTTTGTTACCGAGAGGTTTTCAGGGAGGAAGCTGCCTCAAATTGAGGTTCTCGTACCCAGAAATCAATACTACCTGCGGGTAGTATATTTAACGAGCGGTAGCGAATCTAGAACAGTCCCTTAAGAACTCAAAACCGTCAGTGGTAAACCAATGTGGCGACTTAGTTCGGAATCGCGATAAACTTATCGGAAAACTTTTTTGAGACTCTCTAAGACGACGGGTGGATAGCAAAATGGCTGTGGAGCGTAAAACAATTGAGTTGGAATTGCTTCCAGACCAATACCTTCAATTCGGCACGATGATGAATGTCTTTGAAATGGAAGAACCCGAGGAGCTTATTGCGAAGATGCTTCTTGTCATGGAAGCTGCTTTGAATGTTTCCTCGAAGGACTGTCCGGATGTAATAGTGTGCTCGGCTGATCGGCAGAAGGAGATGGGTGTTAGGTTGGGTTAGTTTTGGAAACCAACTCAGGTCAAAAATTAGAAAGGATTCGAAATGCTAGTATTGAGTCGGCAGATCGGTGAATCTATTATCATCCAAGGTGATATTAAGGTTACCATCCTAGGAATTTCGGGTGAAAAGATCCGGATAGGGATTGAAGCCCCCAGTAATGTAGGAATAGTGCGACAGGAATTGTGATTGAAGACGGACCGGAATTCCTATGAAGAGAAAGAGGAATCTTAGTGTCCACCACCATTCTTGGAATAACTGACACTCATTGGTCTGAAATCCGACCCGGATCTCGGACGGATGTGGATTGGAAAGAGACCCAGAACCGTAAAATGCAGATGGTCTTTAAGTTGGCCCGAGAGATCAAATCTTCTACGGGAGAAACAGGGGCGGCTGCGATAGTTCATTCCGGAGATCTTTTCAACCAACCAAGCGGTCCCCTGATTCCAAGGACGACAGATACTTGGGTTTCAGAGATTCTATCTAAGACCCCAGTTCCAATCTGTTCAATTCCCGGAAACCATGATATGAAGGGACATCGTAAGGAAGCGTGTAGCAATCATCCCTATGGTGTTCTTTCTTATAACAAGGTTGTTTTGGATGTTTGTTGGCCCAGATATCAGGTTGTTGGAACCGACCCGATTGTGATTATTACTGGCTGGCCGTACACACCAAGAGGTCCAGCGGAGTTTTTTGAGTTCCTAAGGGTACAGGGATCTCTTAGAAAGCTTAGAGACGAGTTAGAACAGAGCAGTGGGAAAAAGGTGTATGTTGTAGGTTTGGCTCATGGATTCTTTGGACCAACCGCAGGCACTGCCTATGGAGAGGGTATCACCCCCTATACAGCAATTTTGGGAACAGGTATTGATGCTCTTCAGTATGGCCATCCACACACCTTTGATGGGGAAGTGGTTCTTGAGGAGGATGGGCGGAAGAGAGTTGTCCTAGGACCTGGTGCGTTGCTTAGGGGAACTTTGGCAGAGCATGATGTGAATCGGAAACCAGCTATCTCGGTTATTGAGTTCACAGCAGCTGGATTTGAGTGTAAATTCACTTCGGTCCCGCACAAACCTGCTGCTGAGGTATTTGATTTAGTAAAACACAAGAAACAAGCCAGAGAGCAGGTTCATCACACCCGGTTTGTTGAAGCTCTGCGTCGAGTAGATCCGGAGGGCTTAACAATTGAGGCTCTTTTGGAGCAAATGAGGCAAGAAGCTTCTATTGATGATGATGTAATCACTTTGTTCAGACACTATGTTCAAATAGCTGGGGCCACTGAGGAGGGATAATTATGAATGTGAGGGTTTTTGAATTGGGTACTAATTACAAGAATTCTGAGGATCAAAACCCAGAAAGAGCTGTCCCCGGAGGATGGGGAGACTTTCAAAAGGAATTTGGTAGTTTTCCACCCGGAACTCCCAAACAGAAAAGTTTGGATTCAATAGTGGATGGTGGGGATCTTTTCAAAGCCGAAGAAGAGGTGGCGAGAGCTGTAAGACTTCTGCTTCTAGCGGCGATAGAATCTGACCGCTACCTAAACCGAGAGACTTTTGCGGGGGTTCCGATCCGAATAGCAGAACTAGAAAAGGTTTTGGGAACCCAAGGAGGTCTGTTTGAAAAATTGGAGGCGAAATTAGTAGCCCAAAGAACGGAGTTTATTCTAACTCAACAAAGAGCGGCTTTAGACCGCCAGGCGGCTAATAAGGGCTTTGAACACGTCTTAGATAATTGTGTCGAGCAGCTTGAAAATCTTTGGAGTGAGATACAAGTTCTCAGAGAGTCTATGCCGCTCCCAAAAGAATCTACCCCGAATCCGATTATCAAGTGGTTCCGTACCCTGCTTGGATACAAGTAATGTCCATGACGCCAACAGTTCCAATGATTTCCTGGTCCTCTTATGAACAATTCTTGAATTGTCCAAGAGAGTATCGTTGGAGTATGTTCCCTGACGAGATTCAGAAGGTCAATCCAGTCCCACCCTCTGATCCACAACACCTGATCAGAGGAACTGCGGTCCAAGGGGTTATGGATATTCTGTGTAGTCGGGAACTGAGAACCCCAACTACCTTAGAGTTGGGGGCCTTGATCAAGCAAGAATTGCGTAGAGCCTTTGAACAGTTCTCAATGCAAGGGCGGTCCGGAAAGAATTCCGAACAGATGTTTCAAGTTATTCGACATCAGATTCCGACAGCTTTGAGGGTGTTACAAGAATACATTGTGACCCGAGGTTGGAAAATCAAGGGTTGTTTTCCCCAGAAAAGGTTGTCTCGGAAGTCTGAACTTAGTTTCAAGGTAGTGGAGTTGATAGCGACCTTGGACCTATTGATTGAGTTAGAGATTGAAGGGGAACGAAAGTACTTAGTGATTGAGGGAAAGAGCACTTCGAAACCTGAGACTAGAAGCATTGACCAAGTGTTTTTTCAGACAGCTTTGACCGGAGCTTCCCATAAGAGTGCTATGTTGTTCCCGGTGGTAGAGGCAGGGTATCTGTTCTACTCCCAAGGGACTTTGCAGATGCACCCAATCAACACTGATGGACTCATATCAACAGATTTTCAGAATTGGTGGGTAAGAAGAAATAAAGTTTTAGAGCGGATAGTTTCCGGAGAGGGTGATGCAACCCCCGGAAATCGGAACTGCCGGTTCTGTCAATTCAAGTGGACTTGTCCGGATGTTCATGTTGCTCAGAAGAGAAATCCATTAGCTGGTTCTGAGGAACCGACAATAATAGGTCTGGAATAATGCAGTTAAGGGTTTTGACAACAGCAACACCCGAGAAGACTGAATTTCTAGGGAAACATGGATTCCGGTGGTGTTGTAAACACCGGAGGTATGAGAAAACTGTTCGAAATGACCGGTTGATGCAGGGCCTAATCAAGGACCTGGTTCAGGTAATCGGGGAGGTCGGACTCACTTTACAAGATTTGCAGAATTCTCAAGATTCTAGTCAGGATTGAAATGTCAGCTCAGAATATCGAAGAACTGATTCAGAGATTACGTTCAGCAGAGGAACGTCGCAACTCAATTAACACCCGTATAGCTGTTCTGAGTTCCCAGAGAGCCGCAGCTATAACCAGGTTTGAAGAGATGAGATCTAAATTGACTGCTTTGGGAAGTTCCCCGGAAACAGTTGAGGCCGATTTTCAGAAAGAATTGGCGAGCTTCACAGAGCGGGTATCAGCTTTTGAAGTTGATACCGCTCGGTATGAAGCAGAGGTAGCTGCTCTTGAGAGCAGCCTGACAACTCAAAGATAGATTATAGGAAGTCCTTGCAATGAAGATTAAACCAGTTCTCCTCAGAACTGCCGCCTCCGTTTCCGGGTCCATCAAGGATCACTCCCCAGCAGCCTTGCGAAGGTACACTTGGAACGGGTTACATAGGTTTGTTTCCGATGGGTCAACTCTCAAACTTTTGACAACAGATGGAACGACTTGGTTGACTTGGGGAATGTCGGCGGAGGAAAATGGCGAACCTTTTGATATTCTCCTTGACTCAGCTAGATTCAACTCCTTGATCTCGAAGTGTTCAGAAGGGAACTTGTTTACGGTGACTAGGGCCGATAATCAGATTGCCTTTTCTCAGAACCCTTTGGTACTACGTCTTCGAGAGGAATCTCCTCAAGAATATCCAGAGCCAGCAACTCTGGTGGTGAACCATACTTTTCAAGCTTCAGCAGAACGAGTGGCTGCAAGTTTGAATTTCGTGCAGGCTTTCGTGGATACCACGAATACCTCAGCACCAAAAAAGGTCTTGACCTGGTTCCCAACCGGGATCATTACCGGGGGGCAATTGAAGCGAGTAGCTGTTATTCAGGGTTGTCCTCAACCACCCCACTTCATATCAATGCTCCAGAAGACGGCAAGATCTGTGGTAGCCTTCCTGAAGGCACTACCTGGTCAGGTAAGATTTGATATCGGTGATACAGCAATGTCACTGACCTGCACCACGGATGGGCACCAACTAAGGGTTGGAATTGAACCGGTCCAATACCCAGCCCTCGCAATCAACCTGGCGAACCAGGGAGAGGAATTGTTTCGAGTAGATCGAGCTTCCTTCCTTTCGGCGGTTGAGATTTTGATGGCGGTTCTACCCCCAAGTCAGGAGAGGTTGAATCTACGAATTTGTGGGATCGGTTCTGCGGCTTCTATTCAATTGTCGACAATGGGGGATCGCAACAGATGTTCCCAGGACGAAGTGGCTATTATTCGTCAAGCTACTGTGGATGGGGTTCCATTGGAACCGCAGCCAGAGGCTATGGCGGAGTGTTGGTTGGGGGTTCTTGCGAAGTTCTTGAAGACGGCTCTTTCAGAGGCAGAATCAGTAT
>Ga0105050_10005830_pt1 | contig 15600 bp, 20 predicted proteins | sample FRY01_FD_78088 | JGI IMG/M metagenome (GOLD analysis project Ga0105050, IMG submission 78088) | Freshwater microbial communities from Lake Fryxell liftoff mats and glacier meltwater in Antarctica - FRY-01 | ecosystem: Environmental > Aquatic > Freshwater > Ice > Glacier meltwater ... | reverse complement strand
TATGCGCAAAGTTTCTACTATTAAAAATAAATAAAATTGATTAAGAAATTAATTATAATAAAAAATAAACTATGGAAACAAAAAAAAAAAATTATATAAACGAAATAAATATTGAAATTAGAAACCTTGAATCGTACAATAAAGTAGACGATGAAACTATTCAGCGATTTAAAACCAATAAGGAACGCTGTGTTCAAATACAAGAAAAGATAAACGAAAGAAATTCTCGTATAGAAGAAAAAAAGAGAGAAATAGATGAATGTTTTATAGGTAATTTAGATTCTTTGATAGAAAGCCAATTTATTACCAATGAAAAAGAAAAGGTCAAACATAAAAATAAAAAGATGGAAAAAGAAATCATGACAAAAGGTCTAAACGATCAAAAAAGGAAACAAAGACAAGAAAACGATGCAGAGAGAGAACTGATGAGAACAATGAGGTATGAATACAAGAGGTTTTGTAGTTTGGTTGATACTATTCCGCCGTATATGTTGAGAAACCTTAAAGAAATGCCAAATAACAAGGGTTATATATATAAAGGTATTCGATTGTACGGTTCTCTTGCAAGAGATCCAAATTGTGGATTTGATATTCTATTTGAGCGTAAAGGAAAAAGTTTACTCATTTACGAAATAGATCAGTATGAAAAGCGAACATTTGAGAAAAAAGAAAATGAACGACGAGTTTTAATTGAAAAAACTCGTCGTATTCGCAAGGTCAAGTAAACCTTTCAAATCTATTGAATCTCATAAACTTTGGGTCAAAATATATCTCTATAAAAGGCGTAGAAGAATAATAATTATATTGAATGATCAGTTTTTCGAGAGGAGCAATAAATTCGTCCATTGTAAATAGATAAGTTGTATCTTTTTCAGATGGAAACTTTTGTCGATGAGATGTAGCAAGTTTCAAAATAGAATCGACGAGATCATTGCTTCTCCGCTTTCTAGAAATATCAGATTACCTCCAGAGTACGGCTGGTTAATTACTTTCAACATGTTTTCTACAAGACTACGACCTGTAGATTGATTGTATGCAACGACTTGAATAAATTCTATGGCAGTAATCTTTATACAATCTCGAAAGATTGTATATTTTGGGTTGCCTTTTTTCCCAAATTTCGTATACGTATTCTTAAGATGCGTCATATATCTTGAATTTTTATAATTTTATGTATAAAAAATTAATTTAATAATAAGAAATCTTTTCTACTCTTATACCGTTTATATACAATTTCTTTGCGTTTTCCAAACTCATAATAGGTTTGTTATGTCTCTCGTTTACTTTATTGTGAAAATCTACATAAAAAGCAAATAAACTATCTCTACCAGAACATATATCATCTAATTTATCTTTACGTGAATTGATAAAATTATTTGCATGAGTTCTACAGTCAACGCACGGTAATTCAAACGGTATAGAAAGAATTCTTTGTTTAATTCGTTGTATTGTAATCTGGCTTGCCTTTTCAGGGTAATAAGCAGCACTATTGTGCAACGTAAACCAGAAAGGTGGACCCCATACTCTTGGATCTGTCATGGTTGTAAAATCTTGAACAGTTTTTTTCATTACAAGAGTAGCAATCGGAGTTTTTTCCGATATAGGCGGGTTCTCGGAAACAATTAATTTCTTGGTCAAAGAGTCTTCGCTTTTAATCGCAAAATGCTCTACGCTGGGACCATCATCAAACTTTAAATATTCAGACACTGTCTTGTACATTTTATTAAATTGAAAAAATTAAAAAACTAATAAAATAGGTTAGTATGTCAAACTATCAAATTCTTTATGACTGCGGTCATCCTTGCGAAGAGGACAAAGTTGACAGGCTTCCTCACGAGGATATCCTTGAGAAATGTACCGTATCGTTCCGTAGGGGTACGGGTCGTTCCGACGACGTGGTTCGTTCCGACGACATGGTTCGTTCCGACGACATGGTTCGCGTGAACGACCAAGAAAATATGTACGCTGATCTGAGAAAGTGCCTCGATCATGAGTTTGTAAAGGTTGCAAGTCGTAAACCGTCGATACGAACAAAAAGGAGAAGAATGATCACAAAGCTCAAAGATCTTGAAGAGGCTCTCAAAGTTCAACGTGCTCTTGTCAAGGAACAGGTGGATCTCATGGCTTTTCTTCAACAAGAAAACACTCGCTTGCGAGTGATACAAAATCAACTAAAAACACGTATTTACCGCGAAAGATCCTAAACTTTTTGTATACATTATTCTATACTAATCGTATAGAATTTTTTATTTTTGTTAAATTGATTTTTATATAAACTATATACTACATATATAGTTTAACATGTCTATTACAACTCAGGAATGTGACAACGTTCCAAACAATGAACAGTACGATGAAGCACTTATTCAATTGATTTACAGCGCAATCAAAGAAGCGCTACCCAAACTTGAAATATGTGAGTGCGCAGACGCACCTGTGTTTATCTGTTATAAAGATGTCTTTCAGAGACATATGAAAGAAGTTCGTCAGTATTGTCGAGAAACATGGAATATAACGGACGTTGATGTTCAAGATACGTTTGTAATTGTTAAAAAATGATCAATTAAATTGATTTTTTTTATTTTTTTTTAAGTATAGTTAGTTATACAATGGACGACTTTCTTACCGAAGCCCAAAAGAAGAAATTTATGATGCTTGGATTTGACGACTCATCCTTTTGGATGAGCGAAGGTCGTCTTTGTGAAGAAATTCAAGAATTTGCGTGTGATCAAGAGTTGGAAATGACAAAATACTTTGCCACACTAAAAGCATTAAAGTATCCGCCCAAAGGTACAGTTGATCTAGCGTTGGACGCGGCAATTGCAAGGATGAACCTTGCTCGTCGCAAGGTTCAAGCTTCTCCCAAGAGTTGTCCCAAGACTCCTGCTCCTCTCAAGGCTCAAGCTCCTCCCAAGAGTTGTCCCAAGACTCCTGCTCCTCTCAAGTCTCAAGCTCCTGTTTCTCCCAAGCGTGAAAAGTACAACGTTGCATCTGTTGAAATAATGCAACGTGTACATCGTAAGCTATCTCGTCTTGTAGACAAGGCATGTATTGAAAACTTTTTGAAAGAAAATCTTGCAGAAAAAAACATCTCGAAAATGATTCCTCTTTTTCAAGATTACATTCGAATCGAACTTGAACGTTCTTTTGTGTTGGAAACAAAAGAACGTTCAAGTATTAGAAAGAGTGTAAGACATGGAATAAAAAACATGTGCAAGTAAATTGATTTTTTTTATTTTATTTCAGTTTATGTATGCGATGTTATCGTTCATTTGTTTCAAGAGCAAAGAATTTACATCTTTAATTTGTGTTTACTCTCAGCAGAGTAAATCACAAAGATATATTTCTCATTTGCAAGTAAAAAATAATCAAGACAGACATACTATACATGATCGATATCATAGAACGATCGCGATGAAAACGGCAGAGTTTTACCTGCTGTTATATGGAGTGATGGAAGTCGATTTTGGTACGAAAACTTTGACAAAATCGAACGAAAGCTCCAAGAAACCTACCCTTCCGCGGAAATAAAATCCGCGGAACTGGTGGGAAAGCACTTCAACTCCACTCCTGGAGTTGTAGGGGACAACATTGCCATTCATTCAGAACAGCAAGTAGAATGGAGCAAGTTTCCAAACTTTGATCCATCTGTTCTTCAAGACCCCCAAGCGTTGTACAATTTTCTGAGAGGAGTGTTCCAAACCTACTACGTTGATCGTTGAGCACAATGAGTGCTTCTGGAAGATCAGAGCTAACAACATTTCGGATTCATGTTTCAAAAAGCTCAGCCCTGAAACGTGCACTCAAATTCCTATTGTTACACTGTTGTAAATTGAATTATATGCACGACGTCGGCGAGCGTTGTATATTTGTTATTCTCGATTTATTCCCTCAAATCCAAGATTTTTTCACCATCTTGACCCCTCGATTTGTAAGCAGTTTTACTCCATCAAAACCAAGATTTTTTTTATATTGTTGAATTATATCAACAATATAAAATTGTTTTTTTCAAATTTTGTATAAATAAGTAACAATGTCTTTTGATAATTCCAACGTTACTCGTTTAATGACTAGTGTTCCAGACACTAGTCATATCTATCTCAACGAAAGATCTCTTCGTCGTTTTTTGAAAAATGCAAAGAAGAGTATCTCAGAATACGAAAAAGATTTTCATCTTCTAGAACAAGAGACGGAACGTTTTCGTGTCATAAACAACTCACTTCCGGTTATAGACGATGAGTTGGAAAATCGATTGATTCGTCTCGAGATTCAAATCAACGCTCTTCACACTGTTAATTCGGAAGAATATTGTACTCCAGAGAGATTTGAAAAGATTGCCGCCAATTGGATTCGGAATTGGAAACATCTCAAACCTTTGATACAATCAGGAAGATTCGATCAATTTTTGTCTAATTGTCAAAAAATAAAAAATTGAATTTTTCAACAATGTACAAATAAATATCAACATGACTACCAAGAAGACCAACGCGCCAAAGGCGCAGTCCAAGGGTTCCAAGAAGAACGACGCAAAGACGGCCTCTACCGAGACTTCTCTCAAGCAGAAGAATGCCCAGTACACAAAGTGCATTGAGAGTTGGAACGTTTACAACTTTGACAAGGCTCACCCCGTGTACCTCAAGTCCAAGATCGGGGGGTGATCTATTCTACTCTAATTTAATGTTTACTCAATAAAATTCTTTCCACTTGGAAAGAATTTTTTTTATTCGATCAAGAACACTTAAATTGATTTTTATATATAAACTATACATATAAAAATCAAATGACTGCTATTGTTTATTGCATTGGTACCCGAGAGGTTGACCAAGAACGCCTAAATTTGTGGGAAACAACTTTTGTCTTAAAATCCTAGCAAGACCATTTCTAAACTTCTTATTATTCTCGATTCAGAGGAGAATAAAAAGAAAAGGATTGAAATACAAAGGAGAATAAAGAATCAGGGGAGAAATGTCATCTTTTGATGACACTACTGTTTCTCAAAACAAGGAGTATTTCAACGAAAAGTTGGCGTATCTCACATCTTGCAACGATGATGAGATTAAAAAAATTCTTGACGAGTTTAAGAAAGATTCTGATCTCTTTTACATTGGAAAGAATGAAATACAAAAATACACCGAGTCAATAAAGGTGGTTATAAAAAATGTAGATGTCAAATTAGGCACTGTACTAAGAACAATTTTGGTTCCTATGTCGTCACCGTTCTACTCAGAGATTAAGAAACTGGGAGGAATAATCGGAAGAAAGTATTTCAAGTTTAATGAACTGTAATTAGCTATTTTCTATTATATTATAATAATAGAAAATGATTTTTTTTATATTTTTTTATTTATATTAAACCATGAACAATCAAACACTGTTGAAAATTTTCGAGGAGTTTCCTTGGCTAATAGAAACATTTAGTACTTTTACACGCGGTGAAATTAATGATTCGTGGAAGGCTGTAACATTTTCTCCCGTTCAAGACGACGATATCGGTGTAACTTTTCTGAATCCAAACGTACTGTCGGACAATTCTTACAAAGAATTGAAATTTATATCCGACAATGTTCAATGCATGACAAAGAACAGAAAAAAAAGTTTTACGTGCCACGTTGATAGAGACTATGGAGAAATTTCTTTGAAAGAAGGAGTAGTCTACGATGATAATATTTACTTGTATGAAAACGTCAGAGTCATAGATTTTAAACTCTAGAATTTTTCTTTGAATAAATAAATGTTGTACGGTCTCTTTCTTTTCTTTCTTTTTATATTGCTACTGCTATTGGTGATTAAATTTTTTACTGCCAAAACACAGATATCAAAAAAGCCAAAGAGAAAATTTCCTAAAATGTTTAAAACAACGATACTTGGTATCGTATCTTTCTTTGAAAACGATATAAATCTGTATATACAGTCTCCAATTGGTATAAATAAAAAATGTTCAAATAGTCTCCTTTCTGATTTAGATATCGGTAAATGTTTCAATATTAAATCTACAGGAACTATAAACTTTTATAGAAATTGGACTACCGCTTTATGTTATACTGGCTGTTATACGTTTAATAAATGGAAAATGAAAACTCCAAAAGAACATTGCATGTATATGTGCGATAGAGATTTATTCAACTATACTATAGTTGTTAATAAAATGGAAGGGTTCAAAAGTATAAAGTTTGATGATATCACATTGATCGATGCAAAGTTTGACGGTGACTATATGACAATAGAAACTGTGATTGATGTAAAAACAGACGATAAAATCAAACTAGAATCGTATATTGAATATTCAGGTCCATTAGTCTTGCCTAGTAAGACTACTGGAAATATTTATTTGAAAAATGTAAAAGGAAGAGTAAATGCTAATTTTAAATTCTTGTGCAACATGAAAAGAATTAAATTGAACGATATATACATTAATAATCTAGATTTAAACGCTGATGGAGATTTATCTTTTTTCTTTGATGATTGGACGTTTATAAACGATATAACACTGCAGGGAAGTAAAATAATCAATTATGTCTCCGGAGGAATAAATGAAATGATAAACAAAATAACTGATAAAGTATTGGAACCGATACTTCTTGAGGCGTTTCAAAACGTGTCAAATCGAATTATAAAAAGAAAGATTGAATTGAATATACCGTGCAAATTGATTAAAAATTTATTACTAAATTGATTTTTTTTGTGTTTAATTAAAAGTTTTTATCATGAATAACCTTGATGCAAGCGAGTTGGCAGAATTTGTTTCTGACACTCAAAAATTTAGAGCTTACAACAAAGATGCGTGCGAACAAACGGTTCAATACCTGATGAAGCTCGATCGCTTTGATGTTCTTATCGAAGAGTACGACCACGCTGAGTTTAGCTGCGGGTGCCAAGATAGAATTTGCGGATGTTGGATCATCTACGAAACATCGATAAAGATTGATCAACTGGACAAATTATTTCCTCGAGATGTAATGAAATACACAGGATTAAAGTACACGATAAACAATAGGCAATTGTCTCAGTACGATATGTTTGTCGTAGTTCATTCTCTAAAAGAGCAAAAGAAAATTTGTAATGAATGGCTAAAAGACGGTACAAACTATCTATACAAACGTCTTTCAGAATTTGGACTAATCTCACAAATCAAAGAATTTCTCTGATACTCAGTAGGTTCACGTATCTGTGAGCTATTGTATGAGCATCGTTTGCGCAGTTGTGATCATGAGACACTTGACATTTTTGAAATTTAAACGTAGATAAAAATTTTGGCTTACACCATTCAAGTCCTTTGGAAATATCGTTTACATCTTTGACACTCGAATACTTTTTTTTGTAATTATAAACCAAAGATAATTTATCGGGAATATATTTAGTAATTAAAGAATTTACAAACCCTCCATCAAAAATAGCATTGTCACTAACAAGGTGAAACTTTAGTTTATTTTCATCTGCATACTTTTGCCACATGTCTCTATTTTGTATAAAAGAAACAATCATATTTCTCTGAGCTTGTTCAAAAGTCTCATCTACTCGCGAGCTTGACAATACCTCTGGAAATTGCGATAGAAACTCATCTATACATCTTTTCTCTAAAAGAGCCATTTCTTTTTCTTGATCAAGATCTTTTACTCCAAAACCGTTGAATTTTTTCTTGTCTAATAGGGTATACTTATTATCAAGTACTGTTGCACCGATTGAAAGTACAGGGTGAGAATAAGTGGCTCCGCCTGTTTCAATATCAAACGCATAAACAAGATCCGTAGCTTCAAGAGAAGCTACGGTTTTATTGTTTACATAATTTATAACGCTTTCGTTCATTTATATGATATACGTATATCATATAAATAGATTTATGGTCTCAATTATAATAGAGATATTCAACCAAATAACCATCATCGTTCCATTCTATATCGTTTAGTTTATCGTAATCTAAATCAAGATATAATTTAATCTTTTCTAAAAGAACGGAAAAATACATAGGGACGACAGGGATGAAAACGGTAGAGTTTTGCCGGCCATTATATTCGGTAATGGAGATCAGTATTGGTACAAGAACGGTAAATATCACAGAGACGATCTTGACGAGAAAGGTAGAGTTTTACCTGCTGTTATATGCAAGAATGGTTTAAGACATAGAGATGATAGAGACGAAAACGGTAAAACTTTGCCTGCTATCATATATAGTGATGGAAATCGGCATTGGTACAAGAATGGAAAACGACGCAGGGATGACAGAGACGAAAACGGTAAACTTTTACCGGCTTCTATATAGTAATGGAACTCAGTTATGGTACATAAACGGAATATGTAAATAAAAATGAAATTTATTTTTTGTTGTTATTATAACAAAAAATGGAAGCAATACAGAGATCTCTAGAAAGATATTCTAAAGTTTTGTCGAAGATGTATACATGGAATATACGTATTTAGAAGCAAAAGATGAGTTTGGATATACTCTTCCTACTAAATCATCTTTTAAAAAATGGTAAATTGATTTATTTTTCGTGGTATAAAAACGGTAAAGTACACAGAGATGAAAACGGTAAAACTTTACCGGCTTGTATATGCGACAACGGAAATAAGTTTTGGTACCAGAACGATAAATTACATAGGAACGATTTCGACGAACAAGGTAAAGTTTTACCGTTTTGTGAATGGGGTGATGAAGCTCACGTATAATAAAAATTGAAAAAAAAAGATTTTTCTAATATAGAATAACCATGCTATACAGAGAATTGAACGGCTTTCCTACTAGCCGAGAGTTTCAGAAGCTTTTAGATGTAGAAGCCGAGACCAACGATGCAACTTTTACATCAGTAAAAGGAAAGCTAAAGTTGGGCAACACAACGTACTTGCATTTTTTTGCAATTTCAAAGGAAACTGGAAAATCTTTCATCTTGAGAGATTGCAATGCTAATCTTTTGATGTTTCTTCATCCTAGAAAAGACCAACTGTTTCCCGATGCGATAGATCCTGACGCGTCAGGATCTGACGATGAGTAATTTCTTATAATTTAATTATAAGAAAATTTTTTTCCATCTTGTAAAGTTTAATATTTCTTCTTTGAAATTAGTATAATGAATACTTCGTTGTTCGTATATAAAATACAGATATTCTTCTATTGTTTGGCCCTCTCTAAACGTTGGATCGATAACTATTTCAGCTTCTTTTAATTCTTTAGCAGTCAACTGACTACGTACAAAATCTATTATCGCTTGTTTATTTCTAGATAGTATTTCTGATAAAACATTGTGTACAGCTTCTTCTTCCATTATGTTTTTACTCTTCATTTCTTTTGCAACTTTATGAGTTAGTATATCACCTGATCCGATTTCTTTAATCTCAAAAGTTTTAGTTCCTGGTTCGATGTCTAGATACGAATTGATATAATTCATAATTTTTAAACGACGCGTTTCATGTCTATAAACTTTCATTACTCCACGATAGTCTTTCATCACTTTATCAATAGCATCTTTAGCAGACAACTTATTTTTATGCATTTCATTATAAACATAGTAATCAACGAAAGATTCATCAAAAAAATCGTCGACATCCTCTGGATCGTTCAGATAACCCATATCTATGTCAAAATATTCTAGAATTAAAGACTGATATATTTTTCTCTTATTTTGATCTTTTTCAAAACGAGTTAATTCTTCTGACGCTTCTTTACTCTCTCCTTCTTGGCGTTCGTAAATTATTTCTTCTTCGTCCTCCCCTTCTTCCCGTATTAGGTTTCTCTTTATTTTATTCCCTTCCTTTCGATTTCTTACTCTTTCATATAGTTTGGAAGACTGTGTAAAACTATTATCTTCCAAACTTGGCTCTTGTAAAAAAGATTCAATCCATTCTAATTTTGGGGTTGGATCCCGAGGCTTTTTTCTCATATACGTGTCGAAATCTTTTATATCAATTTGATGAGTATCGTATATAACATAATCTTGCCCTCCATGCATTCTATTCGGTCCAAATTCAGTTCCAAGCTCGGAAATAAAAGATGGATATACATAAAATACAGAAGTTGTACGAGGGATAAGAAATTTTTTCGTCCATAGTTCTACATACGGTAGTTTGAAAACAAACACTGGATATTTTGTTTCTGTATCACTCAAATTTTTACTAATTTGAATTTTAGACGCAAATTCTCTCTTTACAGAGCTCGAAATCCAGACTTGTACTTTTGTATTATACATTTGTCTTTCCAATTCTTCTAATGTTAAACAAATAGTTTTTCTCTGTTTGGAATTATAAAGATATATAAAGTAGCGGCATTTGTTAATTCTTCACCGGTTAAATCAACGTTGGGGTCACAAATGAATTTTGGGTTTAAATCTTTGATTGAGGCAGCTGACATTATTTATTTATTATATAATAATATAACATTGAAAAATAAAAATGAATTAAAATTTTAATTTCCTTTACTAAACAAAAACATGTCACAACAGAAAACTATATTTACTTCAACTGAACCGACTCCATTTAACACCGTAGGTCTCTTTACGTTTCTAAGAACTTATGCTAGACGTCACAACGAAGAAGATCCACATTCTACTATTGAAACTTGGGAAGAATGTCTAAGCAGAGTAATTCATGCGTGCGATACTCAGCTCAAAGTAGGTTTTACGAAAGAAGAAGAATTGGAATTATTTAATCTTCTTTATAACCTAAAATGTTCAGTAGCAGGTAGATTTATGTGGCAACTTGGAACCAAAACTGTAGACCGTCTAGGTCTTCCTTCTTTACAAAATTGTGCTTTTACCACTATTGATTCTCCGGTAAGACCATTTTCTTGGTTAATGTCTATGCTTATGCTTGGAGCTGGAGTAGGATATCGTATTCTTCCTGAAGATGTAGATAAACTACCAATTGTTAATCGTGTAGAAATAAAGAGAGAAGATACTAGCGATGCCGATTTTATCGTACCAGATTCTAGAGAAGGGTGGACAAAGTTACTTGCTCGACTACTAAAAGCTCATTTTTATTCTGGTAAAACTTTTACTTATTCATGTAAACTTCTTCGTTCAAAAGGAGCTCCTATTAAAAGTTTTGGTGGGTTAGCATCAGGTCCTGATGTGTTGTGCGAAGGAATAATGAATATTAATACTGTTCTCAATAAGAGAGCTGGTAAAAAGGCTCGTCCTGTAGACGTATTAGATATGTGTAATATTATTGGAATGATCGTCGTCTCTGGTAACGTCCGCAGAAGCGCGCAAATTGCTCTAGGAGATTGTAAAGACAGAGATTATCTAAAAGCTAAAGATTGGAGTACCGGCAATATTCCAAATTGGAGAGCATTTAGCAACAATTCAGTGATTTGTAACGATATTAAAGATATTATCAACGATCAAGATTTTTGGAAAGGATATTATGGAAACGGTGAGCCGTACGGTCTAATTAATTTGAATCTTATGAAATCGTGCGGTCGTATAGGAGAAACACAATATCCTGACCCTGATGTTCAAGGTACTAATCCTTGTTGTTTTTCCGAAGATACTTTGATAGCAGTGGCCGATGATAGAAATGCTGTTTCTATCAAACAATTAGCGATTGAAGATGATGATGTTCAATTATACAGTTTGAATCCTTTTACCGGAAAGATGGAGATTAAATGGGGAAGAAATCCTAGAATTTCTGGTGAAAATCAAGAATTAATGAGAATTATTCTAAACGATGATTCTCATATTGATGTTACTTGTTTTCACAAATTCTATACTACAGATAACCATCAGATTAGAGCAGACGAATTACAAGTAGGAGATTATCTACCTAGTTTTGTAAACTATGAAAACGGTAAAAAATATACGAAACAACAACAGTGGTATTGGCGTTCAAACACAACAAAACTAAACGATGCACGTGAAAAAGGTCTAAATCCTATTGTCGTTAATAATCAGATTTGTTTTGTTCGCGCGTGTGAATACTGCAAATCAGAATTTCAATGTACTTGGAATAGTCGAGGTACATCTTACTGTTCTGACTTGTGCTCAGCTGTTTCCAAGAATGAAACGCGAAAGAATTTAAATCTTGATAATTTGCCAGGCAACCGTATAAAACAAATAATTATGCTTCCAGGAAAGCATACTGTTTATGACATTACAGTTGAAGATAATCATACACTTGGAGTAATAACAAAGCAGGAAGATGGTAAATACTCAGGAATTCAAACATGTAATAGCGAACAGCAACTTTGCAATTACGAATCGTGCTGTCTTTCAGAATTGTATCTTCCTAATATCAAGACAAAAGAAGAATTACTCAAGTGTATAAAATACATGTATAGAATTTGCAAACACTCTCTTTCTCTACCGTGTACTGATAGTAAAGAAACGGAAGATATTGTTCACAAAAACTATCGTATGGGAATTGGTATCACTGGAGTTCTTCAGGCTACCGAAGAACAAAAATCATGGTTGGACGAAGGATATCGTTTTGTGAGAGAGTACGATAAACAATATTCAAAACAGCATAATTTCCCAGAAAGTATTAAATTAACGACTGTTAAACCGTCTGGAACACTTTCTCTTCTTGCAGGTGTAACTTCAGGCATTCACCCATGTTATAGTCATTACTATATACGAAGAATTCGTATTTCATCAGACTCTCCTCTTGTAAAGATTGCAAAAGATCATGGATATTTTGTAGAACCAATTATACGCTTTGATGGTACTCTTGATCATACTACCAACGTAGTTGAATTTCCTTATAAATTTCCAGAGCATACAATTTCAGCTGAAAATTGCAGTGCTATACAGCAACTAGAATATGTCAAATGGGCTCAGAGTAATTGGTCTGATAATTCAGTTTCAGTTACTGTAACATATAAATTGGAAGAACTGCCACTGATTAAAGAATGGCTTGTTAATAATTACAACAAGTATATAAAGAGTGTATCGTTTTTACTTCATAGCGGTCACGGGTTTATTCAAGCACCGTTGACACCGATAACTAAAGAAGAATATCAGAAACTAGTAAATTCAGTAAAGCCGATTACTTCGCTTCAAGGAATTTGTTTTCTAAAAGAAGAAGAAGAATTTCTTGGAGATGGAGAATGTCTAAAAGGAGTATGTCCCAGACGTTAAAAAAAAAAATTATTTCAAAATGTGAAATAATTTTTACTTGGAATGTTCTATTTGATAGACTTTTGTTTTTCTAAACGTATCTATTAAAATTCTATTTGCATTCAATTGAATAAAAAATACCAATACTATTTCAGGGTTTAAATCAACCTTGTGTGTAAATTGTTCGTCTTCTCTCGTACTCATCATAATAATCTGGTTAGATAATGTAAATAAACAAATTACTTTATCAACAATTACAATACGTTCTGTTTCTTTGAGTATTTTTTCATTGTTAATCATTAGAGTTTGTGTATACGTTTCTAAATTAAAACGTATCAACTTTTGTTGGTTTTCAGAAGATAATAAGAAATAAACATCAGTAACAGGGCCTTTGTCATCGTATATGAATTCTATAATGTTTCCTACGCGTATTTCTTGATTGAAAGCTCCTGTGTTGGAATCGTATACTGATACACTTTGATTTTTAATATCAAAGAAACAATTTATGGCGGTGCCAACCATTGTAACGTTTTCTTTTATATATTTCAGGGTACCGTTTAGTGTATACACTAATAAACGATTATTTTTAATTTCATGAATGAATATATATCTCTTGAGTCTAATATGGTAATCGTATTCGGGTAGTTCTATGGGAATTTGGCGGAACGTATCGTTTGTATAGTTCCATATCCCTAGAATTGCTCTATCATCTTGATCAATTAGACTTACCAAGACTATAGAATTATAAACTGAAGCTGCTGAAATATTAGAGTATTTATCTGTCGAAGCAATTAATTCTAAAGTTTCACCGTTATACAACGATAGTTTATCAGGAGAATTATCGTTTCTTTTATGTGTTAGAAACTTTTTAGAAATTTTATCAATCGATATATTTGTATAATCTAAATCTTGTCCTCTTAGAGGATCAACTTCTTTTCTCTCCGGTATATATCCTAATCTCCTTTCTATTTCAGATAGTCGTTCTCTTCCACTGTCTATTTTGTCTTTTTCGCGCCTTTCTTTCTCATATCTTTCTTTTTCCTGTTTTTCTAGCTTGGATAATCTTTCTTTCTCGTATCTTTCTTTCTCCTTTCTTTGTTTTTCTAATTTTTTCCTTTCTTTTCGCTCTCTTTCTATTTGCAATCTCTCTATTCGTTCTTGTTCCCGTCTTTGTTCTATTTGTAATTGTTCTTGTCGTTCTATTTCTTCTCTAAGTAATCGCTCTTCTCTCTCTCTTTCTTCTTGTTCTTGTCTTTCTATTTCGTCTATAATATTTTTAAATTCATCAGGGAACGATTGTTCCAAATATTTCATTGTAAATTCTTGTTTAGAAAGTAAAGATGGAATTACGGATGAAAGAATATTTCTAATTTCAGATAGATTATTTTGTTGTGTAAAATCCTGTGATATAGGTAATACAGAATGAATAACAATATTATTGCTTCTATCTATATCAGTAATATACGATTCATATAAATAAAATATATTTCTTCCAAAAGATATGTATTCTAATATCACCGTATCAAACCATATCTCCAGATATGGAATTCTAAATACTTTTGTATTTCTTTCGCGATTTCTTACGATTATAGAAGATGCAAATCTTTCGCCGAATACTTTTATTTCATTGCTAGTATAACAGAATATATTATCTCCAAAAGGAGAGATTATAAAAATTATTGTTCCTTTATAATCTGAAAATAAATCTCCGTTAATATCATCTTCACGATTACACACTTGATCAATATTCATTTATTATAAGATTTAAAATAAATGAATATTTATATGGAGCAGAGAAACAGAAGATCTAATAGAATAAAAATGAAAAAAATTAAAAATCGTAACATTTGCATGTTGTTACGATTTTAAAAGTAAACATAAAATACATAGGGATGAAACTTTGTCAGTACCAATACAGACCTCCATTAGTCGACAAAACTCTACCGTTTCTATACCATTCTCGGGTTCCATTTTTGGTAAAACTCTACCTTTCTCATCAAGATCATCTCTATGATGCCTGCCCTCTTTGCACTCCATCTATTCACCATTCCCGACTTCCATCACTTTCTATAATAGCCGGTAAAGTTTTACCGTTTTCATCTCTATCATTCCTATGTTGTTTACCATTCTTGTACCATTCTCGATCTCCATTTCTATATATAACAGCCGGTAAAACTTTACCGTTTTCGTCTCTATCATCTCTGTGTAATTTATTGTTCACATACCAATACTGATTTCCATTACTATATATAGCAGCCGGTAAAATTCTACCGTTTTCATCTAAATCATCTCTATGTAATTTACCATTCTTGTACCAATGCTGATCTCCGTTTCTATATATACGAGCCGGTAAAACTCTACCGTTTTCGTCTAGATCATCTCTATGAAGTAGACCGTTATTGTACCATTCCTGACTTTCGATATTCCATATAATAGCAGGTAAAACTCTACCGTTCTCGTCACGATCATCTCTATGTCTTAATCCATTCTTCCACCATCCCTGACTTCCGCTATTCCATACAATAGCAGGTAAAACTCTACCTTTCTCATCCCTGTC
>Ga0105050_10005829_pt1 | contig 15601 bp, 13 predicted proteins | sample FRY01_FD_78088 | JGI IMG/M metagenome (GOLD analysis project Ga0105050, IMG submission 78088) | Freshwater microbial communities from Lake Fryxell liftoff mats and glacier meltwater in Antarctica - FRY-01 | ecosystem: Environmental > Aquatic > Freshwater > Ice > Glacier meltwater ... | reverse complement strand
GCGTCAATCTCGCCCTTGAGCAGCGGGGTTGGATCATAGGCATAGGGCACGATGTTCACCGACGCCCGGTCGATGCCGTTCATGGCCAGCAAAGCCTCGACGCTGATGGTGTTTACCGGTGGCACGGCAATGGTCTTGCCCACCATTTCAGCCGGGCTGGTGATCGGGTTTTTCGCCAGGCTGACGATGCCGATGGGGTTCTTCTGATACTGCGCGCCGTGCCGGGGCTAACACTTACGCTCGACTATTCGCATTTCGCCTGCCTCGGATATCCGAACGAGGCGGTGGACCCCCTCTTGCCAATGGCCACACATGTGCATATTCGTCAGGCCCGCGCGGGTCGGTTACAGGACAAGGCGGATTTCGGCACGATAAATTTTGCCGCAATCATTGGCGACCTGCGTGCCCTTGGCTATCGCGGCTATCTCGCCTGCGAGCATCTGCATCAAGACTATATAAACGCCCGAAGCGACGATGTGTTGACTGAGGTTGTGGGGATGCGCAATCTGATTCAGCGCTGCTCTGCGGCGCCGCTGCTGCACATATCGGCGTAGGCGGTGTCGAGTGTGACAGGAAAATAGCTCGCATCGGTGCCCCGCTTGCGCGCGCGATTGGTGCCCTATGGCGGCCAACAAAAGAGACAGCCGTTCTTCCAATATGCTATTTTGCTGGCTAGTGCGCGTTGACCGGGCAGAATCTCGCGGATGCGGACAAAAGTCGCGGCCTCTCGCCCGTCCTTATTCTACAGGATCCTAGGAACCTTCTCGGCCGGAGGGCTATCGCAAATGTCGCTGCGACATCAATTGAAGCGCTCATCTGGCTTTTGACCGAATCCGACAGATGATGAGGCAGGATGTCATAGCGCGCGGCCACATCGCCAACACGGACGCCCGGCTGCAGGCTTTCATACACAATCCGCGCCTTGACCTCATCCGGCCAAAGTCGCTTGCCCCGACGCCGAGGCTCAACGACCTCGCAACGCCTAATGAACCTTTCACCACCATCCAACATGCGAAACCTCCATCTACTGCCGCAGACCTCCTCGTAGGAGTGTCACGCGTCGGGAACACATCAAATCAATGGGATGGAACCGCAGCTTACGGGCATCCGCTTCAGCACCGCCGCCTTGTGTTTCGGTGAATCCCAAACCATCATCCTATCCCGCCCATCTAATGAAGAGAGGAAAAGTAGAGCCATGCACAACTTCCCTAGGGGGAACACCGCAGTTGACAGGCAAATCGCTTCCTGTAATAAATTACATAATACGAAGAAAAATGCAATTAGGCCAGAACAGGCGTGACAAGGCATATGGGGAGGAGCAATGGCTCGGTCTGCGATCAAACGTGTCAGCGATGACAGCCTCGCCATTCGGGCGGCATGGCTGCATTATGTCGCGGGGCTTACCCAAGCTGAAGTCGCGGCAAGGCTGGGCGTGTCCAGCGTCAAGGCGCACCGCCTCATCACTCGCGCCAACGAGAATGGGGCGGTCATGGTCACGATCAACGGCGATGTGGCTGAATGCGTGGTGCTGGAACAGGAAATCTCGGCGCGCTATGGCCTGACCTATTGCGAAGTGGTGCCCGACCTGCACGAGGACGGATTGCCACTGATAGCGCTTGGCACTGCCGGGGCAGGCTTTTTGCAGCGCGAAATCGAAGGTGGGCAGACAAGCGTCATCGGCATCGGGCATGGCCGAACGATTGCCGGAGCGGTCGCACAGTTGCACCGTCTGGATGCGGGCAAGGTGCGCTTCGTGTCCCTGTTGGGTGGGCTGACGCGCAATTATGCCGCCAATCCGCATGATGTGATGTACCGACTCGCCGAAAAGACAGGTGCCACAGCCTTTGTGATGCCGGTCCCTTTATTTGCAAATTCGGTCGAGGACCGCGAGGTTTTGTTGGCCCAGCGTGGCGTGTCGGATGTGTTGGATATGGCGGCACAGGTCGGTCTGATGATCGTCGGGGTAGGCACGGCAGAACCCGATGCGCAACTGGTGTCATCGCAAACGATCGACTTGGTCGAGATCGGGCAGGTCAAGGCACTGGGCGGAGTTGGCGAAATGCTGGGGCACTTTTTTAATGCCGATGGCAAGCCGATTGAAACGGCTCTGGCCGCCCGAACCATTTCCCTTGGGTTGGAAAGGCTTGAGGGACGTCGCATCGTCGCCATCGCTGGCGGCAAGGAAAAGGCCTGCGCAATCAGGTCTGTTTTGATGAGCGGCTATCTTCGCGGCCTCATCACCGATGAGCGCACGGCAAAAGCGCTTTGTCTGGACCAAAAGTCCTGAAACACGACCAAAGGGAGGAGACTACATGTACGAAAAGGAAAAAGGGCTTGTCGACGCCTATATGCGTGGAACGATGAGCCGCCGCAGCCTGATCAAAGGACTCGGATCACTGGGGGTCACGGCTGCAACGGCCGGTATGCTGGTTAACATGGCTGCGAGCAAGGCGATGGCCGCAGAGTTTGACTGGATGAAGCACAAAGGCACCAGCCTGAAGCTGCTGCTGAACAAGCACCCCTATGCCGATGCGATGATCGCCAACATCGAAAACTTCAAGGCGTTGACGGGCATGGAAGTCACCTATGACATCTTCCCCGAAGACGTCTACTTCGACAAGGTGACGGCGGCTTTGTCCTCGGGCTCGACCGAATATGATGCCTTCATGTCGGGTGCCTATATGACCTGGACCTATGGTCCGGCGGGCTGGATCGACGATCTGAACGAATATATCAAGGATCCAGCCAAGACAAACCCGATGTACGCGTTCGACGACTTCCTGCCGGGCGTGATCAAGTCCTGCGCGTGGAATGGTGTCGCCGGTGGCGCGCTGGGGTCGGATGATGCCAAACAGTGGTGCATTCCGCTGGCCTATGAGCAGAACAACCTGACCTACAACAAGCGTATCTTCGATGCCAACGGGTTGAGCGTTCCGACAAACATCGACGAGTTGCTGGACACCGCCAAGGCGGCCAAGGCGGTCATGGACGGCGGTTATGGCGTTGGCGTTCGCGGTTCGCGCAGCTGGGCCACGATCCATCCCGGCTTCCTGTCGGGCTATGCCAACTTTGATCAAAAAGACCTGAACGTTGGCGCTGACGGCAAGTTGACGGCGGCGATGAACACGGATGTGTCGAAGGAGTACCACAAGAAGTGGATCTCGATGATTCAGGACTCGGGCGCGCCAGACTGGTCCACCCATACCTGGTATCAGGTTGGCACCGATGTGGGCGCGGGCAAGTCGGCAATGATGTTCGATGCCGACATTCTGGGTTACTTCATGAACGGCGACGGCAATGCCGAAGCAGGCAATCTGGCGTTTTCGGGCTTTGCGGCCAACCCGGCGGCTGCGGCTCCGACGCCGAACATCTGGATCTGGGCGATGGCGATGTCGTCCTTCTCCAAGCAGAAAGATGCCACTTGGTACTTCATGCAATGGGTCACCGGTGCGGAACACGATCTGTTCGGCGCCCGTGAGATGAACCTGGTCAACCCTGCGCGTGCGTCGGTCTGGGCGGATGGTGCGTTCCGCGACAAGATGACCAAGTCCTATGCTGGCTATGTCGAGATGCACGACGCCTCGGCGCCGGGCGCTTCGATCAAGTTCACGGCGCAGCCGCTGTTCTTCGATCTAACCACTGAATGGGCGGCGACCTTGCAAAAGATGGTCGCGAAGGAAGTGCCGGTGGACGAAGGTCTGGATATGCTGGCCGAAAGCGTGAACTCGCAATTGGCTGATGCCGATCTGTAATCTTCAAAAGGTAGCCCGGGAAGCTGGGCTACCTTCCTTTCCTGCCATGCTGCCGCAGTGAGCACTGCGAACGGAGCTCATTTTCCATGACCATGATACCAATCAAGCGATCTGGTTTCAAAATTAGCCGACGCTGGTTGCCCTATGTACTTAGCCTGCCTGCGCTTTTGACCTGCATCGGCATTCTGATCCCGTTCCTGACCGCAGCAGCCTATTCGCTGCAACGTTACCGTTTGTCGCAGCCCGGGAGCAGGCGTTGGAACTGGGGCGAGAACTATTTGAATTTCCTTACCGATGCGTCGTTTTGGAACACGCTGAAAGTGTCGGCTACTTATGCCGTTGCAACTGTGGGGATAGAATTGCTACTCGGTCTTGGGATTGCACTTTTGCTGCAAAAACGAGGGCGGGTAAATAATTTCGTGTCGATCATGCTGTTGATGCCGCTGATGACGGCACCGGCGCTGGCCGCGCTGATGTGGAAGCTGATGACAAATCCGGGTTTCGGAATCCTGAGTTATTTTGCCAATGCGCTGGGGATTCAAGATTTTAATTGGGCATCTGATCCAAAAACGGCGATGTTTACTGTGGTGTTGGTTGATGTCTGGGTTTACACGCCCTTTATCATGATATTGCTACTGGCGGGGCTGAGGAGTCTGCCGCAGCAACCCTTTGAGGCTGCGGCCCTTGACGGGGTGCCGCGTCTGTTTGTGTTCTGGCGCATAACCTTGCCGATGCTGACGCCTTATCTGCTGACCGCCACGCTGTTCCGAATGATCGAAAGCATCCAGCAATTCGACATCATCTATGCAATGACCCAAGGCGGCCCCGGCGACCGGCTTTTGGTGTTTCAAGTCGAGGCTTACCTCAACTTCTTCCAATCCACCAATGTGGGCCGGTCTGCGGCACTGATGATGATCCTATGGGCCATCACTTATTTCCTGTCGAACTTGTTCATCAAGAACTGGCTGCGGTTGCGCGAACGCGCCCGTAGCGACACATAGGGGAACGCGATGAATACGATGAGCCTTTTCGAGCGGGTGTTGCGCGGCGTCGCGATCACGCTGGTCTGCATCTTCTTCATGTTCCCGATCATCTGGATCTTCGGCATGAGCTTTCAGACCAATGAGACGATCCTGCGGGTGCCACCGTCCTTTTTGGCCGAACCCTCTTTGATCAACTACAAGGGCCTGATATCGGGGCAGCTGGAAACCTCGGCGGGCACCCTGAAGATTGATTTCATGGGCAACCTCTTCAACTCGCTGTTTCTGTCGACAGCATCCGTCATTGTGGCGCTTATCCTGGGCGTACCTGCGGCCTATGCCTTTGCCCGTATGAAGTTTCGGGGCAGCGAGGATATCGCCTTTACTTTGCTATCGTTCCGCTTTGCGCCGCCCTTGCTGGTGCTGCTTCCGCTGACGATCTATTTTCAGAAAATTGGGCTGGCAGATACCTATTTCGGGCTGATCTGGGTCTATCAACTGATCTGCCTGCCGCTGATCCTGTGGATCGTGCGGGGTTATTTCGAGGATATCCCGGCTGATGTTGAATATGCCTACCGCATCGCAGGGCACGATTTTTGGGCCACCTTCCGTCATATTGCCCTTCCTTTGGCAGGTCCCGGAATTGCTGCTGCCGGGCTGCTGGCCTTCATCTTTGCGTGGAACAACTTTGTGTTCGCGTTGGTTCTGGCCTCGGCAGACAAGCAGCCTGTCACGGTAGGGGCGCTTGCTTTCATCACCGCATCGGGCATCCAGTATGGCCAGGTCGCCGCCGGGATCGTACTGTCGATAGCACCGACCTTCGCGCTTGCCCTTTATGCGCAACGCTACCTTGTCGAAGGTTTGTCATTGGGCGCGGTCAAAGGATAAGACCATGAGTTTGCATCTTGAAAACGTCAACAAAAGCTTCAAATCAGCTAAGGTCCTGCAAGACATCTCGCTGTCCGTCGAGAGCGGTGCGACGCTTGTTTTGTTTGGGCCTTCCGGTGCCGGCAAGACAGTGTTGCTGCGGTTGATCGCCGGGGTGATTGAGCCTGATGGTGGCGAAATCTGGGTGAATGGTGTGAACATGGACGGGGTCGAGCCAGAGGACCGCGGCATCGGCATGGCGTTTCAGAACTTTGCGCTGTTTCCGCATATGGATGCAGCGGCCAATATCGCGGCGCCACTGACGGCGCGGCGGCAGTCGAAAGCCGTGATGTCGGCGACGGTGGCTACGGTGGCGAAATTGCTGAAGATAGACCACGTGCTGCATCACAAGCCCAAAGAGCTGTCGAACGGCCAAAAGCAGCGCACGGCCTTGGCGCGGGCGCTCGCGGGTGCGCCTTCAGTTTTGTTGCTTGATGACCCCTTGCGCAATGTTGACGCCAAGTTGCGGTTCGAGATGCGCTTGGAATTGCCACGCTTGCTCAAGGATCAAAATGCCACCGTCATTTATGTGACGCAAGACTACAAGGAAGCGATGGCGCTGGGGCGGCAGATTGCCATAATGAATCATCATGGGATTCAGCAGGTTGGCACACCGGAGGATATTTACTTGCGTCCTGCCAATATCGAGATTGCGCAATTGTTTGGGGATCCTGTGATCAATCTGCTGGATGTTGTGCCAGAGCGCGGACCAGAGGGTGTTGTGGTGCACCTTTCTGACTGTCCTGTGCAGATGATCGGTCACGCGGCGATGATCGGGCAGGACTGCACTTTGGGCGTGCGGCCTGAATCGCTGCAATTTGTTGCGGAAGGTACGGCGGGGGCTATTCCTGTTGAGGTGGAAACCGAAACGCCTTTGAACGAAAAGACCGTGACGTTGGCGACTACCTTTCGCGGGCGCGAGATTATGGTATCGCGCCCAGCGGGCACCGATGGCCCTAGCAGCGGCAAGGCCTGGTTGCGCGTGGACGCCGCCGCCGCGCTGTTGTTCGACCGAGCAACGGGTTTGCGCCTTGAACCCGCCCCCCGGCAGGAGAGCGTGACATGACCGAACCGATGCTGCGCCTTGAGGCTGTCGACAAGTTTTACGGGCCGATTGATCGCTGCGTTCATGCCGTGCAAAACATTGATATGTCAGTGCAAAAGGGCGAGATTGTCGCGCTTTTGGGGTCTTCGGGCTGTGGCAAGACCTCGACCCTGCGGATGATTGCGGGCTTTGAGGAGGTGTCGCGCGGAAAGATCATGCTGGCGGGCCGCGAGGTTCAGGGCCTGCCGCCGGTCAAGCGCAACGTGGCGATGGCCTTCGAGGGTTACTCGCTGTATCCGACCGTAACCGTGCGCGACAACATCGCCTTTGCGCTAAAGGTCGCCCGTCTGCCCCAGTCAGAGGTTGACGCCCGTGTCGGCCATGTCTCGCAGATGCTGGAAATCACCGGTATCCTCGACCGCTTTCCGTTTTCCATTTCGGGCGGGCAGCAGCAGCGCACCAGTCTGGCCCGCGCTCTGGTGCGCGATGCGGACCTGCATCTGCTGGATGAACCGATGGGCCAGTTGGAACCGCAATTGCGCGCCCTGCTGCGCAGTCGCATCAAGCATTACATCAAGGAACGCGGGCTGACCGCCATCCTTGTGACCCATGATCAGACGGAGGCGAACGCGCTGGCCGACCGGATCGCGGTGATGGAGGGCGGGATCTTGCAGCAATACGCTTCGCCCTCCCAGATCAAGGACCGTCCGGCCAATCTGTTTACCGGCACCTTTGTCGGCGAGCCGCCGATGAATGTGTTTCCCGCGCGCGTGTCGACTCGTGACGGGCAGTTGCGCTTTGATCTGGAGGGCGGGCTGGACCTGACCTATGCCGTGGCTGATTTTGCGCCCGACGTGCGCGCGCAGATGCTGGCACGGCGCGATGTGATGATCGGCGTGCGGCCCTATGCCGTGCACCGCGCGGCCACAGGGGCAGCGGCGCGTGTGACGGCAAATCAGTGGCTGGGCGATCAGTCGCATATCGCGGCCAGTTTTGCGGGTAAATCCATCGTGCTTGTCGAACATGACCGTGCCGCCGTGGTCGAGGGGCAGGACATTGCCGTGGCGATCCATCCCGCCGATCTGCATGTGTTCGACCCCGCCTCGGGGCAGGCCATTAGCCATGGGCATGTGTTGGCATGATGGCAAACCCTACGCGCGACCTTCTGATCGGGATTGACGCCGGAACCTCGGTCATCAAATCGATCGCCTTTAATCTGGCGGGTCGCCAGATCGCCGGCGCTTCGCTGCCCAACCGCTATACCACCCGCCCCGATGGTGCAGCCTTTCAGTCGCTGGACCAGACATGGGCGGATTGCGCCCGCACCTTGCGCGATCTGGCCGATCTGGTGCCGAACCTTGCCAGACGCACCGCAGCCATTGCCGTCACGGCGCAGGGGGATGGCACCTGGCTGGTGGGCAAGGATGACCGGCCCGTCACCGATGGCTGGATCTGGCTGGACGCCCGGGCTGCAAGCACGGTGCAGCGGTTGCGCGCGCTGCCCGGCGACCGCTCCCGGTTCGAGACGACCGGCACCGGGCTGAACGCCTGTCAGATGGGCACCCAGCTTGCGCATATGCTGGCCACCACGCCCGAAATGCTGGCGCTCGCCGAGGCCGCGCTGCATCCCAAGGACTGGCTCTATCTAAACCTGACCGGGCAGCGCGCCACCGATCCGTCCGAAGCGAACTTCACCTTTGGCAACTTTCGCACCCGTCGCTATGAGGCAGAGGTGATCGCCGCCCTTGGCCTGACCGCGCAGCGCCACCTGTTGCCCGAAATCGTCGATGGCAGTCAGACCACGCACAAGCTATCGCAAAAGGCGGCCAGCGAAACCGGCCTGCTTGCCGGAACCCCGGTCAGTCTGGGCTATGTCGATGTGGTCTGCACCGCCCTCGGCGCGGGCGTCTATACCGAAGCCGGGCAGGGGGCAACAGGGCAGGGGGGCACCTCGACTGGCTGCACCGTGATCGGGTCCACCGGCATGCACATGCTGGCAAAACCGGTGGCGGACGTGGTGTTGAACGCCGAAAGCACCGGCTATGTCATGGTGCTGCCGCTGGCGGGAATGGTCGCGCAGATGCATTCCAACATGGCCTCGACCTTGAACATCGACTGGGCGTTGAACCTTGCCGCCGGACTTGCCGCCGAACTGGGCCAGCCTGTAACCAAGGCTGACCTTCTGGCGCGCATCGACGGCTGGCTTGCCGCGACAAAGCCCGGGGCGCTGCTGTATCACCCCTATATCTCGGAGGCGGGCGAGCGCGGGCCGTTCGTGGATACAACGGCACGCGCGAGCTTTATCGGGCTGAACGCGACGCACCTTTTTGCCGACCTGATGCGCGCCGTGATCGAAGGGCTGGGCCTTGCCGCGCGCGATTGCTACAGCGCCATGGGGGCGATGCCCGCCGAATTGCGGCTGACCGGGGGGGCGGCGCGGTCGCGCGGCTTGCGCGCCATCCTTGCCGCCGCCATCGGGTCGCCAACCCGGGTGTCCGCCCGCGAAGAGGCGGGTGCCGCAGGGGCTGCCATGATGGCCGCCGTCGCCAATGGCCATTATGCCAGCATGGACGCCTGCCTTGCCGAATGGGTGACCCCGCTGCTGGGCCCCGCCGAACCCGCCGACCCCGACCTTTCCGCCACCTACGTGGCATTGTATCCAACCTACCTGACCGCCCGACGCGCCCTTGCGCCGGTCTGGGCGGGGCTTGCCCATCAACAGGACCAATAACATGACCAGGGAAATCGCAATCATCGGGGATCACTTCATGCTTCCCGAAGTGTTTCAGGCCAAACTGACCGAGGCTTGCGGTTCGGCAATCACCACCCGGACCCGCACTGACAACTGGCCGGATCAGCCGATGGAACACGGATATGCGACCGCCGGTATGGAGGGGCTGAAGGAATATTTCGGCACCGCCGATGACGTGGTGGCGTTCATCGGCACCGCCGAGATTCTGGTCACGCAACTTGCGCCGATGTCGCGCGCCATGCTGGCCCGGTTGCCCAATCTGAAAATGATCGCCGTGTCACGCGGTGGCCCGGTGAATATCGACATGGCGGCCGCCGCTGATCACAAGGTGCTCGTGGTCAACACGCCCGGGCGCAACGCCTCGGCGGTGGCAGAGTTCACCATTGGCGCAATGTTGGCTCAAACGCGCAAGATCACCGAAGGCCATGAGGCTCTGCGCGCGGGCATCTGGCGGGGCGATCTCTACCGCGCCGATGTGACGGGACGAGAGTTGAACGAATTGACCATCGGGGTGATCGGTTATGGGAATATAGGCACAAAGGTCGTGAAGCTGCTGCTCGCCTTTGGCGCGCGCGTGCTGGTGCATGATCCGTATATCCAGCTGGTCCCTGAAGACGCCGCTGCCGGGGTCGTATTGGTATCGCTGGACCGGCTACTGATGCAGTCCGACGTCGTGACGCTACATGCCCGTGTGACGGATGAAACCCGCCTCATGATGAATGCCGAGGCTTTCGCGAAAATGCGCCCCGGCACGATTTTTCTGAACACCGCACGTGGCCCGATGTGCGACTATGAAGCGCTATATTCCGCTCTGGCTTCTGGCCATCTGGGCGGAGCGATGCTGGAAACCTTTGCAATGGAGCCTGTGCCGATGGATTGGCCTTTACTGCAACTGCCCAATGTAACTGTGACGCCGCATATCGCCGGTGCATCCGTGCGCACGGTGACCTTTGCCGCCGAACAGGCCGCCGAAGAAGTGCGCCGCTATCTGGCGGGCGAACCAGCAAGGAATGCGTGCTAGGATGGGACATCGCGAAGATATCTGCGCGGCAATGATCGCTTTGGTTGACAGCGGCCTAAACCGTGGGGCCTCGGGCAATGTATCGGTGCGCGATGGCGACCAGATGCTGATCACCCCCTCGGGCGTGCCGCCCCGGCAAATCCGACCAGAGGATATCGCCACCATGCCGGTGACGGGTGATAGCGATTGGGATGGCACATTGGCGCCCTCGGTCGAATGGCGCTTTCACCGGGATCTGCTGAATGCCCGTCCGGACATCCAGGCGATCGTCCACACGCATGCGCCATGGTGCACGGTGCTGGCTGTTGCCCGCAAACCCATACCCGCAGTGCATTACATGATAGCAGCCTTTGGCGGCGACGAGGTCCGCTGTTCAGACTACGCCACCTATGGGACGCCCGAGCTTTCCACCGCCGTGCTGAAGGCGATTACGGGCAGCAAGGGGTGTCTTATGGCCAATCACGGCATGGTCGTTGGGGGCAGCAACCTGACCAACGCGCTGTGGCTGGCGAATGAGCTGGAGGCCTTGGCGCATCAGCACTTTCATGCGTTGCTTATCGGTGGGGCGCATTTGCTGGACAGTATGCAGATCGACGCGACCGCAAAGGGTTTCGCCATCTATGGTGCCAAGGCCAAAGGTTCTGACGCATGACCCAGAAGGTCGATCTTTTCGTTATCGGCGGCGGTATCAACGGGGCTGGCATTGCGCGTGACGCGGCCGGGCGCGGGCTGTCGGTGATATTGTGCGAAAAGGACGATCTGGCCCAAGGCACGTCATCACGGTCGGGCAAGCTGGTGCATGGCGGCCTGCGCTATCTGGAGTATTACGAATTCCGCCTTGTGCGCGAGGCTCTGATCGAACGTGAGGTGCTGCTGGAGTCCGCGCCCCACATCATCTGGCCGATGCGCTTTGTGCTGCCGCACAGCCCGACAGACCGCCCGGCTTGGCTCGTGCGGTTGGGGTTGTTCCTCTATGACCACCTTGGAGGGCGCAAACGTCTGCCGGGCACCCGCACGCTGGATCTTGCCCGCGATCCCGAAGGCGCGCCGATCAAGGACCAATACGCCAAGGGTTTTGAATACTCCGATTGCTGGGTCGATGATGCGCGTCTGGTCGTGTTGAACGCGCTGGATGCGGCAGAACATGGCGCGCGGGTGCTGACCCGCACGGCCTGTACCTCGGCCCGGCGTGAGGGTGACCATTGGCGTGTCGAGATTGCTGGCCCGGATGGCAAGGAAACAGTCATGGCTCGCGCGCTGGTCAATGCGGGCGGCCCTTGGGTCAATGACATTATCACCCGGGTGGTTGGCGGCAACAGCGGCCGCGCTGTGCGTCTGGTCAAGGGCAGCCACATCATCACGCGCAAATTCTGGGACGGCGATCATGCCTATCTGGTGCAGAACCACGACAAGCGCGTGATTTTCATCAACCCCTATGAGGGGGACAAGGCGCTGATCGGCACCACCGACATTCCCTATGACGGTGCCCCCGAAAAGGTGGCCGTGGACGAGGCGGAAATCGCCTATCTGCTGGCCGCCGTGAACCGCTATTTCAAACACGAGATGCGCCGCGAAGACGTGGTGCAGTCGTTTTCCGGTGTGCGCCCGCTATATGACGATGGTGCAGGCAATCCTTCGGCGGTGACGCGCGATTATGTGTTCGATCTGGACGCCAACGGCGCGCCGCTTCTGAACGTGTTTGGCGGCAAGATTACCACGTTTCGCAAGCTGGCGGAACATGGCGTGCAACGGCTGCGCGCCACGTTTCCGGCGATGGGGGCCGATTGGACCGCGCGCGGGCATCTGCCCGGCGGCAATATCGCCAATGCAGATATCGCCCTGTTCATAAACGGCCTGCTGTCGGACTATCCTTGGCTGCCGCGCCCGCTGGCCCAGCATTACGCCCGGCTTTTTGGCACCCGCAGCCGTCGCCTGATCGGCGATGCCACCAGCCTTGACGGCCTTGGTCGCCATTTTGGCGGACTGCTTTACGCTGCCGAAGCGCTGTATCTGGCTGGTCAGGAATGGGCTCGCACGCCCGAAGACGTCCTGACCCGCCGCACCAAACACGCGCTGCATCTGTCACCCGCTGAACAAGCCGGATTTTCCGACTGGTTCGCCTCCCATAGCTGAAAGTCCTAATGCCTATTGCCCCACATGATCTGCAGACCCTGCGCCATTTCTCTGCAGCCATCGGCGCGGATCCGTTGCTTATTCAGGCGGCTGGCGGCAATACTTCGGTCAAGGATGGGGCAGTCATGTGGATCAAGGCTTCGGGTACCTTGCTGGCCGATGCCTTGACGCAAGACATATTTGTGCCTGTCGATCTGCTCGCCATGCAGTCCGCCATTGCTGAACGCCAACCGCGCGCTGATCAGCCGGCCGCGTTCGCGCTGGCGGGCACTTTGCGGCCTTCGATCGAAACCTCGCTCCATGCGGTGTTTTCGCAAGCGATCGTGGTGCATGTGCATTGCGTGAACACGCTGGCCATCGTGATCCGGCCGGATGCACAGGCGGTTCTGGCCGAAAGGTTGCAAGGCTTTGACTGGGCTTTCGTGCCCTATGGCAAACCCGGCGCTGATGTGGCCGCTTTGGTGATGGATGCGCTTGGCCCGAAGACGGATGTCATCCTTCTGGGCAATCACGGGCTGATCGTTGCCGCCGAGACGGTCGAGGCGGCGCAGGCACTGCTGGCCCGCACTGTGGCTGCATTGCACGCCCCGGCCCGCGCATCTCGCAGGACGAATTTTAAGGCCCTTGCCGCCCACACCACAGCGGATTTCGCCGCCTTGCCCGCTGTTCATCCGGCCCATCAATTGGCGTTGTTCCCCGACCTGACTGCAACCGCCGCCGCGGGCAGCCTCTACCCTGATCACGTGATTTTTCTGGGCATTGGCGTGACTGTGCTGGCCAAGGATGAAACCTGCGATCAGGCCACATCGCGCCGCGCGGCATCGGGCCTGACCCCGCCCGCTTTGGTTCTTGTGCCCGATGTCGGGGCACTGATGCGGGCTGATGCGACCCCGGGGGCACTGGCGCTGGCGCGGTGTTTGGGCGATGTCCTTTTGCGTCTGCCTGCGGGTGCGGCCGTTCAGACCCTGACCTTCCAGCAAAACGCCGATCTTTTGAACTGGGATGCCGAGAAATACCGGCAGGCGCTGAATGCCGGGTGATCTTTACCTTGGGCTTGATCTGGGAACCTCGGGTGCGCGGGCGGTCGTGATTGATGCGGCGGGGGCCGAATTGGCCTCGGCCAAGGCCCCGATGGTTGACTTTGGCCCCAATCCACGCGATCCGCAGGTCTGGTGGCACGCGGCTTGTCGAGCCGTGCATGGAGCGCTGGCGCAGGTTGACCGCAGCCGGATCGTGGCCTTGGCGGTGGACGGCACTTCGGGTACGATGCTGGCCGTGGATGCGGCGGGCAAGCCGTTGGCGGATGGGCTGATGTACAACGATGCCTGCACCGATGCCGCCATCCTTGCCGCCATTGCGGCCCATGCCCCCCAGACCAGCGCCGCGCATGGCCCGACTTCAGGCCTTGCACGGGCGCTTTTACTGCAACGTTTTGGGGCCGCAAAGCTGCTGCATCAGGCCGACTGGATCGCCTGGCATTTTTCGGGCCAGATGGTGTCGGATGCCAATAACGCTTTAAAAACTGGCTATGATCCGGTGGCGGGCGCATGGCCGGACTGGATCGGTGCAACCGGCCTCGATCCCGCAATGCTGCCCGAAACGATCCAGCCCGGCACCCCGGTTGGCCGCATCACCGCCGTCGTTGCGGCTGCTTTCGGGTTGCCGCCATATACTCAGGTCATCGCCGGAACCACCGATGGCTGTGCGTCGTTTCTGGCAACAGGAGCAGCGTTGCCAGGTGAAGGGGTGACGGCGATCGGCACCACGCTGACGCTGAAGATCCTGTCTGACCGCCCGATTTTCGCGCCCGAGTATGGCATCTACAGCCACCGCATCCTCGGCATGTGGCTGGCAGGTGGGGCGTCGAATTCTGGCGGCGCGGCACTGCTGGCGCATTTCACTGCGGCACAAATGGCGGCACTGACGCCGATGTTGACCCCTGCACAGCCGACCGGCCTGACCTATTACCCGCTGCCCAAACCTGGCGAGCGATTTCCAATTGCCGACCCTGACCTGCCCTCGAGCGTATTGCCCCGGCCCGCCTCGGACGCCACCTTTCTGCAAGCCCTGTTCGAAGGCATTGCCGCAATCGAGGCGCTTGGTTTTGCCCGGCTGGCCGAACTTGGCGCACCTGCCTTGCGCTCGGTGCGCAGTCTGGGCGGTGCGGCGGCGAACCCCGCCTTCACGGCCATCCGCGCCCGCACGCTGAACGCGCCCTTGCAAGCCGCAAGGTCGGACGAGGCCGCGTTGGGGGCTGCGCTTCTGGCGCAAAGGGGGGCGGCATGATCCGAACCACGCTTGCCGCGCTTGCCCCGCAGTTCGATGCCTTTCTGATCGACCAGTTCGGCGTGCTGCTGAACGGCTCCGGTGCCTATCCCTTTGCACCGGTCAGCCTTTCGCGGCTGGCCCAATTGGGCAAACCGATCCTGCTGCTGTCAAACTCGGGCAAGCGTGCCGTGCCAAATGAGTCTCGGCTGACCAAAGTGGGATTTGCCCGCCATGCCTATCTGATGGTGATGTCCTCGGGCGAGGCGGCGCATTCCGCCCTTTCCCACCGCATCGGGGCCAGCCTGCCGCCGGGGGCAAAGGTATGGCTGCATGCCCGTGACAATGACACCAGCGCCGTTGACGGACTGGCCCTGACCCGTGTGGACAGCCCGCAACAGGCCGACCTGCTGCTACTGGCGGGCAGTCAGGCCGACCGTATCACCCTTGCCGATTACCGCGCCATGCTGGCCCCTGCCGCCCACCGCCAGACGCCGCTTTTATGCACCAACCCAGATATCGAAATGCTGACCCCCACCGGCACGCATCCGGGTGCAGGCGCGATTGCACAAACCTATGCGGATCTCGGCAGCCCGGTCGAGTGGATCGGCAAACCCCATCCGCTGATCTATGCCGAGGCGGCGCGCCGCCTGCCCGGTATTCCCGCCCACCGCATCCTGTGTATCGGAGACAGTCCCGCGCATGACATAGCGGGCGGCCATACTG
>Ga0105050_10005828_pt1 | contig 15602 bp, 14 predicted proteins | sample FRY01_FD_78088 | JGI IMG/M metagenome (GOLD analysis project Ga0105050, IMG submission 78088) | Freshwater microbial communities from Lake Fryxell liftoff mats and glacier meltwater in Antarctica - FRY-01 | ecosystem: Environmental > Aquatic > Freshwater > Ice > Glacier meltwater ... | reverse complement strand
GGGGGGGGGGGGGGGTGGGGGGGGGGTGGGGGGGGGGGGGGGGGGGGGGTGGGGGGGGGGGGGGGTTGGGGGGGGCGCTTTGAGGGAACGGTCCGCAAAGGGGGACGTATTGAAAGACCAAGGCTGCCACATGCGTACCGCCGGAAGACGGGGAAGCACGAGTTTTGTTTCCATGCAAAGGGCGGGGTGGACCAGGCCGCGGAAGGGGGTACACTTTCACGGCCAAGGGCGTGACTTACAAAAGAAACAATAACGTTTGCTGGACTTTACTGGTAAAAAAATATTTTTTTCCCCAAAAGAATAATACCCCTTCTCTTGTAGGTGCGGGCGAGCCCTGGGGCCCACTCCCCCCGCCCCCCCCTCCCCCTCGACCGCTCGGCAAATGAGATCTAGCAGCTCTGATGTATTCTTTACATGCAAGGGCCTGAAGCAACCAGACTTGCGCTGAACACGTCCGCAGCAACCTACCAACGATGCAACCACGTGCAGCTGACAACACCCCCTACTCACGTGTCGAGGAACACCCTGCCGTACCGCGGCACAAATCCTTTGTCCACCGAGCTGGGCGGCAGGTCCGTCGTGTGCACTCGGACCCGTGCGCACACGTTCCCCTTGTCCGTGTCCAAGGTGCCCTCAACCACACAGGCCCGGCGCTGCCGACGACCCAAATGCGTCTTGCGACCGTGGGAGTTGATGTAGTATAGTCCGCCGCGCACGCCCACCAACAACGTCTTGTCCACTGCCGGGATGCGACCGTTGGGTCGGAAAGCGCTCATGTGAAGGTTTCCGTTATTCTACGCGGAGAGAATACGGCTGTATCTCATATGCCGGGAGACAAACATGTTTTTTACCAGTGAAGTCCAGCTCACTGTATTCTTTGGGGGGAACAAGACATGTTTTTTACCAATACCAACAAAATGTGCTTGGAAGTCAACGTTTGCAACCTGTCATGTTATCCACGCTGCACAGCCAGTCTGCCATCATCTCACAGCCAGCGCATACAATGAACCATCCCACTATTGTTTACTTCACCCGATCCGCGGGTACTGTGCGGCATCAACTTGCCATGTCCGGGCTTATCACCTCGGCCGAGTTCGATGGGGCGCTCGGCGGGAGAAGACAAGGAAGGACACAACCAGGTTTAACTCTGACGTTACCTGAACTTGTCGGATGCGTTTAACTAGCGAGCCACGCTATATGTGGCGCTGTATGTAACGAATCCCATGGACCATTTGAAGCATTTGACGGAGACATGGGAAGCTTACAAGTTTGAGTTTCTTGGGCTGCGGAGTGGTCTTATTCGGTCGTCTGAGGACGCTCTTTCCTCGCTAAAGTGTGCGGAGGCGACATACGCCGTAATGCAAGCCGCTATCGAGACGCAACTTGCTATAGTTCGCGAAACGCCAGGGGACGAGGCGGCGATCGCGGAACTAGGTAAATTGTTGCAAAAGACGCCACTGAACCACGAAAAATGCACGAACGGCGGCATCATCAGCCTCCTCGATTGTACATCTTGGTGAAGCAGGACAGTGCGGGCGTGATATTTCCCTAAGGCGAAATACATTGCAATGTTAACCCTTTCATGACGGCAGTGTGGACATTGTCAAATGCACGCGCTTGTTCTAGGGCGAATCAGTCAAAAACGAGCGAATTCGCTCGCACCGTCATGAAAGGGTTAATCGCCGCTGCCTGAGTTTCGTTGACTGCTTGGGTGGACCCGGTTACCAACCGCCAGTGGCCGTCGTAGTGTGCCCGTCCACGGCCTGGCCGAACCCACAACTTTGAACTTTAGTCCATCCCTTACATGACTAAAAACAAACCACCTGTTTGAAGACACATTACCACATTTTAGGCCTTGCCCCCAGAGCCTACCGCCCTCCTCTTTTGCGTGCGAATGAACCCCGAAGTCCCCAGGGGAAAGAGATACCAGCCCGACTCCTCGTGTTTGCTGCCGGTCCTCGGCTGACATGCGCGGTCGTGGTGCGTACTGCTAGCGGAACCGCAAGCACGGGCTGGTTGGCGGGTTGCCGGTCACGACCGCAAGCAGCGGCACCACGGCGGAGACCAACGCCAGACTACGCCCAATGGCTCGCGGGATCGACACCGCAGCAACTGGTCGTCTGGACGTGCGGAACTCGCCGATGAGAACCAGCTTCCGAGCAGACTACAGCTTTCGGCGACAGGCCATGACGGGGACGCGACCGCCCTTGCGGCTCCGCCCGGAGTCACCTTGCCAAACGCCATGATGGTCCTCGGGTCAAGAGGAACCAACCCCAGCACGACCCCCTCTTTCCCCGGATACAGCGATGATCGACAGCTAGGACTTCCTGAACATACGGTACCACACACTCGGGACCCACGTGGGCTTGTAGGCGGCTCCCGCGGCCCAACACGCATCCTCGGCGGTGGGAGCCGCCAGTATGGATGACAACGGTGCGGACAATGCAACCGGCACCTCGGTGAGCCTAGCGGGTGGCGAGGGCGGCGACACAATACCGGGCTCCCCTGGAAACCCAACAGACAGTGGAGGCAGAGGTGAGGCACCGGGGGAACTTACAAGCACGGGCGATGGCGGTGGCAGTGGCGCAGGCGAGCCCTCCATGTGCTCCTGATTTGGCACATCCATGTGCTCCTGAATCGGCACGGGGCTTATGAAGGTAAATCGAGGCGGGGTGATTTTCCGGAGGATGGCGTTTGCTTCATCCTCTTTGCTGCGGTGGAGGCCGACCCAGCCCTTCTTGCGCGCGTGTTGTAGTGCGGAAGTAGTGGAGGACATGGGCATGGGTTGATGGAAGGACACAGGTTTAGACAGGGAGGAACGTTTGGCTCACGGCAGAGGCCGTGTTTCGCCCGCACAATGCCGATCGCGTTCCACCATCTCTCGGTGTATTTACCAGTTGCATGCATCCAATTTGAAACTTCGCAACGGAAGGGGCGTGACCGCCCAAGCAGTCCTTGCGATAATCAGCGTGTTTGTCTTCGTATACCATGAAGCAACGACTATTGTTGGTGTCCCTTCCCACGGGCTGGCCGAACCCCCGCTGGCCTCCTTGTAAGCAACACGTCGTGCGTACCACTTATCCCTCAAAAGATCGGACACATGGCTGAAGACGAAGCACCAGTGGCGACACACCGTGTCCCATTTTGGGCGTTGTGTCCATTGGGCCAACACGAGTCGACGGCGATGAGGCAGGCGAACCTTTCAGGGTAACAATGCATTTGTGCCGTAATTCTCCATAGTATTTTCGGGGTGGCGTCAACCTCTTGCCTGTTTACGTTCTGCGCGTGGCCCAGTGTCCGTGTGCCGGCATTGTCGTGAACCCAAACGTGTAGCCGTGCGGGGGTGTGGGTGTCCGTTCTTATTCAAACACCTCCACACACATGGTTTCATTGTCCAACACGTACAGCCGGGCGCCGTGGACCGCCAAAGCCACCGGTCTTAATAAGTGACCGTCGCCCCGTCCTCGGGTGCCCCAACTCCGCAACAGCGTACCGTTGTCTCCAGAAAACACGCACACCCGATGGTTGCACGTATCGGAAACCACCAACTCCCCCGTGAAAAGCACGGCCACGTCGCTTACACGATAAGCCAACACTCCGACGCCAATGTGCCTTACCAACGCGCCCTCCACAGTGACCACTGTCACGCGGCTGTTCCGGTAGTCTGCGAGGACCAAGTGTCTGCCTTCCGCCGTGAACCGGATGCCGGTTAGATGGCAAAACTGGCCCACGCCTGAACCCCGCGTCCCAAATTGCCTCAACAACGTGCCGCTAGTGTAGCTGAACAGAAGGATGCAGAAAGCCTGGGTGCTCCCAAACGATGCTGCCGCGACAAGGTCACCGTGCGCAGCCATGCCAAACAGACCGCCGGCGATGACACCTACACCGATGTACTTGACGTGCGCACCCTCCAGCGTGACTTCCTGGATGCGCACATTGCCAGAGTCCGCCACCAGAACCGAGTCGGTGGCGGTCATGCACAGACGAAAGGGGTTGTGGAATTGGCCGGCCGCTGCCCCGCGGCCTCCAAAGGACCTGACCAGCCCGCCGTCGCGCACACGATAGACCAACAGCCGGTGGGTGCTCACATTGGACACCACCATCAAGCTCCCATCCGCACTCAAAGTTAATCCGCGGTTGCCGTCGTTCCCTTGCACCGGCAGTGTGGAGACATGCACGCTTCGCGCGCGGCAGCCGACGTTCACCAGCCAAGGGCTTCCTGCAACCGCAACACCACACACGGCCACGCCCAGCACCAATGCATCCACCTCCTCGTCGTCCACGGCATAGACCAGCTCCAGCACACCCGGCTTGGTGACCGCCACGCTCTCCAAATGCCCCGCGAGACCTCCTCCAACACAAGTCACACTGACGACCACGTCGTTCGCCACCACCCAAAACGCCGGCGAACCACCGCCGTCCTTGCAGACCACCGAGAAGACGTTGGGAGCCCTCCGACTGAACGCAATCGAGCCGTCACCGCTCGCGATGGTCTTGCTGCCGTCGACCTCGTACAGACAGAGCTTGGACAACTCCGCCACTGCGGCGAGGACCGCCTCGGGCGCCACTTTGATGTCCAACCTGGTCGGCACACGCACGTGGAGGTCTGTCTGGCTCAAGACCAACATGTTTTGGGTCGCCTCCAACGCCTGCTCGACGCCAAGGGGGCTGGTCTGCGCAACAGCCGCGTGGCCGTGTGCGATACAGGCGGCAAGCCGGCCCACTGACAACTCAAGCTCGTCCGCCTGGGTGTGGAGGAGGCCGGCCCGCTCAGCGCAAACTGCTGTAAACTGGCCTATAGTGATATCCCGATATGCGCTTAGGCGCGCGATTACGCCGTCCACGGTGGTCCGGAAACGCTCGATCACTGTCGGCGCGTTGGCGCAAAGTTCCGCAAGACCACCCCGGACAGCGGGCTGCGCAGTTGCCAGTGACTGCTTGGCTTCGGCGAGGCGATCCAGGAGCGGGAGGAGCCGGGCGGAGCTCGCTCTGTGATGCTCGTGGTCCATGGCCACTCTGTCGGCTGCTGGGCAACCGGTGGCCGGTTCGGGTGCTTCCGTACGGAGGAACGCGCAGTTGAACACGCCGCCAGGCTTGTCGGCTTTGCACACCGGGCAGCACGGGGGTCCGGAGACTGCGAACGCGGCGCAGCACGCGGCACAGGCGGTGTGGCCGCAACGAAGCAGCAGCGGCTGCTCGTCAACGACGAGCCGGAACGGAAGCTCGCAGGCGGGGCACGAGAAAGCGGCACACATGGGGCACCCTGGAAGTTGTGACTGCACCGTGGCCAACGGCGAACGTTTGTTGTGTGTTTGTGATTGTTGTCCTCGCGCAAACACTTAGTCCGCGCCCTACCGCTAAACAGCAACGGCAGTCACCTCTTCACCGCCGGCCGTGATAGGCCCGTTGAGCTCCGTGCCGTGGGCATGGACGTCGATTCGCTCTCCACGGCGGGGAGCCGGAGGTCACCCGCGCACAAAAGAGAAGGGGCAGTATGGCCCAAGGGGCGCAAGCCCCGCCATGGCGGGGACGTGACCGCCCTTGCCGTTCCGTCCGCAGTACGCCCTGCCAAACGCCACCATGGTTCCCGGGTCAGGAGCAACCGACCCCGCCATGGCCTCATAGCAACCGGGCTTACAAAGGACCAGCGACGAATGCACGCAACCATACAAACTTGCTCACCGATGCCGTGCCAGGTCCTGCTCCCGTACCAGCCCAGCGGCTGCTCGTCCGCGTTGAAATACGCGGCCAGTCCTGCCAACTGGGCGGCACAGGGAGACAGCTACAGCGAGTTCTCAGGCATTGACGCCGCCGCCAGGCAGGCCCTTGCGTCTAGGACGTAGAGCATAGCAGCGCGGATGCGCGCCCGAAGTCCACCACCGCGCAAGGGTCTCGCAAAGTGTTGTTCAACTGCACTGGAGGCGCATTGCAAACCCAGACATTTCACACGATTGCATTGTTGTTTAAACCCGCACGGACGACACGGCTGTCAATGGAACCCCAGCACGCGGCTACTGCTGGGATCCAGCACGTACACAATGTCGCCCCACACGGCCAGCCCAGTCGGAGAGACAAACAGGGCAGCACCACTCGCATCCTGCCCCCAGGCACGCAAAAGCGAGCCGTCGTGGCGGGACACCACACGTACGCTGTTCTCCCGGACGTTGCACAGGATGATGTCGTCGTTGCCATCGAGCACCATTGCGAAAGTGCCGCGCCTGTCCGGCACGCCCAAATAGAACACCCTGCTGCACATGCCGTGCAATGTCCACATGGACACTCGACTGAATCCATCCAGCAAGACCAAGCTGAGGCCGTCCCTGGTGAAGCACAGACTGCGTGTGCTGGAGACCAAGGCGGACAGAGGGAGTTCCGTGCAGAACGTGCGGAGCAGGCTCCTGGTATCGTAACTATACAGCTGCAGAAACGACGAGAAGTTCCGGATTGTGTACACCGCGACCATGTTGCCGTGCATGGCCAAGGCAGCCACGGTCTGCCCAGGGATGGGATGTCCAAAAGACCCCACGTGCTCGCCAGTTAGGGACATCTCGTCCACGAAACGGCCGTCCCTTCCCGCAACCAACACGTTGTCAGAGGGCGTCAAGCACAAAGGCCGCAACACGAACCGATTGACCTGAGGACCGTCCCGAATGCACCGAAGGAAGGAGCCGTCCGTAGCGTCATGCAAAGCAATGTCCTCCGAGGACAGGTGCGAAATGACGAACTTGGAGCCATCCCGAGTGAAGGCCATGTTCGCACTGTCGTGCAGCGTCTCCTTGGCATCAATGTTCACGGTGCATGCCAGACGCCCCAGCGCCGACACGCCACGGCACACACGGAAGGGCTGCAAACGAAACCCGCCCACCACAATGCGAACCTCCACCTCCGTCGCCGCTCGGTCGTCCACTTCAAAAACCAGCTTCGCCAGCCCCCCTGCCATGCCGAGGGAGACCACGCGTCCCTCCGTCTCCCTGTCGCCCGCAAACACCCTCACGACCGCCTCAACGTCGTCCGCAGACAGCCAGGTCGCAGGCAAGCCAGCTGTGTCCACCAGCGAAACGTGGACCGCGTTGGCAACCACAGAGGCGAAAAACACCGTCCCGGGCCCGCTCGCCACGCAACGGCTGGGGTCCAACTCAAACCGTCGCAGCTGGGACAAGCTCTTTACCGCTGCCGACATGGGCCCGGGGCACGTCACAATGTCCAGAAGAACTGGGACGCGCGGACGCAGGTCCGTGTTCTTCAGGACGGACATGCGTCGAGCCGCGTCAAGGACTTGGCCAATGTCAAGGGAGGTCGTCCCGCCCAGGGCCGCGCGCCCCTGCTTCACACACGCCTCCAACTGACCCGCTGACACATCCAGCTCGTCTGCCTGGGCTTGCAACACCTTGGTGCGTTCGGCACACTCGGCGGTGAACTCGGCCAGAGCGCTTTCCTGGCGCGCGTAGAGGACACGCACCATGTCGTCCACGGCGGCCCGGAAACGAGCGGCAATACCAGGGGCGTTAGCGCACAGCCCGGCGATGCCGCGTTCAATACCATCCCGTCCGCTGGAAACGGTGGCTGACAACTGAGCAAGCTCGGCCAGCAGCAAGAGCAGCTCCGCAGAACACTCCGGGCGTTCGGGAACCAAACGAGCTCGCTTCAACGCGTGGGGCGCTTCCTCCAGCACGAGCTCAGGAGAAGGGATGAACGCGTAGTTCACCATGCCGCCAGAGTGGGCGGCCGTGCACACCGGGCAACACGGGGGTCCGGACACGGAAAACGCAGACAGGCAGGCTACACAGGTCGTGTGGCCGCACAGAAGCAGCATGGGCACCTCGGCGCCGGGAGGGGCCCGAAAGGGAAGCTTGCAGGCGGGACAGGCCAGCGGAGGCGGTGCGGACATGGCGGGAGGAGGGGCAGTTAGATAGTGCAGGACGTTCGCGGCCTTTGCGGTGGGCGAGGGGATTCACACACATGGCCGGACACTCACGTTTTCTGCTAGCCCTAGTGTGCAGTTTTGGCAGACCCCCATGACAAACAACTTGGGAGAAACCCCCCGTGAATGCATTTGTCCCGGGGGATTCATCACCAGATTCCCTTACATAAGGCCGAGCGCGGGGCTCGGAACCGTCGTCCGCAACATGGCGGGATGCAACCTCCGGCAAAAAAAACGTGACCTTGGGTGCTGGTCGAAAAGGAACCGGGTCCGTGGAAATTACGACCCTGGGTGGCAGGCTTGGGTTGGTGCTCGCCGTGCCTCCTGTTTTGTACAAAGCGTGGTGCAGCCCGGTTTCCTATAGCTTAGACGTTAGACGGCCCGCCGGCGCACAAGTGAAGTCCATTGCGCCGGCAGCGTCATTGGCAAAGACGAGTTTGGGGCCATTGCCGCTGCACCGAGTGGTCTTCCATGAGTCCTGCGTGTCACTGCCTCTCGCAGCTGTTCTGGGGGTTCTTTTCTAGACGGCTTGGTGAAACAACACGCATACCATTGGGTGGGGTTTCCACATGCGAAGTACAACAGGGGATTCAAAACGCGAGACGCGGCGCCGCATTGAACACGACAGCCGTAGCTGCTTCATACAGTGTCTCTCCGGTCATGTCCAGGACGGGGAGGGATGCCGCGTTGCGCAGAGACACCGCTCTGAGGACCTGCCGCGTGGCAGACCCCGGAAGAGCTTGCATCTCCTGAAGCAACCGAAGGTCCGACTCTGCCAGTTCTTGGGCGACCTGCAACATCCGCAAGGCCAGGTCTTCTGCAGTCCGTGCCTGGGATACAAGGTCTCTGTTGGACTCCTCCAGCCTCTTGCAAGCCTGAAAAACGACATCTCGGTCGCACTCCTCCAGCCGCTTGCACGCCTGGGCAAGCAGGTACACGCGGCGGCAGAGATACAGACGGCTGGCCGCGCCAATCCGCGTCCTCGCATCCCCGATATCTTGCAGGCGGCTGTTGCACGCGCCCATGGCCCTCTGGAAGTCCACTGCAAACCCCAGACGTAACAACGCCCGTCCACCGGGCACATGTCTTCAGCTTACCTTGCTGATGTGTGAACGTTAGTCGGGGAAAGCCCGCGCCACCCACACACGTCGTCGGTGTGTCCATCTCGACAGCCAACGCCGGCAAGGAGGCCCACTGCACCACGTCGTCCTCCCGGTTAGGCGGGGAATGCGTTCCGGAAACGCGGCTCGACGCAACCGGCGAGTCGCACGCTGATGACGGAAAATACTCTGGCGATCCGCACCCCGTCGTGGGTGAGTACGGGGGAGACAATGGCGAGTACGCGGAAGACGCCAACGCGAATGGAGCTGCCGCTGTGCAAACAAAACCGCCACGGTGGGCGCACAAAAAGTACGAACGTACAGAGACGACTCACCCATTGCACTCAGTGCGTGGAGACACAGTTCACTCGCAGAGTCGAGACTGTGCGTGGGCGCGGCGCGCTTGCACGGCGATTCCCGGACCTACGCTCGCCACGTCCGCAAAGTGCACGCGCACGGACGTCAATGTACCCACGTACCAGAGTAGAGGAAGTCAGCGACGAGCGCTTCGAGGAGGTGGCCACCACAGACATGGCAAGAAATGCGAGGCGGGCTTTGAAAATGTGCGGACTGCGAGGCGACTTTTTATTTTCCGGGGGGCTTTGGGGGTCTCCCACACACAAAGAAGAAGCTGTATGAAGACCCAATGTGCACATGCTCCGTGTTCAGCCATGCACGCAAAAACTCTCCTGGTCGACTGCCGTCCTGGTGTTGGCGGCGTTGGTGTCGCGGTCAAACGTCAAGTGGCACACGGGACCCAGCATCTGACGTGCAGGGCAAGTCTGACGTCCACGCCGCAGCAACTGGTCCGTTTGGAAGTCGTCGATAAGAACCACTTTCCGAACCGACTGGAGCTTTTGGCGACGGGCCATGACGGGAACGCCCGCAGTACGCCTTGCCAAACGCCAACATGGTCAGCAAGTGACCTCACCGTGGCCTCCTGTGCATGCACCCCGGCATGTTGGCCAAGCATGCCGTGCTCCCCTGTTTCCTGTTTTTGCATGCTTGGTTCGCCGACTTCTTTTCGGGCAACCAGGACGGGCAGGGCGGCGCCAGCTGCGCTGTAGCCCAGTCTGTGGCGCCAGCTGTGCTGTCCACCTTGCAACGTGGTCCTCCACTCTGTGTCGACGACCGACAACCCGAGGCTCGTCCAAGCTGTCCGGGGTCGCCGAGGACCCTGCCCGCACTGAGCAACCCCGAGCAGGAGTGTCATTCGCGGGGTGGACTCCACCTGGAACTGCTGGCAGCTTGCGAACTGAACCCTGGACCCAATGCCATGCACGGAGGACAACAGAGCATGTGGTGAACTGTGTGCGTACTACAACGCACCATGGACAACATTCCCATTCTTGCCGTCGACGCGTTCGTGCGGCTCATCCTAATTGGGAAAACTGAAGGTCGAGAGCCCATGGTGTTGTCCATTCCTGGCATGGGGGCCATCAAAGTCACCGACTCGGTCGTCGTGAGAACGGGCGCCACCCCCCACGAGGGCTTCCAAGTGCTACGCGCGCTTGCTGAGGAGCAGCGCACGACCGGCATCTGGGGGTTCGTCGCAATGCGAGTCACTGGGAATTTTGTCCTGGTGAGGAGCTGCCCCACGTGCGACCCCAGACAGCCGTTGTCTCCAGACCTATTCCACGGCATTGCGGACGGCAAGCTGGTGATGGTTTTCCGGTTTTTCGATCAGCCGCGAGGCCGAGACATACAAGCCGTCATTCTACGGGTGTTCCTGCTACGGCTTCTGCTTCGGGGCGACCCCCTGAAAGTTGCCGTGTCCGAACTTGCCGGCCACCGTTTGAAGACATTGAGCTTTGGAGTCACCTCCGTCAGCCCTTCCGCAGAGCCTCCCCCTGTACCGGCGGTGCCTCGCCACGTTCCATTCCAGGCGTACATGGCTTCTGCAAAGGCGAAGCGAGGGCCGGACCAGTACAAGACCCTCGGGGCGTTCAGCATGTCGGCAAGCAAGGACAAAAAGAGGAGCGAAGCCTCAGCTGCCCGCGTGGAATCCATGGCGGCTGCCCGCACCGCCGTTGCAGCGCCGTCAGCGGCAGTGTGGCGCGAGCGACCGGCGCACAGTGGCGAAGACGACGAGCTGCTCGAACTGTTTGCGTTACTGAGCACTACGGCGGACTTGGGCAATGGCGGTGGAAGGAGGCGCGCGAGGTCTACGAGCGTGTCGAAACGCCTCCGGTCCCGTTCTCGGCGCGGCGCTTGACCCAACAAACTCTGTGCAGGCGGGTCTTGAGGGCCGGCCAGGGCGTGTACAGCGCAGCATGGGGCGGCAACCGGTCTCGTTGGTTCCCACCAGCTTACTAAGGCCGACGCAGGGCATGCCGCAGCCCAGCCGCGTCACCTTCACGGCGTGTACAAACCCCTGGGTCGGTGCGGCCTCCTGCAGCGGCGACGGATGTGGCAGGCACCTCGGAAGCGTTTATTCGGGCGCCAAAGGCATCCGGGAGTCTGACCCTTGAGCGGGCCGGCGCACACAGCCGCCCACGAGGCCGTGGGATCTTGTTAGTGCACCGGTCCAGGGGCGCTCAAACGGCCTACTTGTTTGTATTCTGTGCATGTATTTGTGCGTGCACTCCAAGTTTTAAGAACAGCGAGACGGGCTTGTAGACTCCCCAGGAAATGCATGCTTGCGCCAATCACAGGCTTCCACCCCAAATAAGGGTGCAAGGAGGCCGCCCATCCACTGCGAGCCGTACGCTGCGCCTGCGTGGGGAAAGAAAAAGGGCGGGGCCGTATTGAGAGCTGTTTCCCGGCCAAGTTGCAGCGTGCGCCGGGCGTTGGGTGCTGCTACAAGAACAACGACTTCCTGAGGCGTTCCCCTGGAGGCCTCCCCAGCGGATCCCAGTTGCGATACGACGGCCTTGGGGCAAACGGCAAGCCAGGCGCCCTCTCCCTCCCGGACACGGGCAGCCCTCGGTGAAACGGCACGGTGGGCACCTCGTCTTCCTGAGGGATGGGCAGCCTTCGGAGAAACGGCACGGTGGGCACCTCGTCCCTCTGAGCGGCGGTTCGCCTTCGGATGAACGGCACGGTGGGCACCTCCTCCTCGTCAGGGATGGGCATCGGAATGTGAGAATGCGCGGTGAAAAATGTCATGGTGGGCACCTCCTCCTCGCGAGGCTTGGGTACCGGTATGGGAAACTGGAAGGTGGACACCTCCTGGGGAACGGTCGGCCTCCTCTTTGCTGGTCGCAGCTCTTCAAGGTTTACGTCTGCGTCTCCCCTCCGCTTCAGTGCATCGCTGCGAAGTTGGGTACGCTGCCATGCGATGATGTCGCGCACACGTGCCAGGGCGTCCACGGCTGTGGGGCGCTCCAGGGGCAAGGGCGACAACAGGTCTACCATCAGCACCACGAGGTGCTCAAGCCAAAGGTTGTTGGGACCCGCGAGCTTCTTCTGCTTGGCGGCGGCCACAAACAAGTAGAGGAGCGTGCAGCCCATGCCGTACGAGTCCAAACGCGAGCAAATGCGGGCCATCCGGTTCGACATGCCGGGAGGCACAAACGTGCCGGACTGCATGGCGCCTGACAAGGCGGCCCGCCAGTACGTCGCCTTCAGCTTGTCCAACACGGGGCCCACGTGCAGGCCGAGGTCATCCACCAGGTCCCGCGAAAGCTTGTCAATCCCGTGGTCGTCGCCCAGCCCCACGAACTCCAGCAGGGACGCGTACGAGTCGTAGCATGCGCTGACTAGCGCCCGCGTATGCTTCCTGAAATTGACGCCCTGGTGTGCGCTCAGCGCGCACACCTCCGGCGGATAGAATTCGGACATCCACACGGAGACGTCTGGGTCAAAGGGCCCGAGACCAAAAGGGGCGCACAGCCCGAAGTCTATCAAGTTCCCACGTCCGTTCTCGAAATCCATGAGGATGTTGGTGGGCTTTATATCCGAGTGCATCACCCCACGCGCCTGCAGCACGGCAAGACCCTCAAACACATTCTCCAAACGGCTGAACACGTGCCAGAACGTGTGGCGCTGCAGCAGGTCCTCGTGGTACAGGTCCATGCCCCCGTTGGTCATGATGATTTGGTACATGTGGTTGCCCGGGCGCTCCCCGGGGTATATGGCTAGCGTCAGGTCGCACTCGTGCCTTGGCACGCTGGCGGCGGGGACCTTGCATGCTCCCAGCACCCGCACGGTGAACGCGTGGGTGGGGTCGTACACCTCCATTTCCAGCAGGTGCAGCAGCTCCTGGTTGGCGTAGCCCAGGGAGGCGAACAACTTGATGATGGACCCGGGCGGGGACGGGCCCGGCCCAAAGCAGCCCATGCCTTCGCGAAACGCGCAGCCAAAGCCGCCCTGCGCAATGAATCGGCTTGCTTGCCTGTCATTGCCTTCGGCCGCGGGCATGTCAATGTCCGCGAGGCGGGTGCCCATGGTGGCCGCTGCAAAAGCTCGCAGCGACGCCACGTAGTCCTTGAACTGGTCTGGGGAAGCCATGAGAGTCAGTTGTGACCTTGTGGTACATTTTCGGTCAGGGTCTCACCGCCAGGGCTGGCTCGCTCGATTCCAATGCCTGGGGCTGCCGGCGACCTCGCACGGAATGCAAGCCGTCTGCTCAGTGCAAACCGTAGATGCCGGGCGGGGAGCTCATTGCCACAAACACGCGCCTGTCCGAGGAGCACATGCACTCATACTCGCCGGGGGGCAGCGGCAAGGACAACATGGGCGTGCCGTGGGGGAATGACAGCACCTCCAGCATGCATCCTTGGACGAATGCTATGTGCCCCTGGGGTGTCAAGACGAAGTGGCGCCGTCCGGGGGAGCGGAAGGGCAGCAGGGCAATTTTTTTTGCGCAGCCGTTCCCCGCCAAAGGGAATTTCCACAAGGAACAGTCCGAGTCGGCGAAGCAAAAGACGATGGCGAACGCAGAGTCCATGGAAAGTTTGGCGCACGCCACGCGGTACAGCCCCGTGTACATTTCACGAAGTGGCACGCCCGTGTCCATATCGAACAGAATCAACCAACCGGTAGTTACCGCCAGCAGCAGCGACCCGCGGACGTCGAAGGATTCCACCCGTCTGCCCGCCACGAACTCCCGATTGTTTACATTGGCTACCCTCGTCGAAGCTGCGAACTCACGTTCCTCGAGGTCGAACTGCCTGGTTCCCGCCAGCAGCATCAGCAGGCCGTTGGGGCGGTTGCGGCTCTCCAGCACCCCGTGGTGGACCAGCATGTATTCACCGCGTGCTTTGGGCTCGGTATTCCGGTGCATAAGCGCGTCGCCGGTCATGCCGCAGAAGTACGTGTCTTTGCCCGGACCCAGCTGGAGGACCGCCCGCGACTCGTCGGGCGAGACGTGGACAGCCACGACCCGCCCTTGCTTCAGCTTGTCCGCACAAGCCAACGCAGTCCAGGTACCGAGGATGCCGCACCCATGTGGCCCAAACACCTGCACTGGGATCCGATGGGGGCACACCCTCACGCTGACGGAAGACAAGCCCGTCCAGGGCAGACAGAAGGATGCCTCGAACGTGCCTCCCACGGACAGGCTTTTCACGTGCACCTCCACCATTCTCCGAGGAACCGTGGTGACCGAGACCCGCAGGTCGGAGGGCGACACCCAGCTCGCTGCTGCACCGGACTCTTCGAAGCATGCCAGTTGGAACTTGTTCCAGCGACCGGCCCCACAGAGAAACAGCTGCAGCGCTTGGCCCTTGCACAGAACACGTCCTCCGGTGATGTCGAACTTCACGAGCGCTGCGTTGGCAAGCACGCCTCCCACCGCCGCGAGACAGGCAACCGCGGGCGCGCGCTCCCGGAGCACTGTGGGGGGCCTCCTCTGCGTTTGCAAAAGCGCGCGACATGCCGCGACGTGCATGCCGTCGCGGACAGGTAGCCTTGCAAGTGCGGCGGTCTGACCGGCATCCACCTTTGCAAGTTCCTCTGCGGCCTCCAACTCCTTCAGTTGGGCGTGGGTCGTCTTGACCAACCTCGCGTTATTTTTGAGCTGTAGGGACAGCACGGCCGCGCGCGCGAGGTCCATTTCGCCGCGAATGGCCGACAAGCAACTGGCGGTACTTGCAACAATCTCCGCACGCATGGCTGCGTTGATCAACACGCTACGGTTTGGCAACGGCTTGGGAGATGACCACAAGCGCCATCGTTGGCGAACTCGCCCTCTGGGTCGGCGACACAGGTTGTCCCCAAACCCAGGGCCATTGCAGCGTTTGTCCGAACGGTTAGTTGGCTCCTGCTTCAGCGTAGCCGCAAGCAGGTCCTGACGATGACGACGTTTCTTCGGACTTCGCCGGGTCGCAGCCCCGGTTCGTCAGAGTACGAGTGCCCCTTGTGAGCAAATGCATTCGGGTGTTCGCAAATCTGTCATTGGAACGTTTCAACACTTCCAATGCATGCAGGGGATAGCAGGAGCGCTCTGGCCATGCGCCGTCCTCCCCGGAAACACAAACACGCTCTGTGGTTGCTATGGTCTGCAACAACACCGTCACCGAGGAACTCAACGGCCATGGAGTTGATCCCCCACCCCAGCACTGCATCCCCAATCGGTCTGCCAGACAAGCCCCCCCCTCACCTCTCCGCCACGGTGACCAGCGACACTCTGCTCCGGG
>Ga0105050_10005827_pt1 | contig 15603 bp, 19 predicted proteins | sample FRY01_FD_78088 | JGI IMG/M metagenome (GOLD analysis project Ga0105050, IMG submission 78088) | Freshwater microbial communities from Lake Fryxell liftoff mats and glacier meltwater in Antarctica - FRY-01 | ecosystem: Environmental > Aquatic > Freshwater > Ice > Glacier meltwater ... | reverse complement strand
GGCTATGCTCATGCCGGGCAATACCAGTCCATGCCATTGTTCACTCCATCTCTTCGCAAAGACGGACTGAATCATAACATGCTGGTATTGCTCAACTACTTTCGGATCGGGCTCTGAGAGATTCCTTCGTTACCGGGGATATCGCAAGTATCGTTTTTGGAAGCAATCGCGAAATCGATATTCGTAATACGTTGCGAAGATCGAAGATTGAGGTTTCTCATTTCGAACTCAAGCAAGGTATTTTAGATCTCGATCATAAACGGAAAGAGAATCAGGGCGTATTTGAAAGCGTAATAAAAACTATCGGAGCAATCGCCAATAACAACTTCAAGCACGATGGAATGGTGTTCGTAGGAGTTGCTGACGATGATGCAGATGCGAACCGCATCGAAACACTTGATGGAGACGGCATCGAGCAGTTAGATGGACGTCATATTGTTGGCGTTAAGCGAGAGGCCGACATTTTAGGTTTAACTTTAGAACAGTACTTTCAGAAATGGCGAGATGCTATTTCTAACTCCCAACTTTCAAAGGAGTTACGGACGAGTGTGTTATCAAAGATGTCGTTTGCTACACTTTGTGGAAGGGAGGTTCTGGTGATCCCGGTTCCACAACAAAGCGGACTATCGTTTCTTGATGGAAAACTTTTTTACCGTGATGGCGACCAGACCAAAGAAGCTGATTCTGAAACATCGATCGCCTTATCGAAACGCTTCGATTAAAAGGTTAATGCCCACCCCCTCACAACCCCAACGCCTTCGCAATCATCCCCTCCCCAAAATAAGCCCGCTCGCAAATGATCCGGTCCGTCCCCGGCGCAAATTCAAAGCTCGCCGCCATGCGGACGCGAAAGGATTTGCCGGTCGGCTCGATCACCCGCTCGCCGATGGTCAGCGGGCCGAGATGGGTACCGGTCAGCCAGAATTCGACCAGCACGACATGCGCGCCGGCCGCGCCGATCGCGATCACTTCATTGGCCTGGTCGGGGAACGGCGTCCGCGACATCGCGAAATAGGCGCGCACCGCTTCCTCGCCGTCAAACACGGTGCCATTGCCGTATAATTCATAGCGCGGATGCTCGAACGTATCGATCACCGCATCCCATTCATGGCTGATCTCCAACGCCATATGATCGCGCACGGTCTGCAGCCGCGATTGCTCAAGGTCGGTCATTTTTCGCTCTCCCGTTTTTGTTTGGCGAGTGTTTCGCGCAGGGGGGAGGGGATTGCAATTGGATTTGCGGGGGTGGCAAGAAACCGTCATCCTGAAACACCCCCACTCGTCATCCTGAGCCGAAGACCAGCGCAGCTAACTCGTTTCAGGACCCCGCAAGGCAAGCGCGCACTCGAGAGAGGTCCTGAGCCGCAGGCCATCGCAGATAAATAAATTCAGGATGACGATTCTATTCTGTTCAGGATGACGAAGAGGGGATGCTCCCCATCCCCATGCCGCTTCCCTCCAGCCCGGATCTCCCCTAGGCCCCGGTGATGAAGGTCAATCTATCCACAGCTTCCCGGCTGATCGTATACCATCGGCCATGGCTGTTCGCCGGCTTCCTGTGGAGCGTGGCGGCGCTGTTGCTGGTGCTGGCGGTGACCGGCGATATCGAGGCGCTAAAGGATAGCGATTTCCCCCTGTGGCTCGGTCAGTTGCTGCTGTTCGGAGTGAGCTGCGGGATGATGGCAATGGCGTGGTTTTTCTTCCCGTTTCAGCGCTTCCTCTTTGATCGCGTGCGCGGCACGTTCAGCCACCGCAGCGCCCGGCCCCTGTCGGTGCAGACCTTCAAAATTCCGCTGGCGCAGATTGAACGGGCGGAGGTCGAAATTTTCGAGGATTTCGGATCGCAGACCGAGAGCGGGGCGACCGAGCGCGCGGTGCTGGTCCGGCGCGACGGCACGATCTACCCGCTCGAAACCGGCTATGTCAGCGACCCGCGCCAGCCGCTAGTCGATGCGATCAATGCCTGGCTTGACGGCAAGATCGCAGCCTAGGTGGGGAAGGGATTGCTGAGCCACCCCCGCTCGTCATCCAGAGCCAACCCGTCGTCATCCTGAGCCACTCCCGCTCGTCATCCTGAAACACCCCCGCTCGTCATCCTGAACTCGATTCAGGACCCAGAGCGTCTGGTCACCGTCCTTGATGATTGCCGCTCTGGATGCTGAATCAGGTTCAGCATGACGACAACTAAAAAAACCGCTTTCCTACACCAGCCCAAATATGCCTTAATCCCGAGCATGCCAGACTCCCGCCCCGACCCCCGCAGCCGCTTCGTCCAGAGCCGCCGCATTTCCCGCATCCCCGCTTTCACGCCCGTCCCGCTGCGCCCGCGCGCCGACGGCTGGTCGCCAGTCCGGCAGGCGGAATTTATCGGTCTGCTGGCGCAGACCCGTTGCGTCAAGCAAGTAGCGGGACAAGTCGGGATGAGCCGCGACAGCGCCTACCGGCTGCGCCGCAAGCCGGGCGCGGAGGAATTTGTCGCTGCCTGGGACGCGATATTGGGCGTGCCGGGGGCGGCCAGGGCAAAGGTTACACTGGAAACGCTGTTCCGGCGGATCAGGCAGGGCCGCTATCAGCCTATATTGCGCGGTGGCCGCTATGTCGGGACGATCAGAAAACCCGACAATCATGCGCTTCTGGCGGCATTGGCGCGGCTCGACCGGCTGTTACCGGCGGAGGGTGATGCGGGCGATGGAGCGGAAGGTGACAGAAAACAAAAGCGCGCGTCTGTGTAAAGTTTCTCGGGCCAGCGGATGGCAAAAACGCGATGGCAAACGCTGCTGATCTATCCGGGGACGTTGATATCGCCAAGGCGGGCGCATTCCGGACAAGGCTTATAACCAAATTGTTCGGCATCGGCGCGATCTTCGAAATCCTGCTTCGGAAATTTCGAGCTGTCGATTCCGGCATGTTCCATCTTTTTCTTCACGGCCTGATATTTGGGGCAATCCGGCCGGTAATGATAGAAACCATCGAGATGCTGGAAAAATGTCTTCGGTCGGGGTCCGGTCCCGGGGCCGGGCATCGGCGCGGTCGATTTCTTCGGCCGCCAGCCTTCCTTCTTCATCATCAGCCGGCAATAGTCGCAACTGATCTCGTTCACCGCGCTCGGCGACCGGTCTTCCTTCTGATCCTTGTCCTTGACGCTTTTCAGGTTGATGCATCGGATGAAATGATGCTGGCCTTTCAGCCGCCCCTGAGTGGGCACGACAATCGCCATTTCGACCCGTTTTTCTGTGTCCGCCTTGTTGCTGTCGGCCATGATTCTGCTCCGTTGCCCAATCGTGATGGGCCCCTGTTTGGTGAAGTGATCGGGCGACTGTACCGCGCCCGATCTTCGTGCCGGTCAATTATGCTCCGGATCATAGCCCCCTTCGTGGCCGAAGCCTTCCTTATTGGCCTTCTTCTGGGCCGCAATGTCGGCCGGGCTGGCATTATTGTCATGCATGTTGGTGATGATCTCATTCGCCTTGGCCTTGCGGCGCTTGTCTTTGTCATCGTCGGTCATTGCTCTTCCTTTCTGCTGTTCCAATCCTGCCCAAATGGTTGGGCGGGCGAAGAGAATATGAAACGGGAAGTCTATGTTCAGAAATACGCATTGTTACGGAGATATCCATGCGTGATCAAATTGCCGGGAGACAGTAATTTTAGAGATATCAAAGAACAGCTTGAAAACGCGCCTGCCTATATCATCACTATAGCACCATGCACGAACTTGGCTATCAAGCCGGCCAATTGCTTTTCCGCCCAAATGGGCCTAATATCCGGCTCGGTTCGCTGCTCAGGTGGGCCGCTTGTGGGGGGAAATCACATGATAGGACGTTACAGCTTTTTGCAGGTCGCGCTGGTGTTGTTCGGGGCGATATTCTGTCTGGTCTATCCGCTGGCGCTGGTCTGGCCATCGGGCTGGGCGTGGCACGAAGGGCCGCCGGTCGCTTCGCTATATTATATGATGATTGTCGGGGTTTACGCGACATTGGGCATATTCCTGATCCGCGCCGCCGCCAATCCGGAGGCCCATCGTTCGCTGATCTGGTTCACCATCTGGTCGAGCGTGGTCCATGCCGGGATCATGGCGGTGCAGGCGATGCAGAATCCGGAACATATGGGCCATATGCTGGGCGACGTTCCGGCACTGCTGCTGGTCGCCGTGGTGCTCGTCCTGTTGATGCCAAAGCCGGTCGCTGATAGCTAGGCAGGCTATGTAAAAACCGGCCGCGAAGATCTTGCTTGTGCGGCTGTGAAAATAGTCGAGGAGAAAGTCCGATGCAGCTGGTCTTGACCGCAACGCTCTGGTTCGCCGCCCTGTCGGTTGGCGTGATGGCCAGGATCTATTTCGCCTTCTCGGTGTTCGTCCTGCAGGCACTGGACGCGGCTGGTCGGCCGGTTGCCATGGCGGCGATGCAGTCGATCAACCGGGTGATCCTGAAGTCGCCGTTCCTGCCGCTATTTTTCGCCAGCAGTCTCGCCTGCCTGTCGCTGGTGATCTCTGGCGTGATGCTATGGGGCACGGCGGGCGCCTGGCAGATGGTGAGCGGCGGCGCGTTCTATCTGATCGGCATGCTGCTGGTCACGATCATCGGCAATGTCCCGCTCAACGATGCGCTGGAGGCGACGGATGCCAACGGCCCGGAAGGCGAGGCGATTTGGCGCCGCTACCGGCAGCGCTGGCTGCCGTGGAACCATGTCCGGACCGTGAGTTGCACGGTATCGCTGGCCCTGCTGATCGGCGCTATAGCCAGCCGATAGCTGCCGGGTCAGGCGCCGGGTGACCAACCCTCCGCAGCCAGTTCGAAACCGGAAAATTCGAACGCCGGCGACACCACGCAGCTGACCAGAGTCCAGCCCCGATCCGCCTGTGCCGCCTGCCAGTGACCGGTCGGGATCAGATGCTGCGGTGCCTCGCCGGCGACTATGTCGGGACCAAGGCTGACCTCGGCTGCCGGTCCGCTATCACCCGCAGCGGTGTGCAGGGTGAGCGGGCTGCCCGCATGCCAGAGCCACAGCTCCGCTGCATCAACCCGGTGCCAGTGCGATGCCTGTCCAGCTTCCAGCAGGAAATAGATCGCCGTCGCGCCGGCGCGGCTAGCCATTGTCCCGGTCACCAGCGCGAACCAGTCGGCATAATCTTGCGGCGTGAAATCGGCATAATTATGATGCAGATCGATGAAATTGGTCACCGCATGATCAACCCAATATTCGCCCGCCGCCAGCCCGAGCATCGCCTCCAGCGTCTCCCGCGTCATCCGCTCGCGCGCCGCTTCGGGATTGAGAAACACCGGGGCATAGTGCGGATGATCGGCAATATAGCGGTCGAACAGTTCGGCGGCCATGCCGTCATAGCGATCGCCCAGCGCCTCGAGGCTGGCTTCCATCAGCTGGGCATCGGTCCGGTCCATGGCCATGTCAGAAAGACCCCGGAACTTCTCGCTGGGCGGGGGTTGGTCGGGCCGGCATCAGCAGCTCGCGGGGCAGGGAGAGGGGTGCGCGCTGCGCCGATGGGACTATTGTCGTGCTGCTGGTCGTGGCGACCGCAGCGCTGCCGATCGGGGTGCAAGCGGCGCCGGACAGAAAGCCGAGTGCGCGTGCGGTTGAGGCTTCGCCGGGATCGCCGAGCGGCAGATTGATGTCATCCGCCGCCTGACAGCTGTTGGTCAGAGAACTGGCGAGCCCGCTGTAATAATTGGCATTGCCGTCGGCATTCTCGGTGGCGAAGGCGACGATCCGGATGCGGTCGTCGCAGGCACTGCGGTCCAGCCCGATCTGGCCGACTGGCTTGCCGTAAGTGTTGCTGCCAATCAGCGCCATGTTCGGATCAAGATAGGGGATCATCGCGTTGATCACCAGCTCGCTGGCCGAGGCCGAGCCACCGGTGGTGATGAAGGCGATCCGGGTCGGCGCGACCGACTGCGCCTGGGTCCGGAAGTTGCGGGTTTCATTATTGGCTGATTTGCTCGCGCGAAAACGGGTTACCGACTGAACTTCGTTAGAGAAGCGGTTGCGGCCCAGCAGGTCGGCGAACAATTCGGCGGTCCGCACCAGTCCACCGCCATTATAGCGCAGGTCGATGACCAGCTCGGTCACCCCGGCGTTGCGGAACTGGAGAAAGGCATCGCGCAACTGCTGCTCGGCGCTGTCGATAAAGGTGCGCAGATTGATATAGCCGGTCTTGGTGCCGCCATTGTCGATGATCTGCACGCCATAGCGCGGCGAGATTGGCTGGATCGCATAATCGGCCTTGCTGACCGTGGTGGTGGTCTCAACGCCCGTAGCGTCTCGGAACCGCAAAACCCGGCTGGTTCCTGCTGTCGAAGGGCCGAGCGCACTGCTGATCGCGCCGGCGCCGCCCTGAGCAAATAGCGAGGTCACGGTCTGAAGATTGCTGGTGCTCGTCCCGATCGCCAATATCTCGGTGCCACGGTCAATTCCGGCAGCCAGAGCGGGCGCGCCTTCAAAGGCTTCGAGAATGAATAGCCGCGACGCGCTGCTGTCAAAGCTCAATCTTATGCCAAAACCCGCTGTCGCACCGGAATTGAGAAACGCATTTTCGTCGGCAATCGAGGTTATATAGGTGAAATAGCGGTCCCGCCCCTGACCCCGCGCGGTGGCGGTGAGCGCGTCGATATAATCCTGCACGGATGCATAAGGCGCCGGGCTCAGGCCGGCGGGCAGGGTCTCCGGAAACAGATACCATTCGTTGATCTGGTCAAAGGCCCAGTTTTGCCGGTTTTGCAGCGAGCAAGTGGTACTGACCGGCGTCGGCGTTGGCGTCGCTCCGCCACCACCGGGGGGCAGGCTGACAACAGGGGTGCTGCCACCGCCGCCACCACAGGCTGAGAGCAGCGCTGCGAGAGCCAATATCGAACCGGATTTCCGCAATGCCATGCTGCCCCCATTTGCCAGATTGGACGAAAGTTAGGCGCGATAGCCTTAACCCAATAGGAACGACCCTGATAGCGTTCGGGACGATTGTCCACATAGAAAAAATCCGCCGGCATTGCTGCCGACGGATAGTTTTTCCTCCCCAGGAAAACGGTTTGGATCGGGTGCCCGCCGAGGGGGGCAGGGGGGCACCCGAACTCTGGCTGTCTAGCCGAACTGGTTCATCGTGTTATGCGCACCGCCAGCCTTGAGCGCTGCTTCACCGGCGAAATATTCCTTGTGATCATCGCCAATGTCGCTGCCCGACATATTCTGGTGCCGGACGCAGGCAATGCCTTCGCGGATTTCCTTGCGCTGCACGCCGAGGACGTAGCCGAGCATGCCGGCTTCGCCGAAATATTCCTTGGCCAGATTGTCGGTCGACAAGGCAGCCGTGTGATAGGTCGGCAAAGTGATCAGGTGATGGAAAATACCAGCGCGTTTCGATCCATCAGCCTGGAAAGTGCGGATGCGCTTGTCAGCCGCTTCGCCCAGTTCGGTATCATCATATTTCGCATCCATCAGACCAGCGCGATCATATTCCGATACTTCGAGACCTTCTGCGGCCATCGCGTCATAGACCTGCTGACGGAAGTTCAGCGTCCAGTTGAACGAAGGCGAGTTGTTGTAAACCAGCTTCGCATTGGGAACGACTTCACGCACCCGGTCCATCATCCCGGCAATCTGCTCGACATGCGGTTTCTCGGTTTCGATCCACAGCAGGTCGGCGCCGTTTTGCAGCGAGGTGATGCTGTCGAGAACGCAGCGGTCTTCGCCGGTGCCCGGCTTGAACTGGAACAGGTTGGAAGTTAGGCGCTTGGGACGCAGCAATTTGCCATCGCGGTTGATGATGACATCGCCATTCTTCGCGGTGGCGGGATCAATCTCTTCGCAATCGAGGAAGCTGTTATACTGGTCGCCAAGATCGCCGGGTTCGTTGGAAACCGCAATCTGCTTGGTCAGGCCAGCGCCGAGCGAGTCGGTGCGGGTGACGATGATGCCATCGGTTACGCCCAGCTCGAGGAAAGCATAACGGCAGGCGCGGATCTTCGCCAGAAAATCTTCATGCGGCACGGTGACCTTGCCGTCCTGGTGACCGCACTGTTTTTCGTCCGACACCTGATTTTCGATCTGCAAGGCACAGGCACCCGCTTCGATCATCTTCTTTGCGAGCAAATAAGTGGCTTCTGCATTACCGAAACCGGCGTCGATATCGGCGATAATCGGCACGACATGGGTCTGGAAATTCTCGACCTTGGCCATCGCCGCTTTTTCCGCTGCCGTATCACCAGCCTCACGCGCCGCATCAATGTCGCGGAACAACAGGTTCAATTCGCGGGCATCGGCCTGACGCAGGAAGGTGTAAAGCTCTTCGATCAGCGCCGGCACCGAGGTTTTCTCGTGCATCGACTGATCAGGCAGGGGGCCGAATTCGCTGCGCAATGCCGCAACCATCCAGCCGGACAGATAGAGATAGCGGCGTTTGGTGCTGCCAAAATGCTTCTTGATCGAAATCATCTTCTGCTGCGCGATAAACCCGTGCCAGCAACCCAGCGACTGGGTATATTGCGAGCTGTCCGCGTCATAAGCGTCCATATCTTCGCGCATGATCGCAGCGGTATATTTGGCAATGTCAAGGCCGGTCTGGAACCGGTTCTGCAACTGCATCCGGGCAACGGATTCAGCGTCAATGCCGGTCCATGTGCCGTTCTGGCTGTTGATCAGGCTTTCAGCCGAGCTTTTGAAATCTTGATAGGACATGTTGTTCTTCCTTAAACTGGGGAGGCGGTTATCAGTTGTGCTGTAAATATATTTGCAGCTGCTGAGAGGATGTTTGGCCGAGTTTAAGGGATTGTACCAGAGTTTCTTGTCAATTTATGAGTCGGGATGTCGGAGAAATTAGATTATTTGGTGTCATGATGTAAATATATTTACATCCATCTGAGATTTGTCTGCTTATGTGCAATCGACCGGTCAAAGCCATATTGTTCGACGCCATAATCACGAATGTCGGCGAGATCCGCCTTGGCAAGCTGGCTTCGTTCCGTTCAAGCCGCATTCTTCTTGGCGGCATCATCCTTCACGCTGTCGCGCAATTCGGCGAGATATTCGAACGGTCTCGCTCTTTGTCGAAAATCTGCCTGAACAACGCAATGGCCACGATAGTGTCACCCAGCTTTAGTTTCCATATTGAACCCACCGCCCAACAACCAACATTCGGCTTTTCGATCAATAACATCCGCCAATCCCGCCAGACTGGAATCGCGACCATATTTTACAAGAAGTTTCATTCACCTTGATTTTTTGATAAATCGGGCCATAAATTGGCGTCCTAGCCAGGAAGACCAATTCGACCGTCAACATTTGCGCTCTTAATTTGAAGCAGCAAATGACGTTGATATCGGATGTACTGAATAGGAGGCTATGGCAGCTATGTCCGACGAGAATAACGACGATCAGCCATCGCGGGCGCAAAGGCATGCGCGACTTGTAAAACTCCAATTGTCCAATGCTCGCATCGGCAATTGTACGGCAACGATCAGAAATATTACCGAAAACGGCGCTGGCATCAAGACCGAAACGCAGTTGATGACGGGAGAAGCCGTTAAAATAGCCATCGGTAGTTTCGAACCGATCGGGGCAGTTGTGCGCTGGTATAAACTGGGCAGTGCCGGTCTGGAATTTGAAACGCCATTCGACGTCAAATTGCTCCAGTTCAACAAATCACACGAGGCTGAAGGCATATATAAGAGCAAGGATGGCTATCAGGTATTTGATCGATTCAAATCCAATTCAGACTTCCGTCGTCCTGGGTTCAGCAGCCTGCTTAAAAAGTGATCTACCAAAGCCAGAGCATTCCAGGCTCATTCACCTGCAATCATCGCGCCAGTGCGCGCAAGGCCGTTTCCGGGATAAATTAGTCAAATAATCTATCTTTTATTCCACGTACCTCTTTCCTACAACCAACCAAATAGGTTAGTCTGCCTCTCATGACAGACAAAAAGCCCCCAAAAACTTCCACCGCTCCCGAAAACGGAGATATCGATACCCCCGATTTGGACGCGCCCCCGTTAGACCGGCACGGCCACGACCCGACCGCCTATGACTGGGTCCCGGTCCTGCGCAAACCTCGCAAGGATGGCTGGACGCCGGAACGGCAGCGGGCGTTTATCGGCGCGCTGGCTGATACTGGTGAGGTGATAGCGGCGGCGCGCAGCGTCGGCATGTCGGATTCCTCCGCCTACACGCTGCGCCGCGCACCGGGCGCAGAAGGGTTTGCCGCCGCCTGGGAGGCCGCGCTAGGCAATTCAACCGGGCGGCTGGTCGATATTGCGTTCGACCGGGCGATCAATGGCGTCGATGATGTGGTGCTCGATAAGGAGGGCAATCATATCTACACCAAGCGCAAATATAATGACCGGCTGCTGATGTTCCTGATCCGCGCTCACGGCCCCGCCCGCTATCGTAACGCGCATCGCGAAGGCAGCGCGGATGGGGATGGGCAAGTCACCGTGCCCGCGCAGATGCCGGTCGCGGAAGCACTGAAGCTACTCGGACCCGAACCGCCAGCGGAGCCGGAGAAACTGCTTTCACCCGAGGAACTGGGTGACGCGCTGGAAATTGCCGACATCATGGACGGAGAATTGCCGCACTGGCAGCGGCAGGATCATATTGGTGAAGAAGAGCAGGCTGTTGGAGCGCCGAAGTTAACAAAACTTACGCCAAGTAAGCTGCAAATATCTGATAATGAAGATGAATATGACGGAAATAAGTGAAATAATTCTGTCCCCAAAAAACCGTCATTGGCCCTAAGTTTGACGAACTTTGGACTGTTCTCCCGCGAAGGCGGGAGTCCATCTCCTGCCAATGCCGGTAGGCGCGATTTTGGAATTTAGCCCCACCGTCTGCGCAGGCGCGCTATCTGCTAATCCTGACTTAACTTGAGATTACACCGTCACAGCGGCCATATGATGGGAATGATCACGATCGACGTGATCGCGATGAGTATTGTTAGCGGCAGCCCGTAGCGAGCGAAATCGAGGAAGCGATAGCCACCCGCACCATAGACCAAAGTATTGGTCTGATAGCCGATCGGGGTCAGGAAGCTGGCGCTCGCGGCAAACATCACTGCAACCACAAACGGCCGAGGATCGACGCCGAGCGATAGCGCAAGCTGGATGGCGATCGGGGTCACCACGACGGCCACGGCATTGTTGGTCACCAGTTCGGTCAGCATCAGGCTCAGCAGATATATCGCCGCGAGCGCATAAATCGGCGGAAATCCAGACAGCCAGGGGGTGGCTGCTGCGACCAGCGTCTCGACCAGCCCGGCATTTTCGAGCGCGGTACCAATCGCCAGCATGGCCACGATCAGGCCGATGATGCGCCAGTCGACCGAGGCAAAAGCCTCATCCGGTTCGATGCAGCGGGTGACTAGGACAGCGGCCATACCCAGCACCGCCAGTCCGGCAATCGGCATGATGTCAAAAGCGGCGGCAAGGACGACGGCAAGTATCACTGCAATCGCAATCGGCGCTTTGTGGCGCCGGAAGCCGCGGGTCTTGGGCTCGCTGACGTTCATCAGATTCTCGCCCGCGACCAGGCGGCGGATATTCGCCTGCGCACCTTCGAGCAACAACGTATCGCCGACCTGCAATTTGGTGCTGTCATATTGTTCCGACAGGTTGCTGCCCTTGCGGTGCATGGCGATCGGATGCACGCCATAGCGCTGCGGCAGGGCGGCTTCCTTCAGGCTGTGACCGATCAGATGGGCGTCGGAGAGCAGCAATATCTCCGCCAGCATCGAACGGTGCGAGGACATCGGTACAAATTGCTGGCCGTCGTCGCTTTTCGTCAGCGGCAGTTTTCCGCGTTCGCGGATTGTCATCACATCCGCCTCATTGGTGTGCATGACCAGAACATCGCCTTCCCGGATCACATATTCCTTGTGGGATTTGCGGATCGGCACGTCATTGCGGATGACATCGATCAGCCGCCGTTCGCCGCTGCGGAACAGATCGACTTCGCTGGCTATCTGGCCAATATAGGGGGATGTGCCGACGATGAAGACGGACATCGTGTAGCGCTTGGCCTGACCTTCATCGAGTAGCGAGGACATTGTGTCGCGTTCCGGCAGAAAGCGGCGAGTCAGGGCAAGATAGGCAACGCCGACCAGCGCGACCACGACACCGGCGGGCGCGATCTCGAATATCGAAAAGCCGGCCAGACCGTTCTTCTGCGCCACACCGTCGACCAATATATTGGTCGAGGTACCGATCAGGGTACAGGTGCCGCCAAGAATCGCGGCAAAGGATATCGGCATCAATATCTTCGATGGCCGCTCGCCCAGTTGTTTTGCCAGGGTGATGCCGATCGGGATCATCATCATCACCAACGGCGTATTGTTGGTGAAACCGGACAGCGCGGCGATCGCGACCAGCAGCAAGCCGGTTGCCCAAACCGGCGATGTCTTGGCCAATCCGGTCACTTTCAGCGCAAAGGCCTCAAGCGTACCGGTCCGTACCAGAGCTCCGGAAATGATGAACATCGCTGCAATTGTCAGCGGAGCCGGGTTGCTCATCGCTGCCAATATATCGTCGGTCGAGATAAGACCGAGCGCAAGCAGCAGGCCGGCTGCGCCAATGGCGGTTACTTCCGGAGGCCGGATTTCTGTCGCAAAGGCGATCAGCAGCAAGAACAGGATCAAGCCAACCAAAGCGGGAGAATAAGGCGCAAGAACAGCAAGCATGTACAAGTCCGATCAGGATGGCGCGCTGGATAGCGGAAATCCCAATAAAACGCTGTGCGAACCGGCGCTAGACAGAAAGCGCATGGCCGCACAAAATTATTGTTTGGATAGCTGAAGTTTTGGTTCATGGGCGATTTCGTTTCATGCCCAGTTTGCGCATGATTCTGTCGATCAACATCGGAACAAATAATGGATCAGCAGCTTGTAATTATTTGCGGTTTGACCTTCTCCATACATCTGATCGGCGCGCTTGCTTATTCGGCTCGCATTGCCGGGGTGCGGACCGGTCGTATTGCCGTATCCTTCGCGTTGTTCAATATTCTTGTTCTGGTGTCGCGGCTGTCAAACAGCTTTCTCGGGCCGTTCCTGGCAAAGCGCATCGAAAATGGCCTCGCCAATGGCACCGGGGAGGGGCTTCTCACCGATTTTCGGCTGGTTTTGCTGGCGGCCACCGCCGCGACCATTGTCGGAGCGTTGCTGATCCCCACCGTACAGCGCTGGTTTAGCAGCGCCATATTGCAATTTCACGAGCATCGGTCGATGCCGCGGCTGATCTGGCACGCCTTTACCAAGGGCGGGATCGGCTATGTCGGTAGAACCGCCACTGCACCCAAGAAAGTCCACATCACTGATTTGCGCAAGCCGCGCGGGGTGTCGATGACAATCATCGTCCTGAACATTGTCGCGCAAGCGCTGCTGACGGTCGGTGTCGTCGGTTCGCTTTATGCTGGCTATCTCAATCCCGAATATAGGGTCACGGCATCGCAGCTTTCCGCAGTGATCAACGGATTTGCGACGATCCTGCTGTTCGTCGTGATTGATCCGCAATTGTCGGTGATGACCGACGATGTGGTCAGCGGCCGCGTCAGCCAGCCGATGTTCCGGCGGACGATTACCTGGTTGTCGCTAAGCCGGGTTGGCGGAACATTGGTGGCCCAGGCGCTGCTCTTGCCCGCTGCGCTGCTCGTCGCTTATATTGCCGGTGCTGTCTGAGGGAGAAAGTGGACCAATAGTACGTTTGTCATTGTGTAATATCTAGCTCAATGCCGGGACAATCCAAACCAGCGACATCATCACGACCGCCAGCAGCAACGAGGCCGCCAAAACAATTCTTACATTATGGGGGCCGCGCGGCTTGTTGCTTGCCTCGCGCTCGGTCACTTCGATCTGATCGCCATGTTTTTCCATGTAATGCTCCTTTGTCAAAAACAAATAAGCGAAGGCGACCATAACATAAATACCCCATCATGGGCAGGTTTACGGCTTTTTCTTCCCAAATGGCCAGTTGATCACGCCGCCCGCGATCAGCGCCCACCAGATGAACACGGGCTGGAATGCTAGACGAGGGCCATGATAGAGCCAGCTCGCGGTCTCTCCGCCGATCGCGATATTGTTGATCGCATGGTTGATATTCGCGGGATAGACACACAGGCCATAGAGCGCGAGGCCAATGGCCGCCGCATAGCGAACGTGCGGGATCAGTCGTGGCGGGATCATCAGGCCAATGGCGCCGGCGACTTCCGCGATCCCGGTCAGCAAGACAAACTGCTCCGGGAAAGGGACCCAGTCGGGTGTGATCGCCAGAAACCCTGCCGGCGACCGGATATGCGCGATACCGGCCAGCAGATAGAAAAGGGCGAGCAGCCAGCGGAAGAATATCCGGGCATGGCTGCCTTTTGCGGTCATCGGCCGCGTCCCATTCTTGCAATGACCGTGACGAAGAAGGCGGTGGACCAGCCAAGCAGAAGAAAGCCGTTGAGACCCTCAATCGCGGCGATCATTTCCCAGTGGGTTGCCAAGCCCTCGCTATTATAGCCGGTGGTCGAATAGGTAATGGTCGAGAAATAGATCGCCTGATCAAATGTCGGCAACGCATCCAGCACACGATAGACCACAGCATAAGAGAATATCTCGATGCCGTGCAACAGGAACAGGCCGAGCACCAGACCGAGGGTGACGGCAATACCGCGAGCCGACATCGGGTGAATATCTTCTGCCGCCTCCTCACGTGCTTCGATGCGGAGCCATCGGCCAAGCAAAAAGATACCCACACCGTGAGTCAGCACGGTGAGCAGGATCATTCCGGTCCCGATGAGCAGTTCGCTGAGCATTGGTTCTCAATCGCCCCAGGGTGGTGGCGGAGGCGTTACCGGCTTGGAGAGGTCAAATTCGACCCGGAAGTGGCGTCCGTCAGCGGTTTCCGGACGACGCAGTTCATAGCTGAAATGGGCATTGGATTGACCCGGCGGACTAATCTCGACGGCCCAGACATTGGTCACCGACTGGTGGAGGCCATTGGCCTGGAAAGAGGCAATGGATTCTGCATCGACAGGGAATTCCTGCCGTTCCGCCGTACCCGCGCTATTGGTATCGCCGCCGTAATTGGTCACGGCGTCCAGGCTGCCATCTTCATGGCGGTGGCGGTGCTTCAGGCGGAGACCCTGATCCGTGCGGGTGATGATCCATGTCCGCGACCGATTCCACTTGTCCGGACCCTCGGCGATATGAAAGGGGATCTGGATCTCATTCAGATCGCAAGAGGCTGCGTGCATGATCATTGGTTTTGCCACCATATCTGCATCGGCTTCCTGGTCTGAGACCAATAAACCGGCATAAGCCTTGCCACAGAGCAGGCTCAGTCGTTCAAAAAACAGATCCTGCGGAGATGGTTCCTGTGTCGGGCCGGGAGGTGAATCGCACGCAGCCAGCGGGATACAGAGAAAAAGCGCTGCCGCGCAGGTCAATATAGATTGTTTCATCGGCGCTATTGCTACACAATTTTTTCAGGCCATGAAACTGCTGAAATTCAACTGTCTTACCACCCGTCATATTTTCTTGACCTATAAGAATCATGTATGATTCAGAGGCTCTCCATAAATTTTGGGGGTTCAGATGTTCAAGGCGAGCGTGGTCAGCACGGCGATAGAGAAAGATTT
>Ga0105050_10005823_pt1 | contig 15611 bp, 15 predicted proteins | sample FRY01_FD_78088 | JGI IMG/M metagenome (GOLD analysis project Ga0105050, IMG submission 78088) | Freshwater microbial communities from Lake Fryxell liftoff mats and glacier meltwater in Antarctica - FRY-01 | ecosystem: Environmental > Aquatic > Freshwater > Ice > Glacier meltwater ... | reverse complement strand
GGCCTCGTCGCGGATCCCTACGAGGGCGGACACTGCACCTCCGGCCATCCCGGCCAAATCGTCCAGCAGTCGCGGTCTTTCGGCCATGGCAAGCTCCTGTCGGCTTTGCGGCGTGCGCGCTGCGTTCTATATCCCACCGTCATGATTGTAGTCACTGGTGGCGCCGGCTTCATCGGCTCAAATCTGCATGCAGCCCTCGCGCACCGTGGGCAAGAGACGGTCATCGTCGACCGCCTGCGCGCCAGTGGCAAATGGCGCAATTTGGCGGCCCATCCCCCTGCCCGCCTGATCGAACCCGAGGCGCTGGATGACTTTCTGGCCAGTTGTCCGCCGGTGGAGATGGTGTTCCATCTTGGCGCGATCAGCAGCACCACGGCCTCGGACGGCGACCTGGTCTGGTCGGTGAATGTCGAACTGCCCTTGAGGTTGTGGCGCTGGTGCGCAGCGCGCGGGGTGCGCTTTGTCTATGCTTCTTCAGCGGCAACGTATGGGGATGGTGGCCACGGATTCGACGACGGGCTGGATGGGTTGGCGCGGCTGCGGCCGCTGAACCTGTACGGCTGGAGCAAGCACGCCTTTGACCTTGCCGTTGCCCGCACCGTCTCGATCGGCGCACCGCGCCCACCGCAATGGGCCGGACTCAAGTTCTTCAATGTCTATGGCCCGAACGAGGCTCATAAGGGGCCCATGGTCTCCGTGGTGAAAGTGAAGCTGGACGAGGTGCGGGGCGGCCAAGCCCCCCGCCTGTTCCGCTCCGACCGGGCGGATGTCGCGGACGGCGAGCAGCGACGGGATTTCGTCTGGGTAGGTGATGCCGTCGACGTGATGCTATGGCTGCTGGACCATCCGGCGGTGAACGGCTTGTACAACCTGGGCACTGGCACGGCGCGCAGCTACCTGGCGGTCGCTGAGGCTGCGTGTTTGGCGTCTGGCGTCGTCTCGTCGGTGGAATTCATCGACATGCCCGCGGCGCTGCATGGCCATTACCAAAGCTTTACAGAGGCGCCGATGGGCCGGTTGCGTGCGGCGGGCTACGTTGGGCAGTTCACCAGGCTGGAGGACGGTGTGGCGCGCTATGCCAGCATCTTGCGCGCAAACACGGACCCAGGCGCATGACGTTCGAACTGTTCCCCGATAACAGCACCTTCCTGGTGCTTGGGCCACTGGTGCTGCGGTGGTACGCGCTGGCCTATATCGGGGGGCTCGTGATCGGCTGGCGCTGGATGCGGGTGCTGGTGCAGAAGCCGCCGGCGATCGCGACCATGGTGCAGGTGGACGAGTTCCTGACCTGGGCGACCGTTGGCGTGGTGTTGGGTGGCCGGCTTGGCTACGTGCTGTTCTATCAGCCCAGCCGCTACTTCGCCGAGCCGATCGAGATTCTCGCGGTCTGGCAGGGTGGCATGTCGTTCCATGGCGGCATACTCGGCGTCGCGCTGGCAACGCTGTTCTATTGCCGCCGGCATGCGATACCACTGTGGAGCTTTGCCGACCGCCTTGCCGTGGTGGCGCCAGTAGGGTTGCTGCTGGGCCGGCTGGCGAACTTTGCCAATGGCGAATTGTGGGGACGCGAGGCGCCGCTAGGCCTGCCCTGGGCCATGCGTTTCAACGGCGCCGGCGACGTGTTGCGCCACCCGAGCCAATTGTACCAGGCGTTTCTGGAGGGAGCAGTGTTGCTGGCGGTAATGGTCGTCCTGAGCCGCCGCGATGCGATCCGCGCCCGGGCCGGCCTGCTCACTGGGGTGTTCCTGATCGGCTATGCCATCGCGCGCACCGTGGGGGAGTTCTTCCGCCAGCCTGATCCGTTCCTCGGCTTCCTATATGCCGGGGCGACCATGGGCCAGTTGCTCAGCCTGCCGATGCTGGCGATCGGGCTGGTGCTGATCCGGCGCGCGCGATGAGGTGCCACCGCTGATGGAGCGGCTGGACCGCTTCATGGCGCGTGCCAATGCCGCCTACTACGCCGGGCCGGATCCACTGGCGGGATTTACGACGGCGCCGGAGATCTCGCAGGTGTTCGGCGAAGTGCTCGGTGCTTGGGCAGCGGTGGCGTGGCAGGCGATGGGCTCCCCGACCGATGCTGTCCTGGTCGAAGCCGGGCCGGGCCGCGGCACCCTGATGGCCGATGCACTTCGGGTGCTGCGCCGGGCCGCGCCGTCGCTCGCCGGGAATGTCCACCTGGTCGAGACGTCGCCCAGCCTGCGTGCCCGACAGGCGCTGGCGGTGGCGCATGCGACCTGGCACGACCGGCTCGAGACTGTGCCCACGGGCCCGTTGGTGTTGTTGGCCAACGAGTTCCTAGATGCGCTGCCGATCCGCCAATGCGTCCGGCGTGGGGACGGTTGGGTGGAGCGGCACGTGGCAAGCGGCGCCTTCGTCGAGGTCCCCTGCCCTGCCCCGCCTACGGTGGACGCACCTGATGACGGCATCGTGGAATGGAGCGAGGCCGCGCGCGATCTGGTGCACCGGGTCGCCGGCAGGGTCGTGGCCCAAGGGGGCGTGGCGCTGTTCATCGACTATGGCCCGGAGCGTTCCGCCCCGGGTGACAGCCTCCAGGCACTGCGCGGCGGGGAGGCGGTCGATCCGCTGGCTGATCCCGGAAGCGCCGACCTGACCGCCCATGTGGACATCGAGGCGCTGGCTGGCGTGGCGCGGCTGGCCGGCGCCACGGTGCAGGGGCCGGTGCCGCAGGGTGCGTTCCTGGCCCGCCTCGGGCTGTTTGAGCGGAGCCGAGCGCTTGCCAGTAATGTGCCTCCGCCACGCGCCGGGGCGCTGATGGAGGCGGCCCAACGCCTGGCCGAGCCTCACCTCATGGGCCGGTTGTTCAAGGTGACGGCGGTTTGCCACCCCGCCCTGCCCTCTCTGTCGGGATTTGCCGCATGACAGATGCAGAATTCATCGCAGCATCGGACCTGCCTGCCCGGCACGGGTTCTTCACCCGTCGGGGAGGAGTCTCCACCGGGCTCTACGCCAGCCTGAACTGTGCGCTGGCTGGACAGGACTCGCGGGAGGCGATCCTGGAAAACCGGGCGCGAGCGGCACGCGCCTTGGGCGCCGATCCGGCACGTCTCGTTGGCCTGACCCAGGTGCACGGGATCGAGGTTGCGCGCGTGGAGGTGCCGTGGCCGCCCGGCCAGGGACCACGGGCGGATGCGGCGGTCACCGCCCGGCCCGGCATCGCCATCGGCATTGTTACCGCTGACTGCGCGCCCGTGTTGTTTGCCGACCCGATCGCCGGGATTGTCGGCGGTGCCCACGCCGGCTGGCGCGGGGCTGTAGCCGGCGTGCTGGAGGCGACGCTGGCGGCCATGGAAGCACTCGGCGCCCGACGCGATCGGATCGTGGCGGCCGTCGGACCGTGCATCGGGGCTGCGAGCTACGAGGTGGCAGCCGACTTGCGCGACGCGGTTCTGATGTACGACACTGCCGATGCATGCTTTTTCAGCGAGGGGCGGCGACCCGAGAGGTGGCAATTCGATCTCGCCGGCTATTGCGTCCATCGGCTGAGAGCAGCTGGCGCCGGGAGCGTCTCCGCCCTTGGCCTGGATACCCTGTCCGAAGAGGAACGCTTCTTCAGCCATCGTCGGCGCACCCTGGCCGGTGGTGGGGCAATCGGCCACCAGATGTCGGTCATCACGCTTTAGCGTGATGGGCAGAGTCGCTCATCTTTCCGGCGGACGCGCTATAAGCGGGGCATGCCCTATCTCTGGATGTTCATCGTGATGATCGTCTTGGCGACGCTGGTGTCCTGTGCGCTGGTGTAGGCTTTGGCTGCTATTCCTGCTCTTGCCGACGGCGTGCGGCGACCTGCCGCGGCCGTTTGAGGGGCGGCCGGGGGCGACGGCCGCGCGGCTGGCGCAGCCGCCTCCGGCACGGCTGGCGGTGCTGCCGCCGACCCAGGCCTACCTGACCAATGCAGGGGCGACAGAGTACGCGGCCGCAGTGGCCGAAGCGATGCAGGGGGAGGCGCTGCCGGCGGTGGCCGACGCGGCGCGACCGGGGGATTGGCGGCTGGAACTGCAGGCGGAACTGCGCGATGGCCGGGTGGTGCCGGGATTCCGGGTGCGCGATCCCGCCGGCGCCGAGCGTGGCCAGGCCGAGGCACGTGCGGTCTCCGCCGACGTATGGGCGGCGGGGGCGCCGGAGACGCTGCGCCGAGCCGGGCGGGAGGCAGCGCCGACCATCGCGGCGCTGCTGGCCGGCATCGAGGCGGCGCGGCGGGAGGCCGATCCGGACAGCCTGGTCAACCGCCCGGTGCGGATTTATCTGCGTGAGCTGCGCGGGGCGCCTGGGGACGGCAACCGCTCGCTGGCGCGGCACATGCGCGACCAACTGACGAAGTTGGGCATGGTGGTCCAGGAAGGCGCTGACCGGGCCGACTATGCGGTGGCGGGCGAGGTCACAATGGCGGACCTGCCCCGCGGGCAGCAGCAGGTGGAGATCCGCTGGAAGGTGGCCGACGCCAGGGGTGACGAGGCGGGACAGGTGGCCCAGCTGAATGCGGTGCCGCGGGGCGCGCTGTCCGGGCTATGGGCGGACGTTGCGATGGTCGTGGCGCAGGAGGCAGCCGGTGGGGTGCGGGATGTGATCGCGAACCAGACCGGGCCACGGCGGGACGCGCCGCGACGCTGACGGGTGGCCTCGTTGGACAGAGGGGCGGGCTGTTGCTAGAACGCCGGCGCTCCGCCGCCTGAATGCCGCCGCGGCCGCGCCGTTGCTCGCAGGGCGCGGTCCGGATCGCCCCATCTGGATCCACGTTGATGAAGATTGTTGCCTGCAACAGCAACCGCCCCCTCGCCGAGGCGGTCGCAGCCGCGCTTGGCTTGCCGCTGACCAGGGCGTCGGTGCGGCGCTTCGCCGACATGGAGGTGTTCGTGGAAATCCACGAGAATATCCGCGGCGAGGATGTCTTCGTGGTGCAGAGCACCTCCTACCCCGCGAACGACAACCTGATGGAGCTGCTGATCACGCTTGATGCGTTGCGCCGTGCCTCGGCGCGGCGGGTCACCGCGGTGATCCCGTATTTCGGCTACGCACGGCAGGACCGCAAGAGCGGGCCGCGCACGCCGATCAGCGCCAAGCTGGTGGCCAACCTGATCACCGAGGCCGGCGCGAACCGAGTGCTGACGATGGACCTGCATGCCGGGCAGATCCAGGGCTTCTTCGACATCCCGGTTGACAACATGCAGGCAGCGCCGTTGTTCGCGCGCGACATCAAGGAACGCTATGCCGGGCGCAACGTGATGATCGTCTCGCCCGACGTGGGCGGCGTGGTGAGGGCTCGGGCGATCGCGACGCGACTGGGCACGGAGCTGGCCATCATCGACAAACGACGCGAGGCAGCGGGCGTGTCGGAGGTGATGCACGTGATCGGCGAGGTCGAGGGACGAGACTGCATCCTGGTGGATGACATCGTCGATTCCGGCGGCACGCTGGTGAACGCGGCGCGGGCGCTGGTCGAGAACGGTGCGAAATCGGCGAGCGTGTATGTAACGCACGGGGTGCTCTCGGGCGGGGCGGTGGCGCGCATCGCGTCGAGCCCGGTCGAGATGATGATGATCACCGACAGCATTCTCGCGACCGAGGCAGTGCGGCTGGCCGGGAATATCAGGCAGCTGTCGATTGCGCCGCTGATCGCGGATGCCATGGCGCGCATCCACGAGGAGCGGTCGGTCAGCTCGCTGTTCGACTGATCCTGGCCCCCATCCCAACCGACGGAGACCGCCCGTGACGCTTATCCGGCAGCGCTTCTGGTTCCTTCGCCACGGCGAGACGGACTGGAATGCACAGGGTCTTAGTCAGGGGAACGTCGATATCCCGCTGAACGCCAACGGAATTGCACAGGCGCAGGCGGCGGCGCCGATGCTGTTGAACCGTGGCATCGCCTCCATCGTGGCCTCGCCGCTGTCGCGCGCGCACGATACGGCCAAGGTCGCCGCCGAGTTGCTGGGGCTGCCCGTGCATCTCGACGAAGGGCTGCGGGAGACCTCGTTCGGCGCCCAGGAAGGCCAACCGATGGTGGAGTGGTTCATCCGCTGGGTGGAAGGCACCTACACGCCACAGGACGCCGAAAGCTTCGCCGATCTGCGAGCGCGTTCGGTGGTGGCGGTCAACCGCGCGCTGGAGCGTCCCGGACTGGTGCTGGTGGTGGCGCACGGAGCGTTGTTTCGGGCACTTCGCGCCGAGATGGGCCTGGAGCCGAATGTGCGCACACGCAATGCCTGGCCGTTGCTGTGCGATCCTGGCGAGCCCTGGACGCTGACCGATGCGAGCAGACGGACGTAAAGGTTCTGGGTCCCGGACAGCCGATCAGGCCGCAGGGGTCGCGGTCGTGCATCCTGGCGATCCGAACCTGGTATTCACGTCAGCAGGCCCTCCACCAAGCGTTCCACGTCGGCAGCGGCCGGGGCGTTGGGGTGTCGCTGGAGCAACAGGGTCTGGCGCCGGATGGCGTCGCGCACTCGATCGTCGCGGCGGATGATGCCCGCAAGCTTCGGAGTGTGGCCGAGGAAAGCGGCACAGGCGCGGGCCAGGGTCGCGTAGGTCCGCTCGCCGGCCAGCGCTGTGCTGGCTTGGTTCACCACGATGCGGGCCTCGCTTTTGGTGACGTCGGTCCCGCCATCGGTATGGTGCAGCTTCAGCACGGCGTAGGCGTCGGTGAGGCTGGTCGGTTCCTCGGTGGCCAACACCAGCAACAGGTCGGCGAAGCGCCCAAGGCGGCGAGTGGTGCGGTCGATACCGGCACCGAGGTCGAGCACGATATGGTCGTATTCACAGGCGGCATCGCGCAGAGCGACGAGCATGCCTTCCAATGCCGCCGCGTCGAGGCCGGCGAGTGCGCCGGAACCGGACCGGCCGGCGAGGATGGCGAAGCCGCTTTCGTGACGAAGGACGGCATCAGCGAGTGCGACGCGGCCGGCAATGACGCTCGCAATATCATGCGCCGGCATCAGGCCGAGCTGGATGTCGACATTGGCCAAACCCAGGTCGCCGTCGAACAGCAGCACACGGCGGCCACTTCGGGCCAGGGCATGGGCGAGGGTGATGGCGAACCATGTCTTTCCCACGCCGCCCTTGCCGGACGCAATGGCGATGACATGCCCGGGACGGCCAGGGAGGGGGGCGGGGGGCCCGGACAGCAATGTGGGGGCAGCGGTCATGCAGCGACTTCCGGTTTTGGCAGGGCGGCAGAAAGCGGAACCTGCAAGAGGCGGCGGGCGAGCAGGTCGGGGGTGAGCGGGACCATGCCATCGGCAGCGCCCGGGCCGGTGCCGGCCTCTGCCAGAGCGAGCCCGGCCTCGGCGGCGGCGAGAATACTGCCGATGCGTCGTGCGACATCGAGCCTGGTGGCGACCAGCAGGTCAGCGCCGAGGTCGCGATGGGCGGCGGCGATGTCGGCGGCCTCGGCGGAGTCGATGCCGGCGGGCAAGACGAGGGCGATACGGGCATCGATGGCCGTGGCCAGGGCTGTCAGTGCCGCGGCCTGGGCGGGGTCGTAGGGATCGGCGCCGGCGGTGTCGACCAAAACAGGGGCGCCACCCGCCCGGTGCGCCAATGCACGCTGGAGGGCGGCAGGTGAGCTCGCGACCAGCAACTTTAGCCCGAGCACACGGGTGAAGGCAGCGAGTTGCTCCGTGGCACCGGCCCGCTGGCCGTCGGCCGTGACCACGAGTGGCGGGGTGCCGGCCATCACGAGACGTGTTGCAAGACGTGCGGTGCTGAGGGTCTTTCCCGCACCCGGGGGTCCTGCGAGCAACAATGGGCGGTCGCCAGGGGCCAGCGGAAGCGGCGCGAAGCGCAGGGCCGCGGCGAGCGCGAAGGGCAGTGGGCCCGCGGCCAAGCGGCCACGCAACGCGAGCGAGGCGCCGTGGAAGGCGAGTGCCGACGCCAGTGGGGAAGCGGGGGGCCGAGCGGGTTGGTCCGTCGGCCGCATCGTCGGTGACGGCGGCGCAGGGCGTGGTGGGGGAGGTGGCTCGTCGGCGGCTTCAAGGCCGGCAGTGACCTCCACCCCGTCGGCGACGCGTCGGGTGGAAAGAATGAGCGCGTCGGGGCCGAGCGCGGCGCGCACCTGGCGCATCGCATCGGCCATCGATTTGGCGCGGTAGAGCTTGATGCGCATCTATTGGCCGCGCATCAGATGCTGCCGACGGTACGGATGCGCACGCGGGGGTGGATTTCCGTCTGCGCCATGACCGGGGTTTCGGGGCGGATGCGTTCGACGATGGCGCGGACATGCGTGCGCAGGGGAGCACTAGTGAGCAGCACAGGTGCCTCGCCAGCACCGGCGGCGGCATCGAACTCGGTGCGCAGACGGTTCATGAATTCGGCAAGCCTTGTCGGTGCCATGGCCAGCTGACGGTCTTCCCCGCTGCCGACCAGCGATTCGTGGAATGCTTCCTCCCAGTTGGGCGAGAGGGTGATCAGCGGCAGGTACCCGCTCGGTCCCATGTGTGCGTCGCTCAATTGCCGGGCAAGACGGGTGCGGACATGGGCGACGATGGCGGGAATCGCACGGGCTTGGCCGGCGCAGGCCTCCTGAATGCCTTCGAGGATGGTCGGCAAATCGCGGATGGAGACGCGCTCGGCCAGCAGGCCCTGGAGCACGCGCTGCACGCCACCAACGGGGATTTGGCCTGGGATCAGCTCGCCCACCAGCTTCTGGTGCTCTCGCGGCAGCTCGTCCAGCAACTTCTGTGTCTCGGCAAAAGAGAGCAGTTCCGCCATGTTCTGCTTGATGAGTTCGGTCACGTGGGTGGTGAGCACGCTTGGCGGGTCGACGACGGTGCAGCCGCGGAAGGCCGCCTCGTCGCGCAAGCTGGCGTCGATCCACTTGGCGGGCAGGCCGAAGGTGGGCTCGTGCGTCGGTTCGCCCTCGAGGTCGGGCAGGCCGCCGCGCGGATCCATGGCGAGCACCATGGTAGGGCGGATCATGCCCTGTCCGGCTACGATCTCCTTGATCCGCACGAAGTAGGTGTCGGGCTGGAGCGCCATGTTGTCCTGGATGCGCACCGGGGGCAGGACAAAACCCATCTCTGCAGCGATGGCGCGACGCAGCCCCTTGATCTGTTCGGTCAGCCGCGGCGCATCGCCGCCGGCGAGCACCAGCAGGCCGTAACCCAGCTCAACGCGGACCATGTCGATGCGCAGCGTGTCGCTGATCGGTGCCTCCGCGGCGGCGGTCAGGGGCGCTTCCGGCACTTCGCCTTCCATCCGCGGGGGGTTGCGATGGCGCAGCCAGGCGCCGGCCCCAGCAAGGCCCGCGAGCAACAGGAAGGGCAGGGCAGGCAGGCCAGGCATCAGCGCAAGCAGGACGGCGGCACCCGCGGCCATGCCAAGCGGCTTGGGGCTGCCACCGAGTTGCCGCACCAGCGCTGCGTCGGCGGAACCCTCGGTACCGCCTTTGGTAACCACGATGCCAGCCGCGACCGACACCAGCAGCGCGGGGATCTGGCTGACCAAGCCGTCGCCGATGGTCAGTGTGGTGTAGGTCGTCGCCGCGTCGCCAAAGCTCATATTGTGGCGCATCAGGCCAATCGTGAGGCCACCGACGATGTTGATGGCAGTGATGATGAGGCCAGCGATAGCGTCGCCACGAACGAACTTCGCGGCACCGTCCATGGCGCCGTAGAAGGCGCTTTCCTCCTCCAGCTCGGCTCGACGCTTGCGAGCGGTCTTTTCGTCGATCAGGCCGGCGGAGAGGTCACTGTCGATGGCCATCTGCTTGCCGGGCATGGCATCGAGGCTGAAGCGGGCGGCGACTTCGGCGATGCGGCCGGAACCCTTGGTGATGACCATGAAGTTCACCACGAGAAGAATGGCGAACAGGATCAGGCCGATGACGATGTCGCTGCCCATCAGGAAGCCGCCGAAGGCGGCCACCACATGGCCGGCGGCCTGCGGTCCTTCATGCCCATGGGAAAGGATGAGACGGGTGGTGGCGACGTTGAGAGACAGGCGCAGCAGGGTGGTGAGAAGGAGCAGAGTCGGGAAGCTGGTGAAGTCGAGCGGGCGAAGAAGAAACACCGCTACCATCAGCACCAGAACCGACGCGGTGATGGACAGGGCGAGCCCCACGTCCAGAATCCAGGTGGGCAACGGCAGGATCAGCACCGAGAGCAGTGCGATGACACCGGTGGCCAGCAACACGTCGCTGCCGGGCGTGAACGGGCGCACCCGGCCAAGGAATGCGCCGAGTGGACCCGCAATCGTGCTGGCGAACGGGGATCGTGCCATGCGTCAGACGGCCTCGCATGCGGCGACGTAGGCGGCAAGCCCGGCGGACGGCGGGGGCACCGTCACGCCGGAGGCGCTGTAGTCGCGCAGCTTGTTGCGCAGGGCACGAATGGAGATTCCGAGAATTGTGGCGGCATGGGTGCGGTTGCCCAGGGTATGATGCAGCGTTTCCAGGATCAGGTCCCGCTCCACTTCCTCCATGCGGCGGCCGACAAGCGAAGCGACACCGGTGTTGCTGGAAGGCAAACGAAAGGAGGCAGCTGCCTGGGCATGGGAAGGCGCGGTTGCGCTTTGTGGGACCTGTCGGGGGGCGACCTCGATGCCGTCCGCATCGATCCAGTCGCCATGAGCAAGCAGCACCGCGCGGTGCAGCGTGTTCTCCAGCTCGCGCACGTTGCCACGCCAGAGGTGGCTCGCCAGGCGTCGGCGCGCTCCGTCGGACAAAGGCCTATGCGGCAGGCCGTTCACCTCGGCGAAGCGACGGGCGAAATGGTCCGCCAACGCCTGGATGTCTGCGGGGCGGTCGCGCAGCGCAGGCACGTGCAGGCTGATGACGTTGAGGCGGAAGTAGAGGTCCTCGCGGAACCGCCCTGCGGCGACCTCGGCCAACAGGTCCCGGTTCGTCGTGGCGAGGATGCGCACGTCCACCTTCACGGGACCGCTGCCACCGATGCGGTCGATCTCGCGCTCCTGCAGGGCGCGCAGCAACTTGGCCTGCAGGCGGATGTCCATCTCGCCGATTTCGTCGAGCAGCAGCGTGCCGCCGTCGGCGGCCTCGAACTTACCGACACGGCGAGCAACGGCGCCGCTGAAGGCGCCTTTCTCATGACCGAACAGCTCACTCTCGAGCAGGTTCTCCGGGATGGCGGCGCAGTTCAGCGCGACGAACGCTGCGGCGCTGCGGCGGGAGCGGCGGTGGATGTGGCGGGCCAGCACCTCCTTGCCGGTACCGCTCTCGCCGGTGATGAGCACCGAGGCGTCGGCGACTGCAACCTGTTCGGCGCGCTTCATTGTTGCCTGCATGAGCGGATCTCGGACCACCACGGAGCGCTCGTCGCCAGCGACCGCATCGAGGATGGCGGCGATCAGCTCGGGATCCGGGGGCAAGGGCAGGAACTCGCGCGCGCCCGCGCGGATGGCGTCGACCGCAGCGTTGGGGTCGGGGTTCACGCCGCAGGCGACGACGGGCACGGCGATGCGTTCGGCGGCAAGCGCCCTGACCAGCGCGCCGACATCATGCGACAATTCGCACAGGACTAGGTCGACGCGCGGATCGCGACGCAACGTGGCAAGGGCTGCATCGCGCGTGTCCGCCTGGTCGATGCGGGCGCCGCGGTCCATGGCCAGGCGCGCAGCCTGGGCCAGCTCGCCCGAGAGGGCGCCGATAATCATCATGCGCATGCGAGAACTCCAGCCGCTCAGGGTATCCGCGTCACGAGGCGCGGTCGGCCTTGACGATCTCGGTCATGGTCACGCCTAGGCGGTTGTCATCGACCATCACCACCTCTCCGCGCGCGACCAGGCGGTTGTTGACGTAGATGTCGATCGCCTCGCCGAGCTTGCGGTCGAGTTCCACCACTGCGCCTCGGCCCAGCTTGAGCAACTGGGCCACCTGCATGGTGGACTTGCCCAGCACGGCACTGACGGTGACCGGGATGTCGTAAACGGCCTCCAGGTCCCTGGCGCTGCGTACGCCGGTGGCATCCGCGGCGGCGGCAGCGGGGTCGGCAAGCTCGGCCAGATCCATGTCTTCGGGCATTGTGAGATTCCAGTCTTTCAATCAGTGGAGAAGGAGTAGGCGGTGACGGGGGCGGCGGCCACCAAACCGGGGGGGCCGGGTGCCAGGCCGAGTGGCGCGAGCACCTCGGCCAGGCGCGTGCGCAGTGCGCCAATGTCGCGTGAGGCCAAGCCATGACGCCATGCGATGCGCGCGTCGCCTGGCGGGATGGCGTCACGCGGCTCAACCAGGATGGTTGCTCGCTGGTCTGGCTCCAGTTCGGCGAGCACGCCCTCGAGCATGAGTTGCAGGCCAGGATGAATGCGGATGACGATCCGCGGCTCCTGTCCGAGCAGCGCGACGACGTCGCGGGTGAAGCGGGCAACCTCGGCGGCACCGTGACGTGCGCACAGGGTGGGGAAGCCGGCATCGAGCGTGGCCAGGACCAGCCCGGCCAGGCGCATGCCTGCCACCTCGACCGCATCGCGCAGGTTCGCATCGGCCAGGCTCAGGCCGGCAAGCAGGCTGGCCGTCATGGCGTCGCGCTCGGCATCGCGAGCGGCGGCGGCTTCGGCACGACCCTGACGCAAACCGTCCGCGCGAGCGGCAGCACAGGACTCATCAAGCAAGGCCGCTGTGATCGGCGGCGGCGCTGGCTCCGCGACGGCATCAGGCGGTTCCTGCTCGTCGAGTACGATCACGCCGTCCAGCACGGCGGGGTCGTCGAAGTCGCGGGCGAACAACGCCAGTGCAACGTCGCCAAAGGGGGGTCGAGTGGATGCCATGGGCTAGTACACCATCTCCTCGTCCTTGCCTTCGCCGATCTCGATCTGGCCCTGGGCGGCCATCTCCTTGGCCTGGGCGACGATGCCCGCCTGCGCCTCGTCGACTTCGCGCAGCTTCACGGGACCGAGCGCCTCGATCTCCTCGCGCAGCATCTTGCCCGCACGTTCGGAGAGGTTGCTGAAGAACAGCTCGCGCAACTTCTCCGATGCGCCCTTGAGCGCCAGCGGCAGCTTCTCCTTCTCGATGCTGCGCAGCAGGGTCTGCACCGCCATCGGCGTGAGGCGCTGCAGGTCGTCGAAGGTGAACATGAGCGACTTGATCCGCTCGGCGGCCTCGCGGTTGCGCTCCTCCAGGGCCGCGATGAAACGGGCCTCGGCTTGGCGATCGAGGTTGTTGAATATCTCAGCCATCATCTCGTGCGCGTCGCGGCGCGTGCTGCGGGCCAAGTTCGACATGAACTCGGCACGCAGGGTGCGCTCGACACCGTCAAGCACGTCCTTTTGGACGGACTCCATCCGCAGCATCCGCATCACCACTTCCATCGCGAAGCTGTCCGGCAGCATGGCAAGGACCCGGGCCGCATGATCGGCGCGCACCTTGGAGAGTACGACGGCAACGGTTTGCGGGTATTCGTTCTTGAGATAGTTGGCGAGCACCGCCTCGTGCACGTTGCCGAGCTTGTCCCACATGGTGCGGCCGGCCGGGCCCCGGATCTCCTCCATGATCTGCGAAACCCGCTCGCGCGGCAGGGTCTTGAGTAACAGGCGCTCGGTGTTCTCGAAGCTGCCGACCAGGGTGCCGGCGCCGCCGATCTGCTCGGCGAACTCAATGCAGAGCCGCTCGATTATGTCGGAACGGATCGGGCCAAGCTGGGCCATGGCCGAGGAGATCTCCTTGATCTCATCCTCGTGCATCATGCTGAAAAGCCGCGCGCACTGTTCCTCGCCCAACGCGAGCATCAGGATCCCCGCCTTCTGCGCGCCCGACATCGCGTGCAACTCGTCGCTGCGTGCCATCAGTTGTTCCCTTCCTGCATCCAGGCGCGGACGATGGTCAGGCTCTCCTCCGGGTGCTTCTCAACAAGATCAGTGAGGCGGCGCAGGGAGGAGGTGCGGAGCTGTCCCTCCACATTGCCCATGTTGACCATGCTCGCGTCCTCCCCGCCGCCACCACCGGCGAAAGCCATCGAGGTGCCGGACCCGCCGCCGTGGCCGGAAGATGGCCCCTCCAGCAAACGAGTGACGTCGTTGGCAAGGCCCAGGGAGGCGGCGGTAATGGTGCCGTCGGCGCCGATCGCCATTGCACCCCCGCCGGGCAGGGCCGCCGCGGCCGAGGCGGGCAGAGCCGACTTGCCCAGCGCCGTCACGCGCAGGACCATCGGGCGGAACACCATCAACAACGCGAGCACGGCAATCAGACCGACCACGGCGGTCTGCGTCATGCGGGTCACATCGGCTGCCTCGATGCCCAGGCCCAGGAAGCCGCGCGGCTCGAGGCTTGCGGGGTCGGCATCGCCGGCAAAGCGCATGGTGACCACTTCCACCTGGTCGCCGCGTTTCTCGTCGTAGCCGACGGCACTGCGCACCAGGCGCACAATGCGCTCAAGCTCCTCGGACGTACGGGGCTTCCAGGTCATCGCGCCGTCGACGCTCTTCTCCTCGACCCCATCCACCAGCACGGCGATCGACAGGCGGCGGATTTGCGGTTGCTCGCGCACGATGGTCCGCACGGTCTTGCCGATCTCGTAGTTGGTGGTCTCCTCCTGCCGCGCTTCCTGGCTGCCGGAGGCCTCCTTCCCCGCGTCGGCATTGGGCAGGTTGTTCTGGACTGAGACGCCCGCGGCCTGTTCGCTGGTCTTGCTGTTGTCGGTGACGGTCTGGGAGCTGCGGACCACTTGACCTTCGGGGTCGTACTTCTCGTGCGTTTCCTGAATGCGGTCGAAATCCATCTGGACGGACGCTTCAGCGCGCACACGGCCGGCGCCAAGGCTCCGCTCTAGCATCTCCTCGACCGCGCGGGAGAGCCGCATCTCGGTGGCGCGTCGGATCTCTTCGGTGCCCATTGCGGCAGCGGCGGAGCCCATCGCCTCGCCGGCCCGCGCGAGCAGGGTGCCGCGGCTGTCGACAACCGAGACATTGCGGGCGCGCAGGCCAGGCACTGCACCGGAAACCAGGTTGACAATGGCCTGGATCGCCTCCCGGTCGAGGCGGGCCGCGCCGCTGGTGGTGAGCATGACCGAGGCCTGCGCCTCCTGCTTCTCGCGTGCGAAGGGTTCGCGCCGCGGCAGGACGAGGTGGACGCGGGCCGCCCTGATGCCGCTGATAGTGCGAATGGACCGAGCGATCTCGCCTTCCAGCGCGCGGGTCTCGGCGATTTTCTGCTGGAACTGGCTTTGCGTGATGCCGTCGGCACGGTCGAGCAGCTCGTAGCCGACGGAGCCGCCGGAAGGCAGGCCTTCGCGGGCAAGCAGAACGCGCATGCGGGCCACCTGGTCGACCGGGACAAGAATCTGGGTGCCGCCGCCGCCGAGTTGGTGCGGAATCTTCTGCCGCTCAAGGATCTCCACGATCTGCCCGGCCTCGCGCGCATCAAGCTCGCCATACAGCAGCGCCATGCGGTCCGTGCCGCCGCGCATGGCAAGCATCCCCAGCAGCGCCAGGAGGCCGACGGCCACCACGCCCATGGCAACAAGGCGGGCCGCACCGAGGGCCTTGAGACCTTCGACGAGCGCGTTCATCGGGGCTGGGCGGACCGGAGGGACCGCTTCGGGGAGAGCCACATGGGCGAGGAAACTCCTGCACCGCCGGCGTCCTGCCGGCAGGCGAGAGAGTGTCCGCGAGGTGTTTGCATGGCGTTAACGGGGCGGCAGAAAATGCCG
>Ga0105050_10005822_pt1 | contig 15613 bp, 5 predicted proteins | sample FRY01_FD_78088 | JGI IMG/M metagenome (GOLD analysis project Ga0105050, IMG submission 78088) | Freshwater microbial communities from Lake Fryxell liftoff mats and glacier meltwater in Antarctica - FRY-01 | ecosystem: Environmental > Aquatic > Freshwater > Ice > Glacier meltwater ... | reverse complement strand
GTGGTATCAGTCCACATCGTTCGTCCTTCGAGTTCTTTGCAAAACCCGCAGAATCAGACATGTATCAGCGCGTCAAGCGCAACCGACTGATATCAAACAACTTAGTTTTGGGTCAGACACTAAAGCGTTTCAGAAAGAAGAAGTCGCGTTGGGGAAGGGAATGCTTGCCAGATATTTGCACAGCTAACCACGGATGAGCGGTGTTCTTTCGCCTGTTCGTCGGTTTTTCAGCAATGTCGGGCTGGGCCGGCTGCTGGTGACGCTTGCGGTTTTGCTGGCGGCGATTGGGATTGCGCGGTTTAGCTGGACCATGCCGGTGCTGACCGAGACGGAGCGCGGGCTTTATGATGTGCGCGAGTTTTTGGCGGCGCCTGTGGTTTCGCAAGATCCGCGGATTACCCTCATTGTGTTTACCGAGGAGACGCTGGCAGCGACGGGCAAGCGATCTCCGCTGGACAGGAAGCTGCTTTCGGACGCGCTGAAGACCATTGATGCGATGAAGCCTCGGGCTATCGGCATTGATATTCTTATTGATCAGGCCCAGCCTGATGATGATGAATTGGTGAGCACGTTCCGGAATATGACGACGCCGACGCGGCTGGCGACGGTGGCGGAGAATGAAGAAACCCCGACGCTGCCGCCCTGGCAGGATGGGTTTTTGCGGGAATTTCAGAGCAAGATTGCGGGCCAGTTTGTGGGCGGCGGCGATGTGCGGGTGGATGTTGATTCGGACAATGTGATCCGGCGGTTTCCGGCGCAATTGCCGGGTGCCAAGCCGCTGCTGATGGATTTGATGGCGCAGGATGCAAAATGGGGCGGGGAGCCGATGCGCGATTATAAGGGCGGCATTGGCTTTAGGCGGGCCGCTGATGCTGAGCATCCGGTGTTTACGATGCTGCCGATTGATCTGTTTGCCATTCCTGAACTGGCCGACGCGATGGCGCCGCTGGTGAAGGACCGGATGATCCTGATTGGCGCTGAGCTTTCGATGATTGACCGGTTTGCGACGCCGCTTACCCGACTTACCGGCGAGGACACCGCCGGGGTGGCTATCCATGCGCATCTGCTGGCGCAGCGGCTGGATGGGCGGCGGCTGACCTTGCTGCCGGGCTGGTCTTACTGGGTGATTGCGCTGCTGGTGGTGGCGGCGGGGGCGCTTACCAGTATTTCGCCGTTTGTGGCCGGCATTACGGCGTTGATAGGGCTTTTGGAGGTGGCGGCGCTGATTGGGGTGCCGTTTTTGCTGCAGAAAACCGGGATTGATACCTTTGGGCTGCCAGCGGGCGGCTGGGCGCTGGCGTTTATTATAGCTTATGCCACGACGTCGGCTTCGGCGCGGTCTATTGGCGTGGAGCAACGGGCGTTTGCACAATCGGCTTTGGGGAAATATTTGCCGCCCGATATTGCTGAGATGATTATTCGGGAGCCGGAGAAGCTGGCGCTGCACGGCGAGAACCGCCGTATCTATGCGTTGTTTACGGATATTGAGGGCTTTACCAAAATGTCTGACCAGCTTCGGGCGGAGGAGCTGGGGACGATTTTGAATGAGTATTTGGATGATATCAGCCGAATTATTTTGGAGCATGGCGGCACGATTGATAAATTTGTGGGCGATGCGGTGATTGCGTTTTGGGGAGCGCCGGTGGCGCGGCCTGATGATGCGGACCGGGCGCTGGCGGCGGCGCGCGCCATTCAGGCCCATTCGGCCAAAATGATGCAGAGGAAGACCGAGAGATCAGGGCCGAGCATTGGCCGAACGCGGATTGGGATTCACCGGGGGCAGGCGGTGGTGGGCAATTTTGGCGGGACCGACCGTATTCAATATACCGCCCTTGGCGATGCTATGAACACGGCGGCGCGGCTGGAATCTGCCAATAAGGCGATGGGCAGTTATACGCTGGTGAGCGAGGATGCTATTGCCGCGATTGCTGCGCCGGGCTGCCGCAGCTTGGGGCGAATCACCTTGCGAGGGCGGGGCGAGGCGCTGGAGGTTTTTGAGCCAATTGAGGATGCGGCGGCGGCTGAGGCGCATAATGCGCTGTGGCAGCGGGTGGACGCCGGCGAGGCTGGGGCGGCGGCTGAGCTTCAAAACTTGGCGAATGCGCATCCAGATGATATTGTACTTGAAAAGCTATTGGGCCGTATCAAGATTTTGGAAAATGGAGGCTCTCATGTCGTATCGTAATCGTGTTTTTCTCATTGCTCTGGCCGCTGCTGGCATGGCGAGCGCGGCTCATGCCGGGCTTGTGGTTCGCTCTGTGGGCACCGGCGCTGCGGCGTTTCCTGTGGGGCGTAGCGTTGCGGCGGGCACGCCGATTACGCTGACGGCTGGTGATATGTTGACCATATTAGACGGTCAGGCGACGCGGACGTTTCGGGGGCCTGGCACTTTTGATCTGGGCCGCGCGGCGGCGGCGACCACGACGCTCGCGTCTGCTGCAACAGCGCTGAGCAGCCAGTCTGCAGCGCGCAAGCCGCGGCTGGGGACGGTGCGCGGCGTGCCTGCCATTGAGAGCGCGTCGCTATGGGATGTGGACCTTGATGCGGCTGATGCGGGCACCCAGTGCGTTGTTGATCCGGCATCGGTTATTTTGCGGCGCGGCGAAACGAAAGCCCCGCGCACGCTGACCATCATGCCTGCCAAAGGCACGGCCGCCAAGGTGATGCTGGCAGCCGGCGCGGCAAGCGCCAAATGGCCGGCGAGCTTGCCGGCGAGTGGCAGCTATACGATCATGGACAATGGCCAGACCCGGAGCGTTGATTTCGCAAAAATCCCGGCACCCACTGGCGACGCCGCCACCGATGCGGAAGCGCTGATCAAGGCGGGCTGCACGAGCCAGCTGGAACGCTTTGTGGCGTCCTTAGAAAAATAAGCCGATACGGCCCGGCCCGCGCTTATTGCAGCGGCCGGGCCCCATCGCCGACGATGGCAAAAGCTGCCCAATAATAGGGATGTGATGTCTCGGCTTTGTTCATCAGGCCGAGCGCTGCTTGGCGCATTGATTCGCCGACGCCTTCACCGGGCTTGCCTTTGAACAAGCCGGAGATGAGCTGGCCGGTGGCATCATAATCATCCGGCACTGGCCAATGGCTGGCGACCACTGATCGCGACCCGGCGCCCACAAAAGCGCGGACCAGACCATCGAGCGCGAAATTGCCGCCGGTGGAAATACCGGCTTCACGCGTGGCAGACACGGTGGCCATGCCGGCGGTATCGCAGGCAGAAAGGATCACCGTTTCGGCATCCAGCCGGAGATCGAATATCTCCGAGAAGCTGAGCAGCCCGTCTGAGCCTTGCCCGCCAAAGGAGGTGAGCAGCGCAGGCCGGGCAGCGCATTGCGGCGCAGGGGCTGTGACAAGGCCGTGGGTGGCGAAGTGGAGGATACGGTAATTGTTCAGGTCTGTGCGCGCGGCCAGATTGGTATCGCTGAACGCACTACCGATGAGCAATTCGGTGCCGCTGCCGCCCAAGGCTTTAGCGGCCACCTGCAGTTCCGTAACGGCCACAGGGTTGTTCCAGCTTGCTAGCGGCCAATCGCAGGCATCGCGAGGGATCATGGACATGGCCGCGCCGGGGCGGGCGGTGCCGCCCATCCCGAGATAGGCCTGTGTGGCCCGGCTAGGCGCGATGGCGCGCAGATCTATGAACGAACGCGGGCTGACCGCAGTTGTCAGCATCCGGTCCCGGCCCAGCCAGCTGATGCCGCGCATATCATAGGCATCGGCGGTGATATCGGCGACGCGGGCCTGATAGGCGGCCAGCCCCTTGTCATCCATGATGAGCAGATTGGGCGGCAATTGCAGCAGCGGGCCATCGGGCTCAAAGATCATATGGCGGGTGTTCGCCACCTCTTCATCCAGCCCGGCGAACAGCAGCTTATAGAGCGTGCGCGAGGTTTGCGCTTCAAACGGATAGGTGGCGGTACGGCCATCCTCGATCCGTACAATCGAATCCCTGAGCCGGGCGACGATAAGCTGAAGATCTGCAACTGTGGCTGCAATCGCGGTGATCCGTGCGCTGTTTTTGCCAATCATCAGCGCATAGGGCTGCTCGCCGACCAGCGCGAGCTTGTAATAGGCTTCTCCGGGCACCAGCGCCGCCTGTAAATCTTCGAGCTTGACCGTATCAGGGGCCACCACCCGGTAACGCGGAAAGGCCGAAAGTTGATCGATCAATTTGGTTTGCTGCGTAGCCAACATCTGCCGGCGTGGCCCCAAAGCTTCGAGCGTTTGCTGCTCGTCCGCGGTCAGTTCGCGCTGTGCCGACAGGGCGGCGATCTCGCCTTCAACCTGCACGACTTCGCGGCTGACGCTGCTCACTTCCCGGAACAAGGCGGACGCGGCATCGCTGCCGCCGGATAGCTCCCGCGCCAGAGCGGCCTGGGTTTGCGCCACGCCGGGCCGCACCAATGTTTGCGATGCCATGAAAAACTCCGCCACATCCGCCGGCGTGCCGGCACTGGCCAGCAGCGCAAAATACGGGCCGATAAGCGGCCGAATGGCCTGATCTCCGCCCGGCGTGGACGGGGCATTTTTGACGACATCGGCATAGAGCGCCCGCGCGCCGGCCACATCATCCCGGCGCAGCAAAAACGCCGCCAGCCGTGCCTGCGCCGCCAGCAAGGTGGCCGAGCCGGGATATTCTGCCTGCATCAGCCGCACGGCTTCTTCAAACTGGCTTCGCGCCGCGGCCATATCGCCTTGCGCTTCAGAGATCAGCGCCAGATCTGTGTAGCTGGCGGCATTCAGCCAGCCGAGACTCTTCACCCGGCCGCCCCGGATATTGTTGATGCCTTCAATGGCGCTGGTAAGCGCAATACGCGCGGCGCCGAGCTCACCGCGGGTCCGCTCCGCTACGCCGGTGAGATAGAGTGCTTGCGCGTCCATGATACGGGTGCGCTCGCTATCGCTAAGCCGCTGTTCGCCGCCTGCCAGCCGGGAAATCCGCCCGGCGTCGGTGTTCAGGCGCTGCGCCACGGGACGCTCAATCACCCCTGCTTCCAGATCTATCTTCTGCAGGCCGCCTTCGCTGGTCGCTGATATGGGCGCTGCCAAGATGGCCAGCGCCGCATCGGGCTGCTGGTTGTTCAACGAATCAATGGCGCGGAAATTGCGTAGCCGGCGTTGCTGTACGGGCTCGATGGCATCGGGCGCCCGCGTGGCTCTGGCGAACAGATCAAGCGCTACGGCGCGGTTGCCGAGATTGGATTGCTGCAAGCCCTGATTGGCGAGATATTCAGCGGTGCGGGCAAAGCCTGCGTCGCCGGTGCGGCCGCGCTCAATCAACACATCAAAGAACGCGGCGGCTTCTGCAAAGCTGCCGGCATTGTTGCGCAAATAGCCTTCAGAAAGGGCGGCTTCAGGATCAAGAATCCCGGCCTGCACCCGTGCCAGCGCGGCGGGATCACTCAGGCCCGTTGTGGTCGCCACAACGGCGCCCGGAACCGGCCTGTCCAGCACCATTGACTGCAAGCCCAGCGCCAGCGCCGATTCATAGCTGCTCAGCCCTTCGGCAATATAGAGCACACCGCCGCGCTCCACGCTCAGCACCAGCCTTGGCACCCCATCTTCAGCGCCGTCACATTGCGCCCGCGCCACATTTTCAATGCCGCCACTATTCATCATCGCCGCCGGCGCGCAGCTACCGCCGCCGCGTGCTGCCAGGACCGCCGGGGCGGCTGCCCCCGCGCCCGAATGCAACGCCCAAAGCTGGCCCACCCGGCTGGCGGCATCCCGGCACACCATCGCATAGCCCCGATCAAACATCGAGCTGAGCAGCGGCGCTACGCCCAAAGACTCCGCCGTGCACAACACGCCAGCATCGCCTATCCGAAAGCTGGTTTCCAGCTTCAGGCTGCGCGGGGCAGCGTAGGCGCCCCCGGATGCAGTGCCGGCTATGGTCCCGGCCAGTGCTGCTGCCAGCAGTAAACGCCCGGCCATTAGTTGTTCTCCCTTGCGGCGTTGTCGGGCTGTTCAGCGCCCTGCCCGGTCCTGCCGGCCTCAGAGCCCTGCCCGGTTCTGCCGGCTTCAGAGCCCTGCCCGGTTCTACCGGCTTCAGAGCCCTGCCCGGTTCTACCGGCCTCAGAGCCCTGCCCGGTTCTACCGGCTTCAGAGCCCTGCCCGGTTCTACCGGCCTCAGAGCCCTGCCCGGTTCTACCGGCTTCAGAGCCCTGCCCGGTAGGCACACCGTCAATACCGGCGCCATCGCCGCGGCCGGCGCCGCTAAAGCCTGATCCGCCAAAAGCGGAACCGCCAGAGAGCAAGCCTCCAACGCCTGCCCCGGTCACGGCTTCATCGAGATCCGGATTTTGCTGCACAGGCTTGCTGTCTAGCAATTGTTCAGCGCGCACTTGCGGGGGCAGCGACGTGCCGGCACCGGCCAGCTCTTCGCGTTCCTCGTCAGTCAATTTCTGCACGTCATTGCCAATCGGCTGCACAATGTCCGCCACGATATCGGGCGTCTCCGGCGCCGGCGGCGGCGGTGGCGGTGGCGGCGGTGGCGGTGGCGGCGGCGGCGGTGGCGGCGGCGGCGGCGGTGGCGGCGGCGGTGGCGGCGGTGGCGGCGGCGGCGGCGGCGGTGGCGGCGGCGGTGGCGGTGGCGGTGGCGGCGGCGTCGTGCAGTTACCGCCTGCCAGCAAGCAGGTGTTGACCTGGGTCAGCTGCGTATAGCCACGGCCATTGCCAAGCACCGTGAAGTTCACTTGATCCAGTGTGAAATCGTTGATGAAAGACGAATCTGTGTCAATGCGAATCTGGCCGTTGATGATCACTTCAACATCAGGCCCCACAATCGGCTGGAAATTGTCATCAAATCCTCGGTCACGGGGGGTGATTGACAGGCTGTTAGTATTAAAGCCGCGCCGCGTTGCGCCTATACTGCTATTTTGCACCATGAAGGAACGATCAAGCACAACTTCAATAAGACCTGCCTGCAATTGCTGTGCATTGGACACGACGGCGATGGGCGAATTGTTGATCCTGTCCTCGCGGCCCGTGAAACCGATATCGAGCAACAGATCATCGATGAGCGTCTGCTCGCCGACCAGAATATCGCGCGCGCTCAGCAGCAACAGCCCGCCAAGTTCGTCATCTTCGTCAAAAACCGACAATTGACCGCCCGCATCACTGACAACAAGGATCCGATCGGCAAACAGATTCAAGCTATCATTGATACCAGCATCCACAATCGAGACTGGCTGGGTCACGATGATGTCGCCACTGGTGTCTATCGTCATGCTGGAGCCGGTGAGATTTGGCGATGCGCCGCGGCTCCCCACCAGGCTGAAACCAACCACCTCAATGGCCGGGGCCTGTGGGCGTTCCAGCGATATGACGATGTCAGCAGCCTGCAAGCGGCTCAGCTCAGCGGCATCCATATCCCAGTCGCCGCCTTCGCCCAGCCCGCCAAGGGCTACACTTTGGGCGCTATCATCGATTTCGAAGCGCAGTGTCTGGGCTTGCAAGCCGCCAAAACGATCATCAATGCGGATGTTGCCAGAGCGGACCAGCGCATTGTTGACCGTGGTCACGCCTTGAAAACGCGCCTGCCCAGAGGTGGTAACCAACAGGCCATCGGCTGTGATATCGTCCAGCAGCGTCACCCGTCCGTTCGAGGCCAGTATCAAACGCCCGGTCTGCACCGGGCCATTTATGGTGATGAGCCCACCAAGCCGCGGCGGGTTAATCTCCGCCAATGTCAGACCCGGCGCGAACGCCGCTTCATCAAGGCCCGGCGCGGTAATCGCTACGCCGCCATCAGAGGCAGTGGTGATGCTGCCGACCGTCACATTGCTGTCAGCGCCTATGATCACCCTCTCGGCGGCGATATCGCCCGCGTTCAGCTCTTCACCTGCTGTTATGCGAAGGATATCACGGACTCGCACATTGCCCAGCGTCATGTCATCTGCGGATTGCAGCCGCGCGCCGCCATTAAGCACTGTCACATCGCCAGCCTGCAACCGCCCGCCCAAGGCCTCAAGCGCCAGCAACGAGGCCCCGGTGGCCACATCATCCAGCAGCAGATCAGTGGCCGCAGACAGCAGCACCGCGCCCGGCGTTGCAATATCACCCGCCACAATCTCCGCGCCGGAGATAATGCTAATGTCACCCGCAGCCCCTAGCGTGCCAGTAGAGACGCCGCCGGCAACCGCCGTCATGGCAATCGCGCCGTCGCTGTTCACATTGCCCGTATCAATCGCGCCGCCAGCATCAAGGGTTATGGGGCCGACAGCCGTCAGAGCCTGCGTGATAATGCCGGTGCCCGCTGTGATCGAAATGGCGCCGTTCGCCAGCACAGCCGCATCCAGCGTCACCGATCCGCCCGCCTCAAGATCAGATGCCACGTCAGCATCGAACACGCCGAGCCGCAGATTGTTGATGGCGGTGATGGTGCTTACGCCATCTGCAAGCAGCGCCATCTGCACATAGATATCGCGGCCAAAAATCCCCAGCGTGCCGCCAACATCAAGCGTACCCGGCGTCGCCAGCAAATCGCCTGAAAGGCTACGCAAGATGTTCGCGCCGCGCAGTTCAAAATTGCCGCCTACGCTTATCAGGCCGTCATCCATGCCAACCGCCGCATCGCCCGCCACCCGGATCAAAGCATTGCCTGCGATGGCGATATCTCCGCCATCCCCGCCCAGCCCGGAGGCTTGCAGCGGCAGGCCGGTTACGACCGGCCCGGCATCGCCATCGGCAATCAAGGACAGCGAAGCCATGGTGATGGTTGCCCGGTCAGCAATGACAGTGCCTTGTCCGGCCACAGAGGCGATTGTGGGCGGGCCGCCATCGCTGGTGCCGCTTATACCGCTTGCCGTGATGTCCAGCACGCCCATCCCTAGCAGGCTTACGCCGCCCGGTTCGTCATTGGGGTCCATCGCCACGCGCGCGGTGCCGCCTGTGCCGGCGCCGCCAACAAGCCCAGCGCCGCCCCGGCCCTCAACTATGATGTCCACACCGCCGGCAATATCGATTTCGCCAAAGCCGCCTAGCGTCGCCTGACCGCCGCTTCCCGCGCCGCCACTTGCGCCCACGGCCTGGCCAAGGAATTGCACCCCGCCGCCAATGTCTGCCAGGCCGCCCGCCACGAGCAGCGATAGCACGCCGCCCGTTGCCGCAGTCTCGATCTGGGATCCCCCGCTCTGCGCCGTCGCAATACCGGAAAGCAGCACATCACCGGTCACCGTCAAACGGCCCGGCCCGGCATCCACTGTCGCCAGCCCGGCCGTGGCGGGGCCACCAATGGCATCAACAAACATCTCAAAATTGCCATTTATCTGCGCCGCGCCATTGGCATCCCCGAGGCTGAGCAAGGCCTGGCCGCCTATTGCTGCGCCCACTATCTCGGACGAGCCGCTGCTTTGAGCGTCTGCAAAAAACGTCAAAGCTGTCGCCTCCAACCGGCCCGAGCCGACCGTGACCGCCACATTGCCGCCCTGTGAAGCACCGCCCTGCCCTTGCAGAGCTTCGCCGCCAAAAGCCGAAGCCGTTAGGAACGATGGCTCAATGCCGATAAGAAGCAAGTTTGCAGCGTCCACGTTGATTGTTGCCGTGCCGCCGGTGGCGCTGCCGCCTGCGCCAAGGCCGCCGCCCACGCCGCCACGGGCATTGCCGTTGAAGTCAAGCCCGAGGATGGTCAACACGCCGGTTCCGGCCGCCGCTGTGCCGCCTTCAAGCGTGAAGGTTCCGCCCAGCGCCGTGCCGCCATCGCCGCCGCCTGCCGCAGAAAGCGCCCCGCCCGCACCAGATTGCGCGCTGCTATCCAATATCAGGCCGTCCAAAATACCGGAAAAAACCCTCACGCCGTCGCTACCCGTATCTAGTTGCCAAGCGCCGCCGCCACCCGTCGCATCGCCGCCGCGCCCGGCCAGACCATTGCTGCCGCCAACAAAGCCTAGCCCGGCATCGCCGCCGGCGCCGCCCAAAGCCGACATCACCGCCAAGAAACGCCCGGTTTCCAATTGCACGCCCAGCAGCGACACATCCAAGCCGCCGCCTATGGCAAGCCCGCCAGCACTGCCATTGCCGCCGTTTACAAACGCTGCATTCACCGCATTGCCGCCCGCGCCGCCCGCGCCGCCAAGAGCATCGGCCTGCAATGTCACATCACCCAATTGGATAAGCCCCGCCGCGCCCACACCCAGCGCGGAACTCGTCGTTAGAATCGCCAAACGCCCCGCCGTCGCTGCGCCGCCTGCTGTGCCATCCCCAGCCCCAAAGAAGGTCGCCAATCCATCACCGCCTGCGCTGCCCGCACCGCCAGTAGCGCTGGTATTTACATCAAAAGACACTGTCTCCAGAATCGCCCCGCGCTCCTGCACCTGCACGCGCACCGAGCCTGCCACCGCGCTGCCGCCCGCTTCATCCTGAAATTGGGAATTGTCCGCAACCGCGCTCGCATTAATGCTCGTTGTACCCAGCCGGGCAACGCCCAAGGCGGTTTCGCTGCCCACGCTGATCAACGCGCCCCCAAAAGCGCTAATTTGCGCCCCTGCGCCAGACCCTTGGCCCGCCACCGATGCCACGTCCAGTTGCACCTCGCCCGGCACCAGCAAAGTGCCCGCCGCCACGGTGATCTCAGCAACACCGCCCTGCCCGGCGCCGCCAATTATATCCCCTGGCGTGAACACAAAACCACCCAAGCCGTCACCGCCCGTGCCGCTTGCGAAGAGATCAAGCGTACCGCCCAGATCGATCAGCCCGCCCTGCATCTCAATGGCAGCAAAACCGCCCACGCCATTCTGGTTGCCAATGCCAGAATCAAATCTACTGCCGTCGCCGCCGCGCCCTTCAGCGCTGAGCCGCACATCACCTGACACTATCAACTGGTTGCCCGCGCCAGATATGAACAGTCCCGCAACCGATCCCGCGCCGTTGCCGCCGGCTGAAACCAGGTTGGGGGGGCCTGGATTGAGATTGTCGTTCGCCCCCTGTCCGCCGGTGCCATTGGCCGAGGCGCTGATGCCGCCAAGTGCAACATCCGCCAGCGTGGCCAGCGCGTCATTACCGGTCGCAATGCTCACAATCGCGCCGCTGCCCTCACCATTGAACAAGGCATCGCCGCCAAAGCCGGAGGGCCCAAAGCCTTCACCATTAGAGCCAAGGCCGCCAGCGCCGCCAAAGGCATTGCCGCGCAAATCAACAAAATTCGCCGTAGCCGTGCCGCCAAGCACACCGAAGACCGCAAGCCCCGCAACCGCATCACCGCCGCGCCCGCCGATATCCGCCGGGCCGCCGGGGCCTGCCGTTACATCGCCCGCAATGCCGCCTGTGCCGCCAATCCCTTGGGAATCAATCACCACATCGTCCAGCAACAGCACATTATTTGCCGTCTGCAAGGTGCCTCTGCCGCCGGTCCCCATCCCGCCCGCGCCGCCATTACCGGCCTGCGCAACTGATGTATCCGTCCCGCCGCTCCCGCCCGCGCCGCCCACGCCCCGCGCATCAATACTCACGCCGGAGGACAGCTCCACACGCCCCGCGGGCCCATTAAGCCCCTGATCAAACCGCCCCGCCAGCGCTGTGCCGCCCTCGCCAGCGCCGCCCGCGCCGCCAATTGCCGCTGAGCCGCCGTTGCCGCCCGCGCCGCCAAGGCCGCGCACATCCTGCCTGATTTCGATAGCCTCAATCAACGCCGCCCCGGTCGGCTCAATCAAGCCTGCAATCACGTTCCCGCCAATACCGCTGCCGCCCAAACCGCCCGCAGCAGCCCCAATGGACTTACCCCCGAAGCCGCCGGTGCCAATCGCGCTTTGTACAATATTTCCCACCACAAACTGCGCCGTGTCACTAACAAGCATCTCCGCAGAGCCGCCCTGAGCGTTGCCGCCAGCCCCCGTCGTGCCGCTCATCTCCGACGTGCCGCCCGTGCCGCCCATGGCATCTATATTCTGCGTCAAAGATGATAGCTCAGCCACAATCGCACCATTCACCTGGAATGTTGCAAGACCGCCAATAGCAGCGCCGCCCGTGCCCGCATTCACCGCGCCTGCGCTATCACTGCCCAAGCCGCCAACCCCGCGCGCGTCCAACAGCACAGCGTCCGCTATCAGGCTGCCACTATCCGCCGTCCCAATCAGATTAACCTCGCCGCCTCGGCCCACGCCGCCCGTGCCTGCAGGGCCCGCAAGTATATTCCTGTCACCATCGCCGGCCGTGCCGATGGCCAGCAGCGAGAGCGCGGAAAATGTCATGTTGCCAGCCGTAAGCCCCGGTGCCAGTTCGGCCGTCACAAGTCCGCCCTCGCCGTCACCGCCCAGCTCAAAGCCCCCGCCGCCAAAGCCAGATGCCTGCAGCAGCGCATCGCCCGTCACGCCAAGGCTCCCCTCAGAGCCGCGCACCGCAATCTGCCCGCCCTGACCCAAGCCGCCAATACGCGAAAGCCCGCCGTCGCCCCGATCGCCGCCAAAGCCATCAGCACGCAATGTCAGCGCATCAAAGCTGATGCTGCTCGCATCGCCCCGAACAGTCACCAAACCGCCGCGGCCAAGCCCGCCCGTGCCCCCGCCAGCGGCGGCGCCAAAGCCCCTTGCATCTACGTTCAGCGATACCGCCTGCAAGTCGCCCGAGGCGCCTGAAACCAGCACGTCCACTACGCCGCCAAGGCCCGCGCCCCCGATCGATGCCGCGCCGCCACCTGGCTCCGAGCCAAAGCCATTTGCCTCAATAAGTATCTCTACAGCACTGGCGAGCGTCGCATCGGTGACGGTGATGACAGCAGACCCGCCCGCGCCCGCCCCGGCTAACAAATCACCAGAACCGCCATAACCAGTGGCCGACAAATATATGTCGGCACTGGCGCCGATGGTAATATCACCTTGAATCGCGCTGAGCGCCGCAACGCCGCCCGTGCCCGCGGCCCCGATACCGCCCGCCACGTTGCCCTCGCCGCCCGAACTATCGGCCACAAGCTGCACAATAGTTGCGGGCAGCGCGATACTACCGCCAGCTGTCGCCAGTATCTCCGCCGTGCCGCCCAAGCCTGCGCCCGCCACGCCGCCGCTGCCGAAATCCACACGGCCGCCAAAGGCTGACGCATTAATGAACAAGCCATTGTTGACCGTCAGCGCAGAACCGGTTGAGACAAGCCGCCCGATGCCGCCGGTTGCGGTGCCGCCGCCGACGCCGCCGGTGCCGCTATCTACGCCCAGAAAGAACTCAGTTCCGCCGGCAAAGGCGCGCACATCAATATCCAGCGCGCCGGTAAGCGCCAGATTTCCGCCTGCGCCCTGCTCCACGACAACGCGGCCACCAAAGCCATCGCCCGCCCCCTGGAGCGTAGCCCCAAGGCCGCCATTGCCAGACGCCAAGGCAAGCAAATTGCCGCCAATATTTAACAGCGCGCCATCTTCCACCAGCACATTGGACTGAGTGACCAAAAGGCCGCCGCCGCGCCCGATGCCGCCCGCGCCCCCGCCGCCATCACCGCCCTGGCCGCGGCTATCAAGCACCAGATCGCCGCCAATATTGATGTTGCCGTCGTTGTTCGCCAGCACTTGCGTCACGCCGCCCGTGCCAGAAAGGCCTGCGCCATTAGCGCCAAAATCACCAATCCCCACCGCGCTCAGCAGCAGATTGCCGGTAATCGACACAGTGGCATCAGCATCCGTGTTCACGAGACGAGCTACGCCAGCCACCCGGTCCAGCCCTTCGGTGCTGCCAAAATAGCCCGCATCGGCAGATATCACGGCGTCGCCTGTCACGGTCACGTCATTACCATTGCCAGCCGCAAGCTCGGCAAACCGCTCCCCGCGCAGCAAAAGCCCGCCCGCAAACTCAAGCGCCCCCGCGCTGGAAGATGCCGACGCGCTGCCGCTGCTTGCGTCTGAACCAAGCGACGCTTTTGCCGTCACAAAAGATGTCAGGCGCTTGTTATCTATGGTGATGATGCCGCCGCCCGCCCCATTGGGCTGGTTTTCAATCTGCGGATCGCCCGCTAAATTAGACAGCTCGCGCACATCATAGCCCGCCGAAAGCACCACGGCATTGCCGTCCCGATCTGCTGCGCCTGCAATATCAAAGCCCAGATCACCGCCGCCGCTGATGCTGATCGTCACTGCATCATTTTTCGGCACCGCTACAAAATACATGCGCCGGTTTTCGTCGATTCCCGCCGACGTTCCCAGAATATTACCAGTAACGCTAATCCCGCCGCCGGTATCCGCGCCCGAGCTGACAGCAATATCAAACAAGCCGCTGCCAAAATTGTAACTTGCGGATTCCGCCGCCACCATCGCTATCGAGCCATCAACATTGATGGTGCCGGCAGCGGTGATGCTAGGGGCCTGCATCACCACATAGGCTTGGCCTGGCAATGATGAGGTGCCGGCGGTGATCTGGCTGCCCGCGTTCAGGATGATAGACGCATTTGCGGCCGACCCATTCAGCTGAAACTCACCATTGGTGAAAAACTCGCCATTGCCGTTCACCACAGGATCAGCCGTGGTCAACACCAAGCTGCTCACATTGAAAGTGGCCGTGCTGCCCAGCACCAGCCCGCCGGGCGAATAGAACCAGATCGCGCCGCCGGGATCGCTGGACACAGAGCCATTGAATTGAATAGCGCGGCCCGCATTCGGCCCTAGGGGCACAATGCGGTTCAAGACTGTGAAGGGGCTTCCTCCCAGTATCGAGCCGCCACTATATTGAGTGCTGGTGCCAGCCGGCTGAAAGTCGATGGGGCCGGGGCCGGGGCTCTGAGTGACAGGCGTCCAATTGATGATGGCGCTCGTTGTGTCCACCACAACAGATGTAGTGCTGGGGAAATTAGACACAAATGCAGACCCGGACGACACCACCGACGTGCCCTGAAAACTCTGCGCTGCTGCCGGCGCGGCAAGCCCAACCAGAGGCCCCATGAGCGGCACCGAAACCAGCAGACTGGCCAAGGCCAGCCGGGACACACCGTCTTTACGCACCCTGAGCTTCTGCCCCAACATCACATGCTTGAGCATCACCGATCTCCCCACGGCACCAGCCGCGTTGTCAACGTAACCAAAAACCGAACATCACCGGCCTGCCGTAGCCCGACCGAGCGGGTGGGCACCGCGACCACCGCATCAAGCCGCATCCGATCGCGCCACACTGTGCGCAGCCCAGCCCCTACCGAACCTAACGCCTGCGAGCCGCCGCCCGGCGCAAACCGATTCCACACCCAGCCGGCATCAGAAAACACATAAGGCTCAGCGACAATCTGCTCTTTGGCCGAGATAAGCTGGCCCGGAAACGCGATCTCAGTGGCCATGCCCACACCGCTATCGCCGGTCAGCGCGCCGGGATCAAAGCCCCGGCCCAGCGTGAAATTTCCCAGCGCAAAGGCTTCATAAGACGCGAGATTTGCGCCGGAATATTGCCCGCGCGGCATCAGCGCAATCACCAGATGCCGTCCCAGCCGCAGTTCCGCACGGCCTTGGAAGCGCACCAAAAATGCCGTCGGGTCCGCATCCACCAACCCCGGCAACAACGTGCCGGGGGCCAAACACACCGCCGGTGTCTCTAGCCCGTCTTATTCATGACGCTTGTTGGATGAGCCCGAGATCAGGATTTCCCGGGTTGGCAGCCGGATTTTGATGCGGGTGCTGGTGGCGCCGTGGGTGCGCGATTATCTGGGCTTGCG
>Ga0105050_10005811_pt1 | contig 15634 bp, 15 predicted proteins | sample FRY01_FD_78088 | JGI IMG/M metagenome (GOLD analysis project Ga0105050, IMG submission 78088) | Freshwater microbial communities from Lake Fryxell liftoff mats and glacier meltwater in Antarctica - FRY-01 | ecosystem: Environmental > Aquatic > Freshwater > Ice > Glacier meltwater ... | reverse complement strand
TCTGGCGGGCATCCTTGGCGATAGCGCCGGGCGCAGCCTGCGCACCGCCTATGACGCCGCCCCGTCCGGTCTGCGCCCCGCCGCGCGCCAGACGCAGTATCCGAACTTCAAGGTGCAGACCAAGTATATGCTTGGCGATGCCCCAGCCTTGCGGCGTGTTCTGGAAGGCGGCGAATATCCGATGGGTTCGGTTGCCGAGTCCGCTAATACCAATTCGCTGGCCACCTTCGGCAATATCATCCCCTACACGCGGCAAATGTGGATCAACGACGATCTGGGCGCATTGGCGGACTTTTCCCGCCGCATGGGCGTCGCGTCGCGCGAATTCGAGAACGCGCAGCTTGCCACCGCCCGCGCGCCCGGCCCGCAGGTGGAAACGACCGTCGCCTTTGAGGTTGACGCCATGATGATCAAGGTCCGCTTGGACTTTGGCGCAGCATGGATCGACCATCGCGGTTGGTATCGGAACGGCTGATATGGCGATTGATCCGTCCGAACTTGAAACGCTGCGCGACGCCCTGATCAGGGCACGCGCGGCAGCAACCGGCGTCGTGATGATGGACGGCAAGCGGGTGGAGTATGGCACCGACGCCGAAATGGCGAACGCCATAGCCGATCTGGAAACCCGTATCCGCCGCTCAGTTGCGCCCCGGTCCGGCAGTATCAATTTTTCAACCTCTAAAGGTATGTGATGGCAAATCGGCCCGCTCTTTTGAACCAGTCTGAACTGACCCGCTATCTCAAGGCGATGAAAGCCGCTGGCAATGAGGGCGGCGAAGTTGAAGTGAAGCCTGCCGGAACTCACGTCATCTTCCAAGGCGACTCTGAAGCCTAAGCGTGACAAACCCTTGTGACAGGTTGCTGAAATGATCCGACGCAAGAACCCTTATCCCGGTGTAACGTGGATCGTGGATCGGCACGGGCAGACCCGTTTCCGGTTTCGCAGCAAAGGCTTCTCTTGCTATCTGCCGGGGCCATAAGGCTCTGTCGCTTTTCGTGCCGCCTATGACGCCGCGATTGACGGGGCGAAGGCACCCAACCGCAGCACAACGCCGCACGGCACTATGGCGTGGCTCATTGAACAGTATCTGGCCAGCCCGGAGTATCGGAACCTGTCGGAAAGCCGCAAGCGCAGCATCCGGGGCGAACTGGACTGGCTGCGCGGCCTGGCGGGCGATCTGCCCTTTGCGAAATTCGGAACCCGGCATGTCGAGGCGCTTATGGACAAAAAGTCCGGCCCGACCGCCGCGAACACGGTCAAAAAGAACCTTTCCATGCTGTTCAATTTTGCGATCAAGCGGGAAATGGGCGTCACCTTCAACCCGGCCCGATATGCGGACAGGCGCAAGGAAAACGCCGATGGCTATCACACTTGGACCGATCAGGAGATTGCCCGGTTCAAAGAACACCACCCGACGGGCACCAAGGCCCGGCTGGCGATGATGCTGTTCCTTTGGACAGGAGCATCGCGGCAAGACGTGGCGGCAATGGGCTGGCCGAACGTGCAGGGTGATCGGATCACCTACAGGCGCGGCAAGACGGGCATAGGGGCCGATCTGCCGATCCATGAGGAACTTGCCGCCGAACTGGCGAACGTGCCGCGTGACCAGTTTCTATTTGTCACGCATGGCAAAGGTCTGGCCTATAAGCCGACGACCCTGGGCAACTGGTTCAAGGATCAGTGCAAGGCCGCAAGCAACCCGCTGTGTTCGGCGCATGGGCTGCGAAAGTCGCTTGCAACCTTGATGGCGAACGCGGGCAAGTCACCCGACGAAATCCGCGCCGTGATGGCCCACAAGACCAACAAGGAAGGCGCGACCTACACCAAGAAGGCGGATCGTTCGCGGCTCGTAGACAGCGGGTTTGTAGGACTGTCCAGCACGGAAGCGGAACAAAAGTTGTCTAACCTGTCCGTAACGTTGGACATAAACACATCACAACCCATTGAAAGGAAGCCGAAAAAATGAGTAAGTGGCAGCCCGTAGGGGAGTCGAACCCCTCTTACCAGGTTGAAAACCTGGTGTCCTAACCGATAGACGAACGGGCCACGCTTGGCGTGACGCGGTATTTATGCGAGGGGAGTTTGCCGCGCAAGGGAAAAAGTGACGGGAATGCCGGTTGGGAAATTGATTGAGCAACGCCAAAGGGTTGGGATGGGGTGGGGCAGGGTTTTCAGACCGGCCGAGCGGGATCTTCAGAACGGTGGGGCGGGCGTTCGCAAAAACCGGACTGCAACGGACGCTTTCACCCGCCGATGATGCGGGCGATGCGGACAGTGCGGGTCCACATGGCCCACACCGAGGTGGACGGTACAGGACTTCTCATAAAACCGACACATTGCCTTTGTGCTGTTGTGACAATCCCTTGTCATAGCGAGGGCACAATTGCTTGATTGGGGAAAATCATGATCCGCACGCTTTCCGTCTCGGCCTTCGCAATGGCCGCTTCGCTGACATCTGCCGCAGCACAAACCGACATCCAGTGGTGGCACGCCATGGGTGGCGAGCTTGGCGTCAAACTGGATTCGATGGTGGCGGCCTATAACGCCAGCCAGTCCGACTTCAAGGTGACCGCGTCCTACAAGGGCACCTATACCGAAACCATGACAGCGGCGATTGCCGCGTTCCGTGCGGGCGAACAGCCGGCCATCGTGCAGGTGTTCGAGGTCGGCACGGGCACGATGATGGCCGCCAAAGGCGCTGTTTATCCGGTGTATCAGTTGATGGCGGATATGGGTGAACCGTTTGATCCGGCAGGTTTCCTCCCCGCCGTTGTGGGGTATTATACCGATACGCAGGGCAACTTGTTGTCGATGCCGTTCAATTCGTCCACTCCGATCCTTTACTACAACAAGGACGTGTTTGAAAAAGCCGGTCTTGACCGCGAAACGCCGCCTGCCACATGGGCGCAGGTCGAAGAATTCAGCGCCAGGATCATGGAATCCGGCGCGGCCAAATGTGGCTTCACGACTGGCTGGATCAGCTGGGCACAGCTGGAAAACCTGTCGGCCTGGCATAATCAGCCGATCGGTACGCTGGAGAACGGCTTTGGCGGCCTTGCCACCGAGCTTGCAGTGAACGGCCCGGTGCAGCATAAGCACTGGGAAAACCTGAAGACCTGGCAGGACTCGGGCGTGTTCCAGTATGGCGGCCCCGGTGGCGGCGATGATGCTCCGCCGAAGTTCTATGCGCAGGAATGTGCGATCTACATGAACTCTTCTGCCAGCCGTGCGGGTGTGGTGGCAAATGCCAAGGATTTCGAAGTTGGCTACGGCATGCTGCCTTACTACGACGATGTGGAAGGCGCGCCGCAGAACTCGATCATCGGAGGGGCGACCCTGTGGGTGCTGCAAGGCCGCGACGATGAACAATACAAAGGTGTCGCCGATTTCTTCACCTACCTGTCGTCGCCCGAAGTGCAGGCCGACTGGCACCAGTTCAGCGGCTATTTGCCAATTACGCAGGCGGCTTACGATCTGTCCACTGAACAGGGCTTCTACACCACCAACCCCGGCGCCGAAGTGTCGATCAAGCAGATCACGCTGAACGCCCCCACCGCCAATTCCAAAGGGCTGCGCTTCGGGTCTTATGTCCAGATCCGCGGCATCATCGACGAAGAATTCCAGGCCCTGCTGTCGGGTGGCAAAGATGCCAAAACCGCGCTGGATGCGGTGGTATTGCGCGGCAACGTGCTGATCCGCGAATTTGAAGCCGCGAACCAGTAATCGCTTCCCCCTCAACCGGAAAGCCCGCCTTGTGCGGGCTTTCCTTTTTTCCGGCAGAACCCCATGAAACGCACGATCTTCAGCAACCAGTTGCTGCCGTGGTTGCTGCTTGCGCCGCAGCTGATCATCACCGGCATTTTCTTTTTGTGGCCCGCCGGGCAGGCTGTGTGGCAAAGTTTCCTGCGCGAGGATGCCTTCGGGCTGAAGACAAGCTTCGTCGGCATCCTCAACTATGCGGCGCTGTTCAAGGATGGCGACTATGTGAACGCATTGTGGGTGACGCTGGTGTTTTCGGTGTCGGTGGCGGCGCTGTCGATGGGGCTGGCGCTGCTGCTGGCGCTGGCGGTGGACCGGATGCTGAGAACCGCGAACCTGTATACCACGCTGCTGGTCTGGCCCTATGCCGTCGCCCCGGCGATAGCGGGGATCCTGTGGTGGTTCATTTTCAACCCGACCATCGGCATCATGCCGTATTTGCTGGATTTCGTCGGCTATGACTGGAACCATGCGCTGCAATCGGGCGATGCGATGGTTCTGGTGGTGATCGCGGCCAGCTGGAAACAGGTAAGCTATAACTTCCTGTTCTTTGTGGCGGGGTTGCAGTCCATTCCGCAGTCGCTGCGCGAAGCGGCGGCGATAGATGGCGCTGGCCCGGTGAAACGGTTCTTCACGATCACCTTCCCGCTGCTGACGCCGACCACGTTTTTCCTGCTGGTGGTCAATGTCGTCTACACCATGTTCGACACTTTCGGCGTGATTGATGCGACAACCGAAGGCGGGCCCGCGCAATCCACCAACATCCTTGTCTACAAAGTCTACAAGGATGGCTTTCTTGGGCTGAACCTCGGGTCATCCGCCGCGCAGTCGGTGATCCTGATGGGCATCGTGATCGCGCTGACCATCGTGCAGTTCCGGTTCATCGAACGCCGGGTGGAGTATTGATATGGTCGAACACCGCCCGTTCCTGAACATCCTTGCCCATGCCGTGCTGATCCTTGGCGTGCTGGTCGTGGCTTTTCCGGTCTATCTTGCGTTCATCGCGTCCACGCACGCCTCAAACGCGTTCGGGTCGGGCGTGATCCCCCTGCTGCCGGGACGCGAGATGGCGCGGAATTATGCCACCATGCTCAGCACCGGCATATCATCGTCGGGCGCGCCGCCTTTGGGGGGCATGATGTTCAACAGCCTTGTGATGGCACTTATCATTTCCACAGGAAAAATCGCCATTTCCATCACATCGGCCTTTGCCATCGTCTATTTCCGCTTTCCCTTCCGCAATCTGGCCTTCTGGGCGATTTTCGTGACCTTGATGCTGCCGGTGGAGGTGCGGATCGTGCCGACCTTCAAGGTGGTGGCCGATCTGGGGATGCTGAACTCCTACGCGGGCCTGTCGATTCCCCTGATCGCATCGGCCACAGCGACATTCCTGTTCCGGCAGGTCTTTCTGACCATCCCGGACGAGTTGCTGGAGGCGGCACGGATCGACGGTGCCGGCCCGATGAAATTCTTCCGCGATATCCTGATCCCGCTGTCGCGCACCAATATTGCGGCGCTGTTCGTGATCCTGTTCATCTACGGCTGGAACCAATACCTCTGGCCGCTGCTCATCACCACCGACGAGCGGTTCTACACCGTCGTCGCAGGCATCAAGCGGATGGCCGATGTGGCAGACGCCGTGCCGCAGTGGAATTTCGTGATGACTGCCGCGGTGCTGGCCATGCTGCCGCCTGTGCTGGTGGTGATTTTCATGCAGAGGCTTTTTGTCAAAGGCCTGACCGAGACGGAGAAATAACATGGCGACCATCACACTGGACCGCGTGGGCAAAACCTACCCCGGCGGGGTCGCTGCCGTGCAGGATATCTCTGTCGCCATCGCGGATGGTGAATTTCTGGTGCTGGTCGGCCCGTCGGGCTGCGGTAAATCGACCCTGCTTCGGATGTTGGCGGGGCTGGAGACGATTACCGACGGCACGGTGAAAATCGGCGACCGGGTGGTGAACATGGTGGAACCCGCCGACCGCGATATCGCCATGGTGTTTCAGAACTATGCGCTTTACCCGCATATGACGGTGCGCGACAACCTCGCCTACGGGCTGAAGAACCGGGGCACGCCAAAGGCCGAGATTGCGCGCCGGGTGGCCGAAGCCGCCAAGATCCTGGAGATCGGCGCCTATCTTGATCGCAAACCGCGCGCTCTGTCCGGGGGGCAGCGCCAGCGTGTCGCCATGGGCCGTGCCATTGTGCGCGAACCGGCGGCGTTTCTGTTTGATGAACCGCTGTCCAATCTGGACGCCAAGCTGCGTGTCACCATGCGCGGCGAGATTCGCCAGTTGCAGCGCAGGCTTGGCACCACATCGGTCTACGTCACCCATGACCAGATGGAGGCGATGACGCTGGCCGACCGGCTGGTGGTGCTGAACGGTGGGCGAATCGAACAGATCGGCACCCCCTTGCAAGTCTACCGCCGCCCGGTCACCAGCTTTGTTGCCAGCTTCATCGGGTCTCCCGCGATGAGCCTTGTGGATGCGCAGTGGCAGGGGGACCGCCTGCATCTGGGGCCATTTGCCCTTGCTGCCGCCACGCAGGGCACGGGCGCGGTGACGCTTGGTATCCGCCCCGAAGATCTGCGCCGCGCCACGCCGGGTACCCCCGGCAGCTTTGCCATGGCGGTCACCTTTGTTGAAGAACTGGGCGCTACCCGTTTGGTGCATGGCGACGTTGCAGGCCAACGCCTGATCTGCGCGCAACCCGCAGACGCGCCGTTGCAGGACGAACTGACGCTGGCAGCGGATCCGTCCGCCTTGCATCTGTTCGACCCGAAAACCGGCCAGCGGTTGAATTGAAGGGGTGATGGTGCGAACAGCGCAAACGCCGGTCCACCGTCTTTGTGGTGCACTCCACGTCTGCGCAACAGTTCCGGATTGCAGTGCTGTCGCACCGGACGGACGGCACCGAAGCGCGCGGAAGGCATCACCCGTCAGTCTTCGGCAACAAATCCTGTCGGCACACGGCGGCTGTGATCCGGTGGCAGCCCCGCGTCTTGCAGCAAGTCGGCGGCCATGGCATCCGCGTTGATCCCCGCCTGTGCAATCTGCTGCCATATTTCCCGCACGGCGGGTGTGAGACGCGGCTCCGAGACGGCGCGCGCCGTGTGCAGCCAGAGCGCCAGACCATCGCTGCTGTCATAGGCGCGCTGCTTGCGAAGGGCGGCAATCCTTGTCTGCGCCCCGGTGACAAAGCGCGCGACGGCGGCGGGTTTCCACAGGGCAAGATCGTACAGATCCTGCCCTTGCGACAGGTAGGTCGCCGCCCAAAGCTGCGCCGTCGCCGCATGGCTGTCCACGATATGCGGTTTGGCGGTCGCCAGTTTGTCTGCCATGGCCTGCGCCTCGTCGATCAACGCCGTCGTGGCCTTTTCCTGCTGCCAGTTGCTGAACATCGCGTCCTCCTTGCGTTCGTTATGAAGGGGAATGGGCAGAAGGAAAACGGGCGTTTGCAGGTAAGGTGGCGGGTGCTGGCGGTGTGACGGACCGCACGGCCACCGGGTTGCGCCTGCAACGGACGTTTGCGCCAAACCCTGGCCACCACGTCTTACGCCAATGTGGTTTCGCGCAGCAATGGGCCATCATGGTCGAGATAGGCTTTGTCGTACCCGACCCGCGCCACAAGCCGGTCGAAGTCGCCGAAAATCACGCGTCCCCTTTGGAATGTCAGCAATCCTTCCTCGCGCAACTCGCGCAGCACGCGGTTGATATGCACGGCGCTCAACCCAAGCGCGTCGGCCAGCATGTATTGCGACAGCGGACAGGCGTAGCCTGCGGTCGAAGCCAGCCCCACCAGCTTCAGCCGCGCACCCAGTTCCAGCAACAGATGCGCCGTGCGTTCAAAAGCACTGCGCCGCCCGATGCCGACCAGATGCTCCACCACCATCGCCTCGTCGCGCGATGCGGCCCACAACACCGCTGTGGCAAGGCGCGGCGACGTGCTGAAGGCGGACAGCAGGTCGTTTGCCTGCACCTCGGATACCTCGATATTGGTGACGGCCTCGATATTGTGATCGGCGGTGCGGAACAGGATGCTCCTCAGGCCCAGAAAATCACCCGGAATATGAAAATCGACAATCTGGCGGGTGCCGTCGGGCAGCAATTTGTAGGACGCCACCCAACCTGACGCAAGAATGTAGGCCGACGAGTCCGCCTGACCCTGATGGACCAGATCACCGCCCGCCCTGAAACTGCGCCGTCGCCGGTGCAGGCCGGTCAGAACGGTCAGTTCCGGTTCCGACAGTCTGATGAACGCTGACAGTTTTCGTGCAAGTGGGCTGTCCTGTGCCATGGTGGACAATCCCTTTGGGTCGCGCCTGTGCGGAATACAGAGACGCTGAGGGAACGCGGCATCTCGGAAAAAGTTCCGCAAATACTGCTGCCGATCAGTGCGGACGCGCCGGTTCGTGCAACAATGACGCCGCGAGGCGCGTGAACGGCCGGTTTCCCGGTTGCCTCCCCGCAGAAAGGCCAACCTGATGCCCCGAACCCCCGACGTTGCCGGCACCGCCGCCCTTACCATATGCGAGTCGCTTCTGCTGGCACTGAATGACCGCAACATCTTGCCGGAACGTGAAATTGTGGGGCTGCTTGAGGACGCAGCCGCATCACACAAGTATGCCGCAGAGGAGGGCACCGATGCCGACCTGCACGCCGCGGTGACCGCCCTGATCAACGGTATTCTTGCCGGGGGAAATTCCGTTCGCAGACGCTGACACGGCCGCGGAGCGGGGCGACGTCTGGCAGATGCACCCCGCGCCCGCCGTTCAGAAGCGCGTGAGCGGTAACGAAAACCGAAGTCTTTTCCGTGTCGCGCCCTAGGCAGCGGGGTGTCCCACGGCAATGATCCGCGCGCCAACCCTGTGCCTGATCTCCAGAGACTCGGGTTCCAGCGCGCCGGCGATGGCATGCAGCCGCTGGCGCGCGGTGTGCAGCTGGTCGATCAGCGACATCACGACGCCCAGGGCATCGCCCTCCAGATCGAAATGCTCGGCCAGATCACACAGCAGTTCCAGCCGGGCCAGATCCACCGGGCGGAATACCGGACCTTCGGGCGACGCCGTCGGCACCATCACCCCGGCGCTGACGAAGGCCTGCAAACCCGACCGGGTCAGACGGGCAACAGCGATGATGGTCTGGTCTTCGGACAGCAAAACAGTCATTCCGGCATCCCCTCGAAAGCCGCTGTGCGCGGGTCATAGGTGTTGGTCTTGCGCCAGTCCTCCATGAAGGCGTGGAGGCTTGCGTCAATCTTTGGCGGGGCCGTGATGCGCAGTTCCACGCGCTGATCGCCGGGCTTGGCGGCGCCCGCCGTATGGACCCCGCGCCCGCGCAGCCGCAGGGTCTGGCCACTGGTGGCCCCCTTTGGGATGGTCAGGCTGACCGGGCCGTCAATCGTCGGCACCGGAACCTTGGCCCCAAGGATCGCCTCGTCGATGCCGATCGGCAGGATCAGCAGAATATCGTCACCGTCGCGGCGAAATACCGGGTGCGCGCGCACCGTGACCGTCACCAGCGCGTCGCCGGCCGTACCCCCGCCCACCCCCGGTCCGCCGCGCCCGCGCAGGCGCAGGGTCTGGCCATCGTGCAGGCCCTGCGGGATTTGTACCTCCATCGGATCGCCTTCGGGCAGTGTGATCCGGGTTTTGTGGCCGCGCGCCGCATCCAGAAATGGCACCTCCAGCGAAAAGCGCATGTCCTGGCCCCGTGCGCTGAACCTGCCATCCTCAAATCCGTCGCGCGCGCCCTGTGCGCGCTGCCGCAGGATATGCGCAAAGATATCCGACGGATCGCTGAAATCGCCGAACGGCTGGCCTTGCCCGAAGCCCTGCGCCCTGCTGCCCGGTCCGGGAGCATCGGCATAATCCCGATAGAAGTTGCGGGGCGCGCGTTCTGCGCCCGAGGCATCGATCTCGCCCGCATCAAAGCGCGCGCGGGTCGCGGGATCCTTCAGCAGATCATGCGCCACGGACATGGCCTTGAACCGGCTTTCCGCATGCGGGTCATCGGGGTGCAGATCGGGGTGGGATATGCGCACCAGCTTGCGGTAGGCCTTCTTGATATCCGCCTCGGTCGCGGTTTTGGTCAGGCCAAGGGCGGCATAGGGATCATCGCTCATCTTTTTCCTTGCGTCGTGGCGGCCGCGCGACCGGTTTTGTTATGCCCCAGCATGAAGGCTTTTCACAGTTGTGCATTGATCTGAAGCAATGCGCGGTCCGACCGCACGATTTTTTTATGGCGCATATGGGATGCGATGTGTTTCCCGGATCAGCCGCGGCCCCGGTAAAGCCGCACATCCGCGGCATTACGGCTTCGTTACCGTCCCCGGGGCCATTGCCTGCGGCCCGACGCGCGGCAACACGCGTATCCGAGGCTGGACAAGTTCCGATAATGTTCCCACGTTGGTATCTTCATGATTCTGGATCACGCGCATGTGCAACCTCTACTCACAGACCAAGAGCCAGGACGCGATGCGGCATGTGTTCGATGACAGTGCCGGGGATGGCGAGGCGCTTGGCGATGCGATCGGCAACCTGCCAGCCATGCCGGGCATCTACCCCGACTATCCCGCGCCGATCTTGCGTCATGCGCCGGATGGCGGCCGGCAGTTGTCGCTGGCCCGTTGGGGGATGCCGACGCCACCGCAGTTTCTGGCGGGCAAGCGCACCGACAAGGGGGTGACGAACATCCGCAACCTCGCCTCGCCACATTGGCGGCGGTGGCTTGGGGTCGCGCACCGCTGTCTGGTTCCGTTCACCAGCTTTGCCGAGCCGGACAGCCGGCCCGGTCCCGGCAAAGGCAAGCCGGTGTGGTTCGCGCTTGGCCCCGACCGCCCGCTGGCCTTCTTCGCCGGTATCCGCACCGACTGGACTTCGGTGCGCAAGCTGAAAGAGGGCGAGGTGACGGTGGATGCCTTCGGTTTTCTGACCTGCGCGCCCAACCGCGAGGTGGGACGCATTCACCCCAAGGCCATGCCGGTCATTCTGCTGCGCCCCGAGGACTGGCGCCTGTGGCTGACCGCGCCGATTGACCGCGCGCTGCACCTGCAACGCCCGCTGCCGGATGGCGGGTTGGACATCGTGACGGAGGATCGGCATGGCGACCCTGCATAACCTTGCCACACGCACCGCCCCGGCTGACCCCTTCACCCTGACCGCTGGTCGCGTGCATGAGGCGGAGGGGCCGGGCCGGCGCGCCTTCGCGCTGTTCCAGACCCTGCGCCACCCCGGCCCGGTTCTGTGGGTGCTGCCTGCGCATGAACCGCAGCGCCCGATGCTGCGTGGCCTGCCTTTCGGGCTGGGAGAGCGGTTGATGCTGCTGACACCCAAAGGCGAGACGGATCTTCTGTGGTGCGTGGAGGAGGCGCTGCGCGCGGCACCCGTCGCGCTGGTCATCGCCGAACCGCAGCAGGTCTTGTCGCTGACCGCGGGCCGCCGCCTGCAACTGGCGGCCGAGGCGGGGCGGACAACCGGGCTGATGCTGATCCGCGACGGTCAGGGCAGCAACGCGACCGAAACACGGTGGCGGTGTGCGCCTGCACCTGCGACGGCAGCGGACTCGACTCTGCACCGCTGGTCTCTTATCAAGAACAAATCAGGAACTTCTGGATTATGGACTGTGAACTGGAATGGCGCGACGGCTGCTGTCCATCTGGTTCCCCCGGCTGGCGAGCGACACCAGCCTGCGGAACCGCCCCGTTGAGGGGCCATTCGCACTGACCCATCGGTCAGGCAAGGCCGATCACCTGCATTGTCTGAACCCTGCGGCCGAAATGCGGGGCTTGCGCCGGGGTATGCCGCTGGCCGATGCCCGCGCCATATGCCCGGATGTGGCCAGCCGGCCTGCCGACCTGCCGCGCGAGGCCGCAGCGCTGGCGGCGCTGCGCCGGTGGGCAAGCCGCTATGCGCCAATGGTCGCCAGCGACGGGACCGACGGGCTGATGGCCGACATCACCGGTGTCGCGCATCTGTTCGGTGGCGAGGCCGACCTGCGCGGCGATCTGCATGCGCGGCTGGAGCGGGCAGGGCTGTCGGTGATCAGCGCCATTGCAGGCACGCGCGGTGCGGCCCATGCGCTGGCACGGCATGGCGGCGGGATCATCGCGGATGGTGCGCTGGCGCAGGGCATCGGCGGGCTGCCGGTCTCTGCCCTGCGCATCGACCATGCCACCGCCGAAGCCCTGTCCCGCGTGGGTCTCGCACGCATTGCCGACCTGACCGCGCTGCCACGGGCACCGCTGGCCCGCCGGTTCGGTCAGGCGCTTGTTCTGCGTCTGGATCAGCTTCTGGGTCATCAGCCCGAGCCGGTCGCAGCCGGGGCCGAGCCACCCCACTTCGGGGTGCGGATCACGCTGCCGGAACCGATCGGCTTGCAGTCGGATGTGATGGCAGGTCTTGCGCTGCTGCTGGACCGTCTTTGCGCCACGCTGGCGCTGCACCACCAGGGTGCCCGCCGCCTGCGGCTGGAACTGCGCCGGGTGGACAGCGGAACCGTGCAGGTGGAAATCGGTCTGGCCCGGCCCATGCGCGACCCCGTCCGCATCGCCGCCCTGTTTGCCAAGGGCGTGGATGAGATCGACTCGGGCTTTGGCATCGACGGCCTGCGCCTGTCCGCCCCCATCACCGAACCGCTGCCGCCCGAGCAGATCGGCAACGGTCCCACCCTGCGCCATGAAGATGCGCTGGCCGATCTGGTTTCGCGCCTTGGCAATCGTATCGGGTTCGACCACGTGCTGCGGATGATTCCCGCCGACAGCAAAATCCCGGAGCGCAGTTTTCAGATCGTCGCCGCCGCCTGGTCAGAACCCGTCGCAGCACCGCAGAGACGAGGGCCGGCGCGGCCGGTGACGATCTTTCCGCCCGAACCTGTCACTCACGCATCCGGCCATCCACCCGCGCAGTTCCGCTGGCGCCGGATGCGTTTCACCACGCTGCGCGCGCATGGGCCGGAACGGATCGCGCCCGAATGGTGGTTCGATGACCCCGCCTGGCGCAGCGGCATCCGCGATTACTGGCGGATCGAGACGCAGGAAGGTCAGCGCCTCTGGCTGTTCCACACCCCGCAAGACCCGTCATGGTGCGTGCAGGGAGAGTTCGCATGACCCCCTACGCCGAACTGTGCGTCACGTCGAACTTCACCTTTCTGACCGGGGCCTCGCACCCCGAAGAACTGGTCACCCGCGCCGCCGAACTGGGCCTGACCGCCATCGCCATCACCGACCGCAATTCGGTCGCGGGCGTGGTGCGTGCCTTCTCGGCGTTGAAGGAACTGGCACGGCTGCGTGATGAAGTCCTTGCCACGGCGCAGGACACGCAGGAAGGCCCGGTGATACGCTCGCAGCGCGTGACCGATCATTCCAGCCGCCAGACCGTGCCGCATTTTACCGGCAATACCTGCGCACCTGCATTGCCCGATGCGCCGCTGCCCCGGCTGATCCCCGGTGCGCGGCTGGTGCTGACCGACAGTACGGTCGAGTGGCTGGCCCTGCCTGTCGATGTCGCCGCCTGGTCGCGCCTGACCCGCCTTTTGTCGGTGGGCAAGCGGCGGGCCATCAAAGGGGAATGCCATCTGACATCCGCCGATCTGCTGGAATGGGGGCAGGGCCTGGTCCTGATCGCATTGCCACCCGACGTGATGGACGCCGACAACCAACAGACCACAGCCGCCCGCAGCGATATCGCCCGCATCGCCAAGGTGTTTCCTGGCCAGTGCTTCCTGGGGGCCGCCCCGCATTACGATGGCCGCGACCAGCCCCGCCTTGACCGGCTGGCCACACTCGCACAGGCATCGGCGCTGCCCTTGGTTGCGGTTGGCAATGTGCTGATGCACCGCGCCGCCCGCCGTCCGCTGGCCGATGTGCTGACCTGCCTGCGGACCGGATGCACCATCGACAACATCGGAGAGCGGCGCCTGACCAATGGCGAGCACCGCCTGAAATCGGGGGCCGAGATGGCGCGGCTGTTCCACCGCTATCCGGCGGCGATCCGCCGCTCGGTCGAAATCGCCAACCGCTGCGCCTTCCGTCTTGACGAACTGCGCTACCAGTATCCGGACGAGGCGCAGGACGGCGAACCCGCGCAGAACCGGCTGGAGCGGCTGACCCGCAGCGGCCTGCACTGGCGCTACCCGGACGGCGCGCCGCCCAAGATCATCGCGCGCGTGGACAAGGAACTGACCCTGATCCGCGAGATCGAATACGCCCCCTACTTTCTGACGGTGCATGACATCGTGGCCTTCGCCCGGTCGCAGGGCATCCTGTGTCAGGGGCGCGGGTCGGCGGCCAACTCGGTCGTCTGCTACCTGCTGGGCATCACCGAGGTGCCGCCGGAATCCATCACCCTGATCTTCGAGCGGTTCATTTCCAAGGAACGCGGCGAGCCGCCCGACATCGACGTGGATTTCGAACACGAACGGCGCGAAGAGGTGATCCAGTGGATCTACAACCGCTATGGCCGCGACCGCGCGGGCCTGACCGCCACCGTCATCCACTTTCGCAGCCGTGCGGCCATCCGCGAGGTGGGCAAGGTCATGGGGCTGAGCCAGGACGTGATCGCACGCCTGTCCGGCCAGATCTGGGGCTGGTCATCCTCCGCCCCCGGAAAGGACCGGATGCGCGACGCCGGGCTGGACCCGGCTGACCGGCGCATGGTGCTGACCACCCAGCTGATCGGCGAGATCATCGGTTTTCCGCGGCACCTCAGCCAGCATGTCGGTGGTTTTGTCATCACCCACGGCCGCCTGGACGAGATGTGCCCGATCGAGAACGCCGCGATGGAAGACCGCACCGTGATCGAATGGGACAAGGACGATATCGACGCGCTTGGCCTTCTGAAGGTCGATATCCTTGGTCTTGGGATGCTGACCTGCATCCGCAAATCCTTTGGCCTGCTGGCCGACCACCGGGGCGAGCGGCGGACATTGGCCAATGTTCCGGCCGAAGACCCGGCCATCTACGACATGCTGTGTCGCGCCGATGCGATCGGCGTGTTTCAGGTCGAAAGCCGCGCGCAGCTGAACTTCCTGCCCCGGATGCGCCCGCGCGAGTTCTATGATCTGGTGTGCGAGGTCGCCATCGTCCGCCCCGGCCCGATCCAGGGGGGCATGGTGCATCCGTTCATCAACCGCCGTCAGGGCAAGGAGTCGGTCGAAGACCTTGGCCCCGCAATGATGGAGGTGCTGGGCCGCACCTATGGCGTGCCGCTGTTTCAGGAACAGGCAATGCAGATTGCCGTGGTGGCGGCAGGCTTCACCCCGTCGGAGGCCGACCGCCTGCGCCGGTCCCTTGCCACCTTCAAGCGCATGGGCACCATCGGGTCATTCCGCGACCGCTTCGTCTCGGGCATGCTGGCGCGCGGTTACGACGCCGATTTCGCCGCACGCTGTTTCGCGCAGATCGAGGGTTTCGGGTCATACGGCTTCCCCGAAAGCCACGCCGCCAGTTTTGCCCGGCTGGTCTATATCTCGGCCTGGCTGAAGTGCCACCACCCGGCCATCTTCACCTGCGCGCTTTTGAATTCGCAACCGATGGGGTTTTACGCCCCCGCCCAACTGGTGCGCGACGCGCGCGAGCATGGGGTGGAGGTGCGTCCCGTCTCGGTCAACCATTCGCTGTGGGACTGCACGCTGGAACCACGCGCCGACGGCGTGCTGGCGCTGCGGCTCGGGTTTCGCCAGATCAAGGGTCTGCGCGAGGAGGATGCGGCCTGGATCGCCGCCGCGCGCGGCAACGGCTATCCTGATGTCGAAAGCGTCTGGCGCCGGGCCGGTGTGCAGCCCGACACGCTGGAGAGGCTGGCCGAAGGCGATGCCTTTGCCGGCCTCGGTCTGCCCCGCCGTGATGCCCTTTGGGCCACCAAGGCGTTACGGG
>Ga0105050_10005805_pt1 | contig 15639 bp, 16 predicted proteins | sample FRY01_FD_78088 | JGI IMG/M metagenome (GOLD analysis project Ga0105050, IMG submission 78088) | Freshwater microbial communities from Lake Fryxell liftoff mats and glacier meltwater in Antarctica - FRY-01 | ecosystem: Environmental > Aquatic > Freshwater > Ice > Glacier meltwater ... | reverse complement strand
GGGTGGACCAGGCCATGTAAAGGGCCGAGTTCACCAGGGTGGTTTCCGCTTTCCGATCAATGGCCCACCCGACCGCTTTTCTAGAACACGCGTCCAAGACCACACAGGCGTAAACGAGGCCTTTCCTTGTGGGATGTTCCGTAATGTCGGTCACCCATAACTGGTTCGGACCAGTCGCGCTAAAGTTCCGTTTCACCAGGTCACTCGTGGTTCTAACACTCACCAGGTTACGTTTGCGGGATTTCCTTTTGGGGAGCCCCTCAAGGCCCAACTCGGCCATTACTTGGGCAACAAGTTTGTGGTTGACTATCAGGTCTCGTTCAATTCGTAAGGTTGCTTGGACCCGCCGGTAACCATACGTGCCACGAGACTCAGCATGGACCTGCCCGATCGAATCAGCGATGAGCAGGCGTCGTATTTCCCGGTTCCCTGGAGTACGTGGCCTGGTCCGATACCCAAAACTGGACCTGTTCACACCACACACCCTGGTGGCCTTTCTGATGGAATGACCGGCCGTCACGAGTTCTTCCGCGACGGCCTGTGTTCTTTTGGGTCAACCACCGCCAACGAATCAAACAATGCTGAAGCTTCTCTCACCAGTTGCAGTTCTTCTTCCAAGGCCTTGATCCGCTTCTTCGCTGCACGTAATTCAGCGTTCTGGGTTGAGTCAACACCTTCCACGAGGCCTGCGTCGATGAGGGCTTGGTGTTTCCACCGGTGGAGGGTCTGCTCCGGGACACGGGTTACTAAAACCAGGGCTGCCACGGCTTCACCGCCGAGCATCCGGTCGACCATTTCCCGTCGGAAATGTGGAGGGTATTGGCGTGGCATGTGATTGCTCCTTTCGAAGCCCACCATCCCACAACTCTCATAAACAACAGCCAATATTTGGGGGTCAGATCATATGGACCTAAAAAATGGGGTCATGCCAGGTTGGAGAGGTGGAATATGACGAAGGGTGACTGGGTACGGGTGAGGATGCCCCTTTGTTCTCGAGATTACTCTGCCCGGGAGCGCGCCCCTGGCAGTGAGCCAGTCCTGGAAGCGCTCCTGGAGTCCATCAATTCCACTAAGGAACTGATTTCAGCGACCACAAAATCTTTCGTGGTCACGTTGCCCATGCGCGCACCGGATGCTTTGACCACAATGTGGTTGTCATCCAGAAGTTCTGAGGTGTTTCCTTCGGCGAGAATGACAAAATCTTTCTCGCGAAAACCCAAGCTGGTGGTCAAGTTGAGAAGGGTAGAGGAAACGGACTCAGGATTCCACTGACATGCCATGGTGTGGTCTTCTTTCTGCTGTGTTGACGACTACGCCAACCCTCAAACGCTGCACCCACGATGTCCCAGCGGGCAAGAGGTTGTGTGCCCCAGTCTTTCACGTTGGCATCCTCAAAAATCACCAGGAACAGGCAACCTTCGGGATGGAGTTCGTCAGAGTTCCGGTAGATACCCCACGGTGAGCAACACAGAACCGTAGTGGCTGCGTTCCCCGGCGACAATCATGAACGCCAAGTTGGGGGCGCTGGTCAGTTCGTAGAAGTCCAGGGGGGTGACTTTCTCCATTCCAACCTCAGGGTTGTGCCGCACAACAGCGGCCCGAATCGCCTCATGAACTGGCCGGTTCTCCCCGCTATCTTGCTCCTCGAGCGGGACCGGGGTAACGCATTTCTCCAGCGGAATCGTTTGCGAAATCAGGTCCACAATCAGAGGTGTTGGTGCAACATTGTGGGTGATGTTGAGACTAATGAGGGGCACATGATGCGCCCTTCTGGCCTGGGCCGGATAGTTGGAATCGACGATCGCAATGCGGTCGCCGTGACCACACTGGGACAACAATTCAAGCACTCCGGGGTGCGTCAATTCGGTTCTGAGCATCAGGACTCCTTCTTAGGTTTTGGTGCTGGAGGGAAGTTCTGTAGCGAGTTCTTTGTCTTCGCGCGTCGTTTTCGTTGAGGTCTGGAACCTTTGAAGGGAGAAGGCATAAATCGCGACAAAGATGACAATGCCGGTAATAATTTGATACAGGTAGGGGTCAGCCCCCAACTGGTTCAGGCCATTGCGCACCACCTCGAGTGTGACGGCGCCCAGGAGAACCCCGGGCATGATTTTTCCAGACCCGCCATAGAGGCTAATGCCGCCGATGACGACCACAGCAACAGCAGTGAACTCCAGACCTTGGCCCAGGAAGGAGGTAATGGAGCCAACCTGCACCATGGCCAAGGCACCACCGAGCCCGGCGAGCCCCCCAGACAAGATGAACGCCATAAAGGTTCGCCGGCGGACGTTAATCCCCACTCGTTCAGCAGTGTCCTCATCGTTACCAATAGCCATAATCTGTCGCCCAAAGGCGGTGTTCTTGACTACACCACTCACCAGGACTAAGACCACAAGGGCGATAATCACATCGATAAACACCGGACCGATACGAGCATTGCCGAGAACCCTGATTTCTTCTGGCAGAGCAATTGATTGTGACCCGGTGAGGGTGAGGGCCAAGCCTCGAAATGCGATCATGGTTGCCAAAGTCGTCACCAGCGGGTTGATTTGCAGCCCCACGATGATGGCTGCGTTGACGGCCCCGAGCGCGAGCCCGATGAACACCATGATCACCAGCGAGACTTCAGAGGGCACTCCCAATTCGTAATGCAGCTTCATCCCGATAGTCGCCGATAAAAACACAATCGACCCCAGCGAAATATCTATTTTTCCCGCAAAGACGACCACAGCGAGACCGGCACCGATGACGAGAAGTGGTGCTGCAGCGTGCAAGATTGCGAGGGCATTGTCGAAGGAGAAGAAAAACGGTGCCGTCAACGAAAAGTAAAGAACGACCGCTGCCAACACGACGACAAATCCGTTTTGTTGGAAAAAATCGACTATCGCTTTGCTTCCGAAAGCTCGACGTTGTGTGGTCATGAGAATGCCTCCTTGGCGCCTGCCGCAAGCGACATTAGGGAAAGTTCGTCCGAGTTTCGGTCAAGCTCGCCGACAATAGTGCCTCGACGCATGACCAGATAGCGATCGGCCACAAGAGTGAGTTCAGTCAGCTCCGAGTCGATGACTAAAATTGCCATTCCTGCGTCGGCCAACTCTGCAATGAGGGCTCTAATTTGAGCTTTTGCTCCAATGTCGAGTCCTCTCATCGGTTCGTCGAGGATATAGATGGGCGGGCCAACAGCTAGCCACCGGGCCAGCACAACCTTCTGCTGGTTTCCGCCGCTGAGGGTTCCCACCTTTTGGCCTTTGTGCGAGACCTTGATTCCTAAACGCTCGATAAATTTATCGGCGAGGTCGGATTCCCGCTTATTGACGAGGAGGCCGAGTCTGGTGAGAGCTTTCAGCCCGATCATGCTGATGTTCCTCTGCACCGACATCGGTAAAAAGAGGCCCTCTTGGCGGCGATCCTCCGGAACGTAACCGCACAGGTTCTTCCGTTTGGAGGCTTTTTGGGAGCGAAGCCCCATCCCATCCTGGATGGAGATGGACCCGCTATCAATCCGGTCAAGTCCTATCAGTGCGCGAGCAAGCTCGGTTCGACCGGACCCCATCAGGCCCCAAATCCCCACTATTTCGCCTTTGCGGGCAGTGAAGTTGATGTTGGATAGCACTCCGGCTCGAGTAAGCCCAGCCACCTCCAGGGCGACCTCGCCGGGCTCCCTTCTGCTCCGGCTCACTGGTGTAAGAGACGACCCTTCTCCCACCATCCACTCGACTGCTTGCTCCATAGTCAGAGATGATGTCGTGTCCGTGCCAGCGACGACACCGTTACGCATGACAACAATTCGATCGCAAATGCTGAACACTTCCGATAGGAAGTGAGAGATGAAAATGAACGACACCCCTTGATCTCGCAATTGGTTCAAGACCCCAAAGAGTCGGGTTTTTTCGCCAACACTCAAGGAGGAGGTCGGTTCGTCGAGGATAATCACCGAGGGCGAGGACATGAGCGCTCGGGCGATGGTCACCATTTGACGGTCCCCGGTGGAGAGCGTCTCAATAATGTCGTCCACACCGAAGTCGCAACCCAGGCGGACAAGCATTTCTTCGGCCCGCTTGCGCATTTCGGCACGTTTGATGACTGGCCCACTGTGGGGAAAGTTGGTCATAAACATGTTGTCGACCACGCTCAGAGTCGCGAACGTGGCAATCTCTTGCTGCACAAAAGCGATTCCCTGACTTTGGGCGTCACGGGGGCTCCGGAAATCAACGGGGTCACCATCGACCTCAATTGTGCCGGTGTCTGGGCGTAATAGTCCCGCCAGAATATTGACGAGAGTGCTTTTGCCGGCGCCGTTGGCACCGATCAGTCCGAGCACCTCGCCGCGTTCAAGCCACAGGTCAACCGAATCAACAGCCTGTGTTCCGGGGAAGCCTTTAGAGATTCCCCTCATCTCTACGACAAATGCGGAAATCATGAGGCACCTAATTTCGTCGATCTACGCCGAGCAGTGTCCAATGCGACGAAGAAAATAATGATGGATCCTTTGATCACCAGGGTTGTGGAGTAGTCGATTCCCATCAGGTTAGTGGCGTTGCTAATGGCGGTGATGAAGATGGCACCCAGAACCGCTGCGTAGGGTTTCCCCACGCCGCCATAAATGCTGACTCCACCGACCACGGCGGCGCTGACAACATCTAAAACAATTTGGTCAGTACCCATGTTTGCTGACGCTGAGCCGAACCTGGAGATGAGGAAGATTGCGGCAAGCCCCACCGTGATGCCGGAAACGATGTAGGTGGTCATGATGATGTTGCTGGTATTTATGCCCGCTGCCTTAGCTGCACGAGGGTTAATTCCCGTCGCGTAAAGCCGGCGGCCAAAGGACGACTTAGCCATAATGATCGAGGCGATGACCGTAACAAAGACAAGGCCGATGACACTCACCTGGAAGGGCCCAACCTTGATGGCAAACAGGTGAACGAGGAACGGGTCAACGCCGGTAACACTGACGGACTTGGTCAGCCACACCGCAGTTCCGAATACGACCGTCATCATGGCCAGGGTTACCACGAAAGGCACCATTTGGAGCCACCCAGCGGCAATTCCGTTGATTAATCCAATTCCTCCACTCACCACGAGCATGAGGAATAGAGCGACAATGACTGAACCCCCCGCGTCCATAAACATGGTGCCGACAATGCCGGTGAATGCCATGTTGGCAGGCATCGACAGGTCAATTCCTGCACCCACCAGAACATAGGTCATACCGATAGCAAGTAGCCCGAGGACGGCAGATTGATTCAAAACATTGGTGACGTTTTGAACGGTTGCAAAATGGTCGACCGTGAAGGCTAGATAGCCAATGGTGCCCACGATGATGCCGATGTAGAGAGTTTGAATCCACGAAGCACGAAGGCGCTGCAGGAGTGACCGAGACGGTTTACCCCCTGACTGTGATGCCACAGGGGTTTGTGTCAGAGTCATTAGGCATCCTGAGTTGTTGGAGCCAGGACCACCTCGCGGATGCAGACATTTTGCGGCAGCTCGTAGACGTGTTGGATGATGTCCGCTACTACCTGTGGCGAGATTGCCCCACCGACGCTGTCCTTATAGGCCTGATAGTCGGCCACAATTTGCGGGTCTGTGGTGTGGTGGAGGAGTTCCGTCTCGATCAATCCAGGAGCAATAACGGAGACGCGCACCTGTGAGTTGGCAACCTCTTTACGTAAACCTTCGCTGATGGCGTGGACGGCAAATTTTGTCCCGCAATACACGGTGTGATTGTCGTAGACATTTCGACCGGCAACCGAACCAATGTTCACGATGGTGCCGTGTTTTCTCTCGATCATCGAGGGGAGAACCATTTGGGTTGCATCGAGCAGTGCCATTACATTGACATCGAGCATGCGCTTCCACTCTGTGGTGTCTTGGTCAGAAATCCGACCCAAGGGCATAAGGCCCGCATTATTAACTAGCAAATCGACTGGCCCGTGGATTTCTTCCGCTCCACGAATGGCAGCAAGGAGTTCGCTACTATTGGTGACGTCCACCTCGGCCAGAACGGCCCCTTTGAGGCCCAATTCTTTGAGTTTGTCGCCGCGACGCGCAATGAGCAGCGTTGGGTATCCAGCAGCGTGAAACGAGCGTGCACACGCAGCCCCAATTCCAGAACTTGCTCCGGTAATGACTACCAGTTGCTTTTTCGACATGATTCTCCTTTGAATGCTCTAGATGAGGCGTGGGGTGTTTCTGGGGGTGGGAGCCTGATCGGCTCCCACCCCCAGAAACTTGTCACTTAGTTACTTACTTTTTGGTTCCATCTGGGTTGTAGTCGCGCGACCAGAGATTCTCGAGAGAATCTACAGTGTCTGGTGTTGCAACACGACCCTTAGCCAAGCAGCCATCAGGCCCACAGCCAGGGTCGGCACCTTCAATGAGTGCACCGAGGACGCGCACCAGCTCTTGCGCGTGTGCGTATGCGTCATAGGTGGTACCCACATCGATGAAGCCAGCCTTCATGGCGACGTAGGCCTCAGGGAATACGTCCTGGGTGGCAAACCAAATGTGGTTGTCCTCACCAGTTGCAGCCCATTTGTTTGCACCCTCCAAAGCTGACTGCACACTGGGCAAAGCGAAGTCACTCGCAATGATCATGCAGTTAGCGTCTGGGTTTGCCCGCAGAGCGTTAGTTGCTCCAGACAAGAACAAGTCTGGGTTCCACTCTGTTGGGACCTGGGTGATGATTTCGAATGCGTCAGACTCAGCGTCAACGTCGGCAAAGCCCTTCGAGCGGTTGAGTGCGTTGACGTCAGTCAGTGCACCCTGGAGCTCGATACATTGGCCTGTTACACCAGCCGCAGTAAGGATCGATGCCAGTTCGTTTCCAGTGGTCAGTGCTTGGTCATAACTGTCACCACCCACGTGGACGGTGGGCTGGTCAGTTGACGAAGCCCGGTCGAAAGTGATGAAAGGAATGCCGGCAGCATCTGCCGCACGAATCGAGGCACCAATTGCTGCACTGTCTTCAGCGCGGGCGATGATGACGTCGACTTCCTGGTTGATCAGGTCCTCGATGTTTGACGCCTGGCGAGAAGGATCGTTGTCAGCGACATTGATGACCCACTCGACATTGAGGTCTTCTTCTTCAGCGAGCTGTTGCATATAGTCCTGCCATGCCTGGACCAATGCAATGTTCTTTTCGTTCCACGACAGACCAACCTTGAAGCTCTCAGCAGCGGGAGCTGCTTCTTCTGTGGAGGCTTCTGCTTCCTCTGCAACCGGATCGGTGCTAGCGGCGCATGCAGTAATCAGTGTCATTGCGGTCAGAAGACCGGCAACGGCGCCGATAGAGCGATGTATCTTCATGTCCTACTCCTTAGGTGATTTACCCCGGTGGTTGACATCCCGCGAAATGCGAGCATTTGACACCAGTGGCGGTAAAGGTAGTATAACTACAACTTTTGCATTTGCAACGCCAACGTTGTGAAGTTGTTACATTTTCGGCGATTACGCACTACATCGAGAGGTAGCCGCCATCGACTACCACCACGGAGCCCGTCATGTAGGCGGCAGCGTCAGAGCTCAAGAAGGCAGCTATGGAGGCGATTTCGTGCGGTTGTCCAACCCGGCCCATCGGTGTGAGATCGGCCCATCGTTCCGCCCACACTGGGTTTTCGAGGCCTCCCCGGGTAAGTTCGGTTTCGACATAGCCCGGTGCAATCGCATTGACTCGGATGCCGCGTTTAGCCCATTCCACGGCTAAACACTTGGTCATAGTGTGCACTCCAGCTTTTGAGGCGTTATAGGCCGTCTGGTGCTGGGGCACGTTGGCAACTTCGCCTGAAATCGAGCCAATAGTGACGATACTTCCCGGCTTTCCCAGTGAAATCATCTGTCGGCCGGCCTCTCTGGCGCACCAGAAGGCTCCTGTCAGATTGACGCTCATAATTCGGTCCCATTCGCTGTCTTCCAATTCCAAGGAATCACCGTGGCAAGCCACCCCAGCGCAGTTGACGAGAATATCGAAAGCCCCGCGATCTGCTGTTACTTTGGCCATCACGTCCCGGACCTGCTTGCTGTTGGCGACGTCGACTACAGCCCCGGAAGCTTCGAAGCCGGCTTGCTGGAGCTCAGCTACAGATGCATCGACGCTTTCGGCGTTGCGGTCCATCACAACGACGTGAGCCCCGAGGTGAGCGAGGGCTTCTGCGGTTGCCTTACCTATACCTTGAGCTGCGCCCACAACCGCGGCAACCCGGCCTTGCAGTGTCATGTCGATGTTCATTTTCGCTCCTTTGCGATGTGTCCAGAACGTTAGGTTTCTTCTAAGATTCGCTCTGGAAGTGAGATTCTTGGTTCAGAGCCTAGTTTTATCGCTTCTCTTGGCATAATTATAGTAGTATTACTACCTGAATTGGAAAATAAGCTTGAGGAAAGGTCCCAGCAGTGAGTGTTTCACCCCCTGAGCAACCCTTTGCGACCGAGATTAATTCTGCGACTGGTTTTGGCGCTGGTTTTGCAGCCCACTACTCCAAGACGTTTGAGGCCATGCACGGCGTCTATCAAGAGGGCAGTGATGAGCTCACCGCTCTCGGCCAGGCATCCTCTTACGAAGTTTTCAGCACGCAGCAGACTGATTTACCGGGAGCGCTCACCGTCGGGACGAGTGTTGTGGAGCCCGGGCGCATTGGTGAAGAGTATGCGCTGACCCGGGGGCACCTGCATCGAATTGAGGATCGGGCAGAAATGTATTTTGGGTTGCACGGTCGGGGGGTCATGCTTCTCGAGAACGTCGAGGGCGAAGTCCAAGCGTTAGAAATTGTCCCGGGTTCGATGGTGTACGTGCCCGGTGGCTGGCTGCATCGAAGCGTCAACGTGGGATCTGATGTTTTGGTCACACTCTTCTGTTTCAGCGCCGACTCAGGACAAAACTATGAGATTGTCGAGCAGGCAGGTGGGATGAAGAAGCTCGTCGTTGATGATGGCCAAGGGGGCTGGATGTTGAAAGACAACCCGCGCTATGTTCCACGGGCTTCTTCATGAGTCTTGAAGGTGCTCGCGAGCTTGCGCGTTCCATAGATATCAGTTGCGTCCGAGCTCAGCACGGGCGTAGTGACATTGCCGAACTCGCTCAGCATGCGCTCGAGTGGGGATGCATCAATGCTCATGTCTTGCCGAACTGGTTACCTGTTTTAGCCCCACTGCTCGCAGGTTCGAGCACCCTGCCGGCTGCCCCCATTGGTTTTCCTTCTGGTGGGTCGACGACGGAGACTAAATGTAGGGAAACCGAATACGTCCTGCAGGCAGGCGCCAAAGAGGTCGATGTGGTGCTCAATATTGGGCGGCTCATAGGTGATGACTTGGAATATGTGACTTCGGAGCTGCGACACATCATGTCGCTGATCCCCACTTCTGTGATCACAAAAGGAATTATCGAAACGAGCCTTCTCGCCCCCGATCACATTCGAAGCGCAACCCGGATCGTCGCCGAAGCGGGGTTCGCTTTTGTGAAGACAGGGACCGGCTGGGCCGGACCGGTCACGGCCGGGGCTGTTTCTGTGATTGCCGAAGAGCTCACCAACCTGGGTGCCCCCCACGTTGGCATTAAGGCCGCAGGTGGCATTCGCTCTGTCGCAGACATCACGACCTTGAGCGCCTTGGGTGTCACCAGATTCGGGATCGGATTGAGATCTGCTGTGAGCGTTTTGGCGGAGGTGAGTAAAGAATGATGGATATGCGATCTCTTCTCCACGAGGAAGGCATTATCACGCTGGCTGTCGTGGAAAACAGCGACACTGCTGTACCACTTGCCGAGGCGCTCCTCGCAGGTGGGGTGACCACCGTGGAGGTTGCCTTACGGACTGAGGCATCACTTTTGTCAATCCAGGCGATCGCGGAAAGCGCGCCCACTCTCAGAGTTCTTGCGGGCACAGTCCTCACCAAAGATCAGGCGCTCCACGCTGTCGATATGGGTGCGATCGCTCTGGTGAGCCCGGGTTTTAGTAAGGAAATTAGTGACTGGTGTCAAGCCCATAACATTCCCTATATTCCCGGCGTCGCCACGGCAACCGAAATAATGATGGTCCTCGATAACGGTCACGACGTCCTCAAGTTTTTTCCAGCGGCACAACTGGGAGGCCTCCCCACTTTGCTGGCACTCGAAGCTCCTTTTGCCCACCACGGTCTGAGTTTTATGATGACGGGAGGCATGGGGCAACAGGATCTTCATCAGGCTTTGATCACCCCCTGTGTGAGCGCGGTGAGCGGTAGTTGGATTGCGCCAAGGAAAGAAATCGCAGCCGGTGCCTGGAATGTCATCACCGAGAACGCCCGCGCCGCTCGCTCCGTTGTGGCCCAAGTTCACGCTGAGGGAGACGGATCGTGAGCGTCACCTGGGGGCCGGGTGACACGTTATTGCCCGCAAAAACACCCACCATGTATTTTGTGGGTGTCACCACAGGGAAGTCGAGTATCCGCAGCGTGTTTGACCTGTGGGCCCAGATATTGCAACGTCCCGACGTCAGCTTGATCGGAATAGATATTCCTCTGCACGCTGAACCAGAGGAATATCGGAAAGTTGTCGACTTTCTCAAGAACGATCCACTCTCTTTGGGCGCCCTCGTGACCACCCACAAAGTTGACCTGCTTCGGTCATGCCGAGATATGTTCGACACTCTCGATGACGGGGCGATCTCGCTTCACGAGGTGAGCTGTTTGTCTAAATCAGAGGGCAAATTCAGGGGCAGCGCCAAGGACCCGCTCACATCGGCACTCGCACTTGAGGCATTTTTTCCAGCCGAAAATTGGGAGCGAGGAGGTGCGGAGCTCATCTGCCTCGGCGCTGGAGGTTCAGCACTCGCTCTCGCGTCTTCTTTTGCGAAGAGCATTCCCGGCGTGACGGGGCCATCTCGACTTGTTGTGACCAACCGGAGTTCCCATCGTCTCGAAGAGTTTGCTGACGATTACCAGGCACTGGGCGCAAGCCCACCGCTTGAATTGGTTCACGCACCCCGCCCGGAAATTAACGATTCATGGGTGTCCCAGGCACAACAGGGGAGCTTGATTGTGAACGCCACGGGATTGGGCAAGGACGCACCAGGGTCACCCCTCACCTGGGAAGTCCAGTTTCCCCAAGATGGCTACGCTTGGGATTTCAACTATCGCGGCGACTTGGTCTTTTTGGATCAGGCAAGAGCCCAAGAGGCCACTAAGAACCTTGGAATCGAAGATGGTTGGATTTATTTTCTCCACGGTTGGACCCAGGTGATTTCTGAGGTGCTGAACATCCCCATTGAGCCCGACAGCGCGCTGTTTTCCGAGTTGGCCAAAGCCGCTGAATCAGTGCGCAGCGGAGGGTGAGAGATGGCGAAAAAAACTGAGGGGCCATCCGGTCGGAAGGTGCTGGTCACTCCTCGGGCGTTGACCAAGAACCCGGAGCGGGTGACCGAGCTCCTCGCGGCAAACGGATTGGTCCCCGTTTTTGCCACAGCTGGTCAACAACCGAGCTCTGCAGAGCTCACGGCTTTATTGCCTGGCTGCATCGGGTGGATTGCCGGAGTAGAGCAGATTGCTTCAGACGTTGTGGCTCAGGCTCCAGATCTTCGGGTGTTGTCTCGGTTTGGCACAGGAACCAGCAACGTGGACCTTGTGGCAACCAGGCGTCTTGGCGTTGAGGTTCGGATTGCCGGGGGAGCGAATGCTCAGAGTGTTGCGGAGCTCGCCCTCGGACTCACACTCGATTGTGTCCGCGGTATCACCAAGACCAGTTCTGTGGTGACTTCGGGCGGCTGGCAACGCCAGTTGGGGCGGGAACTTTCTGGCCTCATTATTGCTGTGGTGGGGTATGGCGCGATCGGGAAAATCTACGCAACTCTGATGCACAGCCTCGGTGCCAGACCTATAGTTTTCGACCCGATGCTCCCCGCTGACCACGTGCTCCCTGAGAGTATTTCTCGCGCTGATTCGCTGGCCACAGCTCTAGCGCAGGCTGATGTGCTGAGTTTTCATTGTCCCCCTGGACACCAACCCGTCTTTAATGCCGACCTAGTGTCCTCCTGCCTACCGGGGCTGATTGTTGTCAATACAGCGCGGTCGGAACTCGTGGATGACAACGTCATGCTCGCCGCACTTCAGACCGGGGCGGTAGCGAGCTACGCCGTGGACGCTTTTGATTCTGAGCCACCTGTGATGTCAGATCTGCTGGCACACCCGGATGTTATTGCAACCCCCCATCTGGGCGCCTTCACCGAGGAGGCGATTGATCGGACGTTGGAGGTGGCTGTTGCCAATGTTGTCGCTGCACTGGCTTTCCCCAATAACTTGGAGCAGGTGCCCTTCTCGGGCAGCATGAGCGAGGCGCTCGGAGCAGAACACTCGGGTGGCACCCTCCAATGTTTTTGGTTGGGTCAGGCAGGTTTCCTGCTGAGAGCCCCGAGCGGTCAGACGATTCTTATCGACCCGTACCTCTCGGACACTCTCGCAACCAAATATGAGGGGACGATTTTCCCCCATACCCGAATGATGGACGCACCCATTGAGGCTGCGGCATTTCCCCGAGTAGATGTTGTCTTGGTAAGCCACGCCCACACGGACCACATGGACCCGGGCACGCTGGGGGTCATTGCGGCGCAGCATCCGCACGCAATTTTTGTGTGTCCAGAGCGCGTCAAAGATGTTGCTCTGGAACGCGGAGTGCCCGAAGGCCGGCTGGTCGGAGCCCTTGGGGGAGATGTCCTCGAACCTGTTGCCGGAATCCGCATTTTCCCGATCCCCTCAGCCCACGAAGATCTTGACGTGACAGACAGGGGGTCCGCCTTTCTCGGGTATGTCATCGAGGTGGGCGATGAAAGGATCTACCATTCGGGAGATTGCGTTCCCTATCCCGAGCTGTCGGGGCTCCTTGCCGCCCACTCGATCACACTGGCCCTGCTCCCAGTTAATGGGCGCGACCAGCACCGGGCTGAGAATGGTGTCCCCGGGAACTTCACCCTTGTCGAGGCGCTCGCCGTGTGTGAGGGTGCGGGTATTCCCACCATGATTGCCCACCACTGGGGCATGTTTGATTTCAACACCGTTACCCGCGAGGAGCTGGACGAGGCGTGGCGGGAATATTCAGGACCCACCTCTTGGTATATTCCAAATCCCACAGCTTTTATGGAGCGGCATCCCGCGCTCGTTCTTGAGAAGAACTCCCAGGAGAAGCAGATCTAATATGGAGACTCAGCTCAGCGACTACGGACTTATTGGCCAACTGGTGGCCGCTCAGGCGAATCTTCGGCCCTCCGAACAAAAGGTCTGTGCGGTCGTCATCGAAAACCCCACGTGGGGTTCACGGGCGACACTCGCGGAAATCGCAACCCAGGCGGGGGTTTCAGAACCCTCGGTGGTCCGTTTTTCTCGGAGTTTGGGGTTCGACGGGTTCCAAGACTTCAAGTACGCACTTATTCAAAGTCTTGCCTCCGGGGTGCCAGCAGCGCACGCATCTGTTGAACGAGGCGATGGCATCGGAATCATTGCAAACAAGATCTTCGAGAACAGTCTGGAAGGTTTGCGCAGCACTCGGGAAGCTCTCGATTCAGACGCCTTGCAAGCGGCAGTCACAGCCATCCGCAAGGCAGACAACATGTTGGTTCTTGGTTTTGGTGCTTCGGGCGTCGTCGGCCAGGACACCGCCCAAAAGTTCCCGTTGTTTGGGATTCCCATTAATGCGCCCGTTGATTTTCATCAGCAATTTATTGCAGCAAACCTTGCCACTTCGGACACTGTGGTTCTTGCTATTTCCAACACGGCCACCACCACGGAAGTTTTGGAATCAATGCTCGAAGCCAAGCAACGCGGTGCAACGACCATCGCAGTGTGTGGCCGAGAAGGGCCCATCTCGAGGGTTGCTGACATTGTTATTTCCCACACCACCGAAGACACCGACATTTACACGCCCACAACGTCGCGGCTCGCAGCCCTCGTCATCATCGACGTCTTGGCCGTCGGTGTCGTATTGCAGTATGAACCAAGCCGAATTTCTGAACTACAGCGGATGAAGAGCCACCTGAGTTGGATGCGCCAGGGCAAGAGGACCCGAGCCGATGGCGACCCGGGCGCTGGTGATGGCGACCCGGGCTTAGCACCTCAACGCTCATGACCTGGGTCATCGGCGCAGATCTGGGCACCAGCGGTTGCAAAGCCGCGGTGTATGACGCCGATGGGAAGGAAATCGCGTCCAACATCCAGACGTATGAGACCTATTACCCACAGCCGGGTTTCCACGAACAGTCCTTGGACGACTGGTGGTCCGCTGTGTGTGCCGCGATTTCGGATCTTGTCGAACAGGTGGGTGAATCGGCCTCGAAAATTCGGGCCATTTCCCTCTCCGGGCAGTCCCTAGCACTTATTCCCCTCGGTACTGACGGGGCACCCTTGGTAGACCGTGTCCCTATTTGGTCTGACACTAGGGCGCACCAAGAAAGCGCCGACTTTTTTTCTGTCGAAGACGAAGCCGCCTGGTACACGCGCACGGGGAACGGTTTCCCCGCTCCTCTTTATACGCTGTTCAAAGTGATGTGGTTGCGAAACCACCAGCCAGAGGTTTTTGCCCGAACGACAACGATTATTGGTTCCAAAGACTGGATAAATTATCGTTTTACCGGCGAGATCATGACGGATCCTTCCTACGCTTCCGGGTTAGGTGCTTTTGACTTGAGTACGGGGGCCTATGCGCCCGATTTGCTGAAATCCGCGGGGCTTACCCCAGAGCTTTTCCCCCCCATCATTGCCTCCACTGCGAGAGTGGGACAGATGAGGTCCGAGATCGCCACCGACCTCGGATTGCACGGGCCAATAGACGTCATTGCGGGGGGAGTAGATAACTCCTGTATGGCGCTCGGTGCACTCAATATTTCTCCCGGTCGTATGTATGCGGCGCTCGGGTCGTCGAGTTGGCTAACACTATGTGGCCGAGAACCGATTTTGGACGAGTCGTTGCGCCCCTTTGTATTTGCGCACGTCATCCCCGGTCTGTTCAACTCTGCAGTATCGACGTTTGCATCAGGAACGAGTATCAGCTTCGTCGCTGACACGTTCTTCCCCGAACTGAAAGGGGATATTGATGCAATGGTCGGGTTGGCCCTGAGCGTGCCAGTTGGCGCTGGGGGTCTGGTATTTGTGCCGACCATCAATGGGGGGACAGTATTCGAAGGTGGACCCGACGTGCGGGGTTCCCTCGTCGGCTTGTCGGGCAGCCACACTAAGGCTCACATTGCACGGGCCGTCATCGAAGCCATTCCGATGGCACTGCGTCGACCCCTGGATCGGCTACGAGACCTCACGACGGTGGATTCCACGATGATGGTCACGGGGGGTGGCGCGCGAAGTTCCCCGTGGCTTCAGCTATACGCAGATATTGTCGGTCAGCGCCTCGTTAGGACAACAGTCGACCAGCAAGCGGCAACCCTGGGGGCTGCCGCGCTCGCTTTTGTGGGGACGGGAGTGTGGGATTCGTTTGAACAGATCGAGAAAGCCCACCAGAATCCGGAAACTTTTGAACCGGAAGTATCGAGAACGAAGCAGTACGAATCCGACGTCTTGCCTAGGTTCGCAGCTGCCGCCCGCCACGCCATAGAGCTGAGCAGCCTATGACGGTGTGCGGTCTTCTGAAAAGCCTTGGCCATCTTGTTTCGGCGCCGTTAGGGGGTCGTGAAGGTG
>Ga0105050_10005800_pt1 | contig 15648 bp, 13 predicted proteins | sample FRY01_FD_78088 | JGI IMG/M metagenome (GOLD analysis project Ga0105050, IMG submission 78088) | Freshwater microbial communities from Lake Fryxell liftoff mats and glacier meltwater in Antarctica - FRY-01 | ecosystem: Environmental > Aquatic > Freshwater > Ice > Glacier meltwater ... | reverse complement strand
CCAAACTCGGAAGCCTCTTTTATTATTTGAAGCTTTTCCTCTTTACTAAATGTGCGTTTTTCCATCTTACAAAATTATAGATTATTTATATAATTTAGTCTTATTATTTAAGGGGCTAGAACAACACAAAAGCAATGAACACTAGTAAAACGAGTTTTTCTATTCTCTCAATATCTTGTAAATGTGTTTTGTCAATATTAAATCCGCTTGATTTTAGTGCTTTGAACATCGTTTCTATTTGCCAACGTTTTTAGCACACTACCAATCGCAATGAATAGAAAAGGAAGAGCTTTGGACAATGTTTATATCGAAATATTGTGGGGCTCACTAAAACAAGAAAAAATATACCTTAACCCACCAAACGGAGGTGTAGATTTTTATAAAAAAAATAGATTATGTGCATTTTTACAACACAAAAAGAAGACGTACTGAAATTGGCAGCATCCCACCAGACAAACTTTATTTTAAACCAAAATAGGACGGGTAAAACAACTAAGAAAATGAAAATGTTGACTTAAAGATGGAGAGTACTATGGGTATAAGACAGGTGCTTCCGAAAATCGAAAAGAAAAAAACTTAATTTTTAATTATGTTATTTGGTGTAAGTTAAAATCAGAAGACATTCTGAAAAAACAAAAATGATTAATTTTTTTACCCGCATCTTGCGAAAAATCACCGCATCTTTATTGGAGCATCTGTAAAACAAACCCAATTCACATTCGGTGATAACCTTGCGATTTATACATTTTTTGATTTTTTTAAATACCATTTAAACGGTGTTTAAACGAAAAAGAAAAAGCCTCTCGATTAATCTCGAAAGGCTTTTTTTAATCTTTAATGTGGGGGTTGACGGGTTCGAACCGCCGACCCTCTGCTTGTAAGGCAGATGCTCTGAACCAGCTGAGCTAAACCCCCAATCGTTTTTCAGAGTGCAAATATACGAAAATTAAATTTTAAATTGCAAGTGTTTTTGTGAATTTATTTTTCGTTTTTTATTTCCTCTATCTTATTTAGTACATCATCTAGTCCTTCTTTGAATTTTTCAAAATCCTCTTTATAAAGAAAGATCTTATGTTTCTGATAGTTACCATCTCCTCCTTCGTCTGGGAAGGTTTTTTTGCTTTCCGTTAAAGTGATGTACAAATCATTTCCTTTAGTTGCTTTGATGTCAAAAAAGTAAGTTCGCTTACCTGCGCGAACAACTTTGGAGTAAATTTCGTTTTGATCTGTGTTCATAGCATAGTTTTAGAGTATCAAAGGTGCTATTTTTTTGATGAAAAACAAATAATTGTAAAAAAAAATTAATTTAGGCTTTCACACAATCGACGATTTGCTAACACTTTTTTTTTAATTAATCTTTAACACTTTTTATAAACTGGACTTTGGAGCCAGATAGCTTAATGAATAAGACAATATGATTTTTTAATTTCAGAAGCGTAAACATAGAAATTAAAGACTGGCAAATTCCGCCCACATCTTTAAATGTAAACCAGCGAAAGCAACTTTGACTTAGTCGAATAAATTTTCTGTTAACAAAGCAAAAGCTTAAAAGAAATAACCCAACGTTAAAACTTTATACAAAAACTGTTTAAAAACTAAAATTGGCAATTTTAAAATAAAGTGGAAAACAAATTATCAATGAAATAAAATGGAAATATAAGCCATTGAATTACAAAATTAGACCAATAAATATTCGCTTCTCTACTTTCCATTTGCTTTCGCGTAATGAGTATGAAATTCATGAATAGTGCTTTCGATAAATGGTTCGAGTAAGTTTAACATGTCGGAAACGCGAAGAATTTCAGGATATTGTTTGGCATCGGTGAGACTAATAAATGGCTTTTTACCGATTAGTTGAATTTCAAAAAAAGATCGTTCGTTGTCAATTCTGTAAAATGATTTATTATTGGAGAGTTTTCTATAAACCGGAAATTTAAAATCAGTCATTAAATTTTTCCTCCCTTAAGAACAAATTGAAGGAAGTCTTTAAATTGCTTTCTAGAACTAAATATCTTTAAAAATTCAGCACTAACAGATTGTTTTTCTTTCTTTACTTCGTGCTCCGTAAAATTTGACTCGCCACCACTATTCAAGTTTTCTTCTTGAGGTTCAGGCTGCATCAATTCATTAAATGCCTCATTCATTTTTGCCAACCGATCTGCTTTTTCAAAATTATCTTTTGCTTTCTTTTGATAACCCAATTTTTCTTGTAATAATCCAAGATTATTGACTGAAATAGCATCTTCTGGATCATGTTTCACAGCAAGTTCATAATCTTCAAGTGCTGCTTTAGTGTCACCAAAAAAATCTTTAGCATACGCGCGAGCTGCATACCTGAAACCATAGCTTGGGTCTAATTCAACAGCTTTATCAAAGTCAGTGAGCGCCTCCGATTTGTTTTTTAAATGAATATGTAAAACACCACGGTCACCATACAAATTTGCCTCTTCAGGAAACAAATAGATAAGATTGTCGAAAAGTATTAACGAGTCTTGAAAAGATTGGTTTTTCAAAAGCTGATATGCTTTTTCGTGCTCGGCATTTAAGAAGTTTTGCATAACTAAGGAACAAGAAATTTTAAAAAATGTTTAAAGTCTTTCCAATGGCGTTTTCACCCCATCCACCAAGGAATAACATGCTAATTTATCTTTAAAAACAGACGACTTAAATATTGAACGATTCAAAAGCATGCGGACACATTCTTGAATTCCTTCGACAATAGATGGATGCGGGTGAATTAATTCAGAAAGAACTTCAATTGGCATATTCAATTTAATTAATAAACCAACAGCTTGAATCGCAGTAGAAGCATGAGCTCCAACTACACGCATTCCTAAAATTCTCATTTCACTGTCGTTTGTTACAATTATTTTGAAAAAACCTTGTGTTTTTCGCATTGCAATAGCTCGTGTTATCAAAGAATAATCCATTTTTACAACTTTAATAGGAATACCTTGAGCTACGCATTGTTGCTCGTTAAAACCAACTGAAGCAACCTCAGGCTTTAGGAACATTATTGTACAAATATTATCGTAATTAAGTAACTCTGGTTTATTTCCAAATACTTTTTCAACCGCGTGTCGTGCTTCTATTTCACCCATATTAACGAGTGCAATCCGTCCAGAAACGTCACCAACGGCATAAATATTCGAAATATTTGTTTGCGTATCGTTGTCACCAATGTGAACTCCTCTTTTAGACAAAAATACTCCTGCGTTTTCTAATCCTAAATTTTCAATATTTGGTTGGCGACCAATCGATAAAAGCGCTTTTTCAACACGAATTACTTCTCGACTTCCATCGGGGTAAGACAATTCATATTCTACTTCACCGTCTATTTTTTCCAGACGTTCTAGTTTTGCATTTGAGTGAATGACAACACCTCTTTCAATTAAATTAGTTGAAATTAAACGAGAAATATCTGCATCTTCAAAAGGTAAAATGCGTTCTTGACGGTCAATTATGTACACTTTTGTGCGTCCAAAATTGGAAAATATTGTTGCATATTCACAACCAATAACCCCTGCACCAACTATTACCAAACTTTTGGGATAATCTTCTATGTGGTCAATTCCATTACTTGTAAGTATGATTTTTTCATCGACATCAAATTCAGGCATTTTACGAGGGCGGCTTCCTGTTGCTAAAATTATATGTTCGCTCCAAACTACTTTCTTTTCACCTTCGTGCGAAATCCTAACTTCGTTTTTATTCAATAAATAACCATGGCCACGCTCATAATGAAGCAATTTGTGCATGGTTTCTGTTTGTAATAATTTGATGTGTGCTGAATATTGAAATTTACGTTCAAATATTGCTTCCGCTAAGTTTTTCTTTACGTCTTCCCAAGTCAATTCAAATTTTGTTCTTCCTTTGGAAACAATCATTTCGTTGACATCTGCAACTCGATTTGACAATTCCCACAACGTTTTAGATGATAGCGCTCCATTGTAAACTCCAGCTCCCCCTACTCGATCCATTTCAATCAAACAAACTCGTTTTCCGAAATCAATTCCTCGCATCGCAGCAGCGTATCCCGCAGGTCCACCACCAATGACAATTAAATCAAATTTTTCCATTCTCTCGTAATTTCGTTATAAATATAGTTATTACCTGAATTTGATTTGTAAGAAGTCTGCTAATTAGATTTAAAAATAGTCAAAAATAAAACCTAATTGTTCACAACAAATCGCATACTTTTTACACCAACGTTCGTTTGAACTAATATAAAATAAATTCCTGCGCTCCAATTTGAAACTGAAAATTCGTAGGCACTTGAATTAGTTATTAAAACCTCAGTTACTTCCTCTCCTATTAGATTTAAAACATTTAATTTAGTTAACGCAACTCCACTCGGCATTTGTAGCATCACTTTATCAGTGGCAGGATTTGGATAAACAGTAATTTCATTTAATAGAAGCTGATTCACTCCTAAAGTTACAGGATCACCAATTCTGATGTTATCGAGGTATAAATTATTTCCTTCTTTCGAATCGAAAGTGAATTTAATTAGTAAATCCTCAGTTAAATAGGCACTTGTAATATTTGTAACAACATCATTTTTCCAAAAACTATCGTTTGAAGGAATAAAGTTTTCAGTAACCAAGTAATCAACCGTTTTCAAAGTACTGGAACTATTCAATGTTTTACGAATTAACCAAGTTTCTCCGCAATTTGTTGAAATCGAAACTTTTAATTGCTCATTTCCAGTCGTTTGTTTTCTTGCATAAGCGAAATCAAATGAAACGGCAATTGCAATTAAGCCACTAGCATCAAAAGGTTCCGAAATAAATTCATACGAACCACTTGCTGAAGTTATGAAATTTTGAACACTTAAACAACCCAAACTATTAAAGCCAGTTGTGTTGATTCGTGTCCAATTATTGGGAGCGTTTTTTGGAACAACTGACCAATGCGTTTGAAAGTGTGAATCCGTATCAAAAGGTTCGTGCAATCCATCTAAATCCCCCACTAATGGAAGAACTGTAATGAAATCAAGCTCAGTTGTATTCAAATTTTGTACACCATTTGAAACAGCTAAATTTACGGCATATTTACCTGGATTTATATAAGAAACTGTAATCACAGAATCGGTTGTGGAAGATAAATTCCCTCCAGAAACAGTCCAAAATCGTGATTGAACACCATGTAAAGAAACGTCAGTTAAAGTAATCGTTTCACCGACACATGCGATTCGTTTATCCGCTACAAATTTCGCTTGACATAAATTGGTGTTTAGACCATCTATTCCTGTTGCTTCTATATTTGCTACTGACCATAAATTATTTCGGTTGGCAACTGAAGAATTCAAACAAGCGTGCATTCTAGCTTTTTGACCTTCCGTAAACATCAAAGCACAATAAGCATAATCCATGTAGTTTTGAACATTATCTAAGCTTCCACAAGAAGAGTTATTTAAACCACAAGAAGACCAACCGACTGTTAATGGCGTATCGCTAACCTCATCGTCAACTGTACAATTATTTGCATTCCCAACGGGTAAATAATAATAGTTTGGAACATTATTTCCTCCCCAAATATGTTGAAGATTCAAAAAGTGTCCTACTTCATGGGAAAGAACTGTTCGGTTAAAAAATTGAGATGTACCAATGGTTCCAATGTAATCATGCGCCATTACAATACCGTCCCATTGCGGAATTGTATCTGCTGCAGAGGGCAATAAGGCATGACCAGCTAAACCAGCAGCTTCGGCACAAATGTAAACGTTCAAATACTTATTTGGCGGCCAATGGATTAAACTTTTCACTTGATGATTACCGATTGATGTTAAGGAAGAAACGGTGCGTGTGATACCACTTGTACAATTACCATTTGGATCTTTTTGAGCCAAACAAAATTCAATTTGAGCATCTGCAGCGATTGATTTAAACGCATTCACAATTTCAGAAGTATCTGAATTTAATTTTCGAAATTGAATATTTAACTGATTTACAGCATCAATGATTTGGTCGTCGTTTATATTTTCTACGCCATAATTATGAACGACATGAAAAACAACTGGAATTGTGTAAAGTGCACCAGACTTTTCGTGTTCACCTTTCAAATAATTCTTTGTATCAGCTTGTAAACGCTCGTAAGCACGTTGAATTCCGCTATTGTATTCTGGATGCGTCTTGAACAATTCTTGGTGGATTTCGTCTGTTCCGCAGTTTTTTGGAGCATTTTGTCCAAAAGTTAAAACAACGTTAGATGAAACTATTAGACCCAGAATTAGGCTTAATTTTGAAAAAGAAAACATAGCTTACAATTTGAAGCCGAATATAAGTATTAATTGAAGTTTCTTTTTCAGAAAAAGTAGAAATTTCAAGTCAATCTTACTAAAAAGTTAGGTTTGAAAATAGAGAGACAATCTAAAAAGATTTTTTTCATTCTTCGAGATGATTAGTCAGATTACTGAATAAAGAGAAAAATTTATTTCGAGCGTAATGAGATTGCAAAGTATCGAAAATAAAAAGATTTTAAAACAAAAACGAAAGAATTGGTGTTTTTGGACGAATCAATCTGAGATGAAAAATTATTGAAGAGCGAAAACCTAAAAGCGTGATTAATTCCCTTTCGATAAAAAATTTACTTTGATACCAAAGTCAAATCCAAAAAATGAGTTAGAGTTGTTCGTGTATAAACCTTTTGTTTGGTTGATAAGTGCTTCGCCTTGTGGAGAATATTGAAAAGGACAATAATCAATACCAAAAGTTGGGCAAAGAGTGATATGCTCGTTAAGTTTAAAAGAATAAAACAGTTGAGGAAGAATAGAAAATCCAATTCCAAAGGCACGAATTGGTGTTCCATCATTTGTTACCGTTTCTGAATTAATTTGACGAAACATTCCGTAACAAGGCAATCCCAAATTAACTTGTCCAAAAATATGTTTTGTAATTTTTAATCTTGTAAAAAATCTAGGTGTCAAATTATGTAACTGCATGTCGTTAATAAAACCGTCATTTTCAGCGTAACTGCCAAAATACGCATACGCTAATTCAATTCCATAATTCGATTTTGGATATTTTTTGGTAGCAAATGAATACCCAACGGTTGCGCCAAATCCGTTTCTAAAAAGGGCTTGTTTGTTAGTTAAAAATGGACGTGAAGAATTATAAACACGAATCGCTTGGTCGAATTGTGTATTGGTACAAAAACGATAATTTACAGCAGCCGAAAATGATTGCGCGCTAAGTGTTTGCATTCGTATCAATAGAAACAGCATGAATAAATTTCTCATTTTAAATTAAGAATTAGATCGTTCACTGCTTTGTATGCAGATTCTACAGCTCCTTGAACAGTTTGATGATGTCCATTGATATTCATCGCTTCTCCTGCAAAAAAAAGTTTATTGTCTACGGATTGAGCGGCAATTAGTCGGGCATCTCCCATATTTACTGTACTGAAACTATAAGCTCCTTTTATGAATGGTTCTTTCGTCCAATCAAATACAACGCCTGATAAGAAATTTAAAGTTGCTTGTCCGTTATACATAGTGTCTAGTTCTTGTAATAAAGCAGTAGTAATTGCAGTATCGTTACCCAAACTAGTTAAATATTCTGCCTGTTCGCCCATTACAAAAGCAAGTAACACGTTATCGTCTACAGCTTTCCCAACACTGTCGTCTGCATAAGCTGCACAAATGTGGCCACCAGTAATATTTTGGTCAAAGAATTTAGTACTGAATTTCATGAAAACTTTCATTCCTGCACCCATTCCAATTTTTTGAAAAGCCTGCGTTTTGCTTTGAGACAACGAAGGGATGAAGGTTATTTCATTGAGTTTTAGTATACTGATTGGAACGGTCACGATTACTTTGTCAGCCTCTAAAATAGTTCCACTTGACAATTTGAGTTGGATTTTGTCTGTTGTATAATTAATTTGGTCAATAGGCGAATTCAGTTGGATTTTGGACAGAATCGGTTGTGCAATATTTTTATTTATGAAATCAAAATAGGATTCTTCAAACTTAAAATCGTCGTCGCCTGAAACCCAATTTTCTTCCTCTTTATGATTCCAATAAGCAGAGATTTCGGAGGCGTCTGCACCTTGATCACCAGCCAAAGATTCAATTATATATTTATATTCTTCCCCTAAACCTTGTTGTAAAGCATAAGCTTCAAATGAAATATCGGGCAGACCTTCATTGTCAAAAATTTCCACGTTTTTTGGAAGCGATTGCACGATTTGATTTTGAAACCAATAACTCATTTCCGATTGGTCGTTCGTTACTTTTGTCTTGCTCTTTTTGACTAAGTCAGCAAGGATATTGTTGTTACCATGTAGCCATTGAGCGCCAAGGTCAATAGGGAAATTAGCGAATCCTTCTAATTTTCCTAACCTTCCACCGTGGTTATTTCTTGCTTCTAAAATTTGAAAATCAACTCCTAAAGATTGCAACAAATACCCTGCGTAAAGTCCTGCTGCACCTGCTCCAATAATCAGTACTTTTCCTTTATAATTTGGATTGTCAAAAAGAGTGTTTTTTGCACAAGAGATTAAGTTTGGACTAACAATCCAACCCATTGCAGCAAGTGAACTAAGTTTTAAAAATTTTCTTCTAACCATTCTCAAAAAAAAGAGATTTAGGAGTGAAGATACTTAAAAATTCCACTTCATACTTCGGTCATCGAGCACAGCAAATGAAATTTTCCACGTTGCAGTTGGTTTTATAAAATTACCATCAGAAAGTACGCCATAAATCCCAACGCGTAATCTCCTGCGAGAAAGTTTAAAGTTACGTTCTAAACCAGCTAAAAGTTCGTAATGTTGCCAATTGTATTGTTTCACATAAAGCGCTCCAGCCCCAACAACTAAACCAATTCGAGTTTTTTTCATGAATGGAATTTTATTCAAAATTGCTCCATTATCATGGTGAACAAAATGCGCTTCAAGTGTTAAACCGGAAGTTATAAGATTACTGTCTAAGCCTTGAAATGAATACAAAGGATTAGAAAACCAAATTGGATCACTTCTTCTTTGATATTTGTAATCTGGATCGTAAAGATTGCGCGAGCTCAAAAATTTCCCAGCAGATAAACGGTAACTCGAAGTTCCTAATGTTCCGATTTTGAAGGTTTGCATAATATCAAATTGCATGTAAAAATGATCGACTTCACTTCCGAAAATTCTTGGCATTCCTCTTTCAAAATTTAAGTAGAATGTTGGCCAAGCCGAACCTAAAAGCACTTTTCTGTAAGGCTCGCGCATGTATTTTTGCATTGGTGTGTAACTCAAAGTTAAATCACCAATCATTGCTTGGTAGGATTTAAATTCAGAAGGTCCGGAATTGGGTAAAATTGAATCTACGATTGTCAAGAATTTATATCCTTTCAGACTTCTTCGTTCGCAGAATTCTAAACTTAAATCGATGTAAAAACCATTAAAAATTTCATATTCCAGATTCGTTCGCATTTTAGTTGCTTCGATGAAATTCTCTCGTTTATACACTTGCGTAATTGCATCGAACCCTCGTATTACATCAAAATCGTGATTAATGGAAAAGCGTAAAAAACCAAAATGAAAAGGATCAAATCGGTATTTCCACCACGTGCTTCCTTTGATATCTTGATTCAAAAGTCCATAAGAAATTCGGGTGTAAGAATCCAATGTTCGTTCATCCTTCCACTTTTTAAAAAAGTCAAAACTTGGGGTTAAGCGAGGGCCAGCGATGTATATTGGTTGAACAAACGTTGCCAAAGAGCCGATAGTCCACTGTTGTCTTTTGGGTCGATTTCGGTGATCCACTCCAAACCAAAGTACCTTTAAAACAGTAATTTTATTAAATATTAAATCAACAGAATCAAGGTATTCCTTTCTATTTTGAAAGTCTCGAATACTGTCTTTAGCAATGATAAATTTTCGTTCCTCCTCAGTTAAAGTTGTTTGTCGATTTTGAGCCCAAAAAGAAGTGTCTTTTTCGTAAGCTTCCTTTTCTGTTACAGCTAGTTCGGTATTGAAGAATTTATTCCCGAATTTAGGAGAAAAATTATAGTTCGAGAAAATTGCGTTAGTAGAACACTTGGAAACTTCATTTTTATATTTAACACCGTAACTTAAATTTTGGGTTGCAAGCACACACATAGAATCGCCGGGATGTGTAAAGGTTTGTTCAATAGTAAAATAATCGTAAACCAATAAATTCCCCTTATTCATAGTTAACTCTAATTTTTGAATTAACCATACACTATCAATCACATAAATATATCCTTCCAAAGTAGTTGTTGCAGTGTTTCTAGGTAATATTTTTATTTTAGAAATCATCCGTCCATTTTCAAGGTATTTCTTTTCCAAACGATACTTGTATGATAAAATTCCAGGAGTAGAAATAGGTGAGCTTACAGGAGTTTGATGCAAATCGTCTAGATGTAATAAATTTTCAAAGAAATTGAAGTTCGATTTTACTGTGGTGGTGTAATACAAAGATTGTGCATTTCCACGCAGAGTATAGGCATTTCTAATTTCCTTCACTTTATTTCCAGGAGCGTAATTACGAGTAATTTGAACCTCAACTAAGTTCATTTTATCCGTCCATTCTACTTTTTTCTTCTTGTCACCATCCAATGGATCTACATCGGTTTTGGTTACTTCTTCGGGCTGTTTATCCTTTAGTTTTGAGTCTAATTTTTCAGTAGCTTTAATGTACACATCAACTATATGCGGATAGTTCCAAAAATTAATTTGTTCTCTTTTTTTAACTACTTCCAACATGATATCTCGACCGGGATTTGTTTTTTTTACTGAAACATCTACTGATTCCAAGTCTTTAAATTTTGTCGGAAACAGCTGCATATTTCTAACAATATCTATATTATTTAGTGAAATGTATGCTTCCCTATCATCAAAACCAGCGGCAGAAAAAATTAAAAAATACTCACCAGGCATCATTGACAACTCATATTTTCCATTCACATCTGCGACTGTTCTTTGATCGGAGGCGTTTTTCACAAACACTTTAGCAAAGGGAATTGGTGTGTTACGTTCATCTACCACTTCTCCTTTAACAAATTGCTGGAGAAATGCTGAGAAAGTTAAGCTAAGGAATAAAAATAAAAAAAGTACTTTTTGCATTTTTAGTAAGACAAGCTAAAGGTTGTTTTTGTTACAGTTTGAAATATTCCCTAAATCAAATAATTCACAAAAATACATTAAGAAAAGAATCTTATTTTAAAATTGTGTTCAGTGAAAACCAACAAGGAAGAACGCCCTTTTTAAATGGATAAAAGTAACTTAGTTATTTTTAGTGATTGGATTGTTTTTCTGTTTTTGCTCTTCCAAATATTTCAAATGTCTAGCCATTCTTTTCATCATATACGATTTAAAGAAAAACATCCCAAACGAAGTTAGAACGAAAACATAATATAAACCCCATTTATTAAATCCTTTGGTAACACATAGATAGGTAACTAAAAGCGTGAGTGCAATTGCTATAAAAAGCCAAACCAAACGCATTATTTTATTGTAAATATTCATCTTATTAATTTATTTCTAGTTCTTTTTCAATTTGAATTTTCCCTTCAGGCTTCAATAATTCATACCTGTCAAATTCTTGGGTTGTTTTCATTCCACTCTTTCCAATGATAATTCCTTTTGGTGAGCGGATAATTATTTGAGAAAGAGAATAAATCGTACTATCTTTTTGATTCCAAAAAAGGGCTTCTGTTTCTAATAATTGTTTGTTTTTAAAATTGTACAAGCGCACAGAATCTTTTACAATTATTGTTCCATTTGTGAAATTAATCTCACCATTTAAAGCAAATAAAGTTGAAACGACTTTACCTTTTTCGTTAAAAAAGTTCACTCTCAAACTATCCTTCACTTTTGTAATATGTTGTTTTCCGTGGGTTGTTTCTGCTAAAGTGGCTAAAATCTCCACTTTAGCATAACCGCTATCAGAAAGAACAATGTGTAAATCCTTAGTTGTTTCGTCGGGAGCATTTGTGTCGAAAGTTATCTTTTGAATCGTTTCCAAATCATTTACGCAAGAAAAAAGAATTCCTGTCAAGCACAGCAAGACAGGAATTAAGCGTATGTTTTTGGTTTTAAATTGAATCACTATTTTAAAGAAACTGATACACCCCAACAAGAAAGAGAAACAGAACTTGGATTGTTGTTTTCAAACTTATCACTTTCGGTAGGTCCACTTGCTCTATATCTTGCAGCGGCACCACCGTCACCTCCCCTTTGTGCTAATTCAGCAGCATATAAATAGTTACATTTTCTATCAAAAGTTGATGCACCACAAGAGTTGGCTGTTTTCGCTACGCAACTTGCTGCAATTGAAAGCGCTTTATTTCTATTTGCTCCATTGATTCCCATTGCAGTTTTGTAAGCCGTGTTGTAAGCATCTTGTTCATGGTATTGGATTTCTAAAATCGAAAACTCGATTTCTTCTTTTTGATCTCCATCAACTGCCATTCCTTTAGCTTGATTTAAAGTCGTGATAGCACTAGCAAATTGTTTTTTAGCCTTTTGTAGTTGTGCTTTAGCTAAAACTGCGTCGATAGAATTATCAATTTTAATGATGGTATCCACTAACATTTCATATTCTTTGCTTCCTGTGCATCCTTTATCCTTCAATAAGGTCATGAAATTGTTTACCGCTTTTTTCTTTGCCTCTTCTTCTTGAGGTAATGTTGACATGAAACCCGCTAAATCTGGTAAAATATCATCACAAGTCCTAACCACATTATTGAAGTAGGTTGTTAAGTTCTCTTGAGATTTAACTGTCATTTTAGCATCTGTAATCAATTTTGATAGCGTGAAATATTCAGAAATCAATCTTTTCTTCAAAACTGCTTTTTCCTCTATTGTGGTTTTAGTATCAACATACATTGTGTAGATATTGTAATAATAGAGAGAAACTTGTGCTTCGTTTAAGGACGCTCCAGATTTTGTAGCCTCGACATATAGTTCATCTGCTTTTTGGCGATTTAACGATGATGATTGTAGAATAAATGTTGCTCTAACGGCTGAATTTGTTTTATCAAAATGTCCCGCTTTTTCAACACGGTCAAAAGCAGCTACTAATGTATCAATGTATGCTGTTTTTCTAAGTTTATCGGTTTCCGAAGAAACAGTATTTCTTAAAGTCTGAACCATACGATCGTAGTTTGCTTTGTCAAAACCACCACAGATTTTTTCTGCTTTAATGTAAAAAGAGGAAGCGCCAGCGTAATTTTTGATTTTTAGCTCTTCACCTGCGAATAAACGCATTCTTTTACACTCTAATTCTTGTGGAGTTTCGTTTTGCGCTTTTGCATAAATCGCTGACACAACCACAAATGTTCCAAATAAAATTGCTTTAAGTTTCATGTTTTCTTTTTTTAATCTAATTTTCTTTTTCTAAACCATCTATCAAAACTGGAGGGAGATACTATCAATCCAAAATTGATTCCTAAATAAGATTCTTTCATGGAACTTGCATCATTCACACCGCGTTGCCCTAATTGAAAAGCAATGTTTATGGATGACAAAGACTGTTGAGCCAGAATCGGTATGCCAAAACCAAATGTCATGCCACGATCCGAATATTGACGATTATTAAGCAAGTAAGGTAAAGTTTGTTGGTAAGCTCCAATTCGGTAACTGACTTTCTCTAAAGCTTTAAGGTTAGTGATGTTTTCTAACATTCGTAATTCAGGGTTGAACTGAAGACCAACGCTAAATTTGTCATAATCGACAAGTTGCCACTGAGTTAATGCCCCAATAGAAGGTTGTGCTACACCAAAATGAGAATAAGATAGCATTACATTTAATCCTGGATGGAGAATACGTGTATTTCGTTGCCAATCAGGAAGTGCAAATAAATAATTTATCCCTAATTTATAGGTCAAACCAATAGAAATTTTCCCAACTGATTCATTGTAAAGCAAAGTATCGTAGGTGATAGGTAATTCTATATTTGAAGCTGTGTACAATTCTTCTTTGTATTTGGTATTATAATTCTGAGTAGGTTGAACTACAGCAGAAAATTGCAGTTGTTGTTTTGGTGTAATTTGTTGGTGGAAATAAGTACCAAGCTCGTAATGAAAAGCTTTTAACTGAAAAATATCATAACTCATTCCTCCTTGAGAGGTGCTAGATTCTATCAAAAGTGATTTTCGTTGATTATTTACACTTCCAAATAAATAAGAAACATTTGCTCCGAAAGCTAATTTTGTTTTTTTCTTATTGATGATTGCATAAGAAAAACCCAAAAATAAGTTTTGAATTCCGCCTGAACCTGTATAGGTGTATTGAATAGTATCTGTTCCTGTGAATTGTTTTTCCGAGAAAGAGTAACCTCGTGTTGTAAATGGGCGCAAACCAAAAGCCATACCCATATTATCTTTCATTTTAAAACCAATTGCAAAATGTTCAACAAGTGCAACGCCACTTAACTCAGAGACATTTCCTTTATCGTAGCGTGAAAGTTTGGAGGAAACATCTAAAGAAAAAAGCGTATTTCCAGAACTTAATGTGCTGTAGGAAGCTGGGTTGAAAAAATTCAAATGAGTAGAATCGAAAAAATTGAAATTATTTTTCCCCAATGCATTATATATCGAGTGACTTCCTGTTGCTTGCTCTCCGATACCGGTGTATGAAATTGGGTCATTGATACTCGATTGACCATAAATTCCTGACAAAAAAGCAATGAAAAGTAAACTAAGCGTGTGTCGCATTCAATTTGTAAAGTTCAAAGATTCCTTTGAGGGTTAAATTTTCGTCTGCAAAGATGTTATTTTTTTGCTCGAAATCAAAATATTGGGCATCTCCACCAGTGATAAAAATCATTAAATCGCCATATTTATGTCGATAACGCTCAATCATTCCATTTATTTCTTCCTGCATTCCAATTTGAACACCCGACAGAATTGCCGAATTAGTTGAGTTTCCAATTAATTCTATGTCGAATTCAGGTTCAAGAAGTGGAAGTTTTGCTGTAAAAGAGGCCAAAGCTTTAAAGCGCATTCTCAAACCTGGCGAAATGGAACCCCCGAGGTAGTGGTTTTGCTCATTTAAAAAATCGAACTTGATACACGTTCCAATATCAACGCACAAACAATTCTGTTTACTTTTCATGAAATTTAAAGCAGCTACATTACACAATCTATCTATCCCCAATGTTTCAGGTGTTTTATATTTCAACTCAAAAGGGAGCACTAATCTCGAATGGATTTGAAAAATAGCTGGGTTAATTTCCTTTAGTTTGGCTAAAAAAGTGTCGTCAATTACGGATGAAAGCACAATTTTTTGATTTTTATTTAAAAATTTTAAGAGTACCATTTGATATTCAAATGAGTGAACTTCAAGAAGTGTATTGTTTTCAAATACAGCAAGTTTCAATCTTGTATTGCCTGCATCTATTACTTGAATTCGTTCCATTATTTTCCTTTTCAGCAGTAAAGTTAAACCGCTTTTCACGATTTTTTCAAAAATAATTTGATTTTCAAAAGAAAAAGTTATTAAGTTTGCACCCACCGAAAGCTGGTACCTTAGCTCAGTCGGTAGAGCAAAGGACTGAAAATCCTTGTGTCCGCGGTTCGATTCCGCGAGGTACCACTTAACAAAAAGCTTCATAGAAATATGGAGCTTTTTTGTTTAAAATCCTCTTTGTTTAGTGTGTCTGCAATAATCTTAAACGAAAATTATGTATCATGTTTATGT
>Ga0105050_10005799_pt1 | contig 15649 bp, 12 predicted proteins | sample FRY01_FD_78088 | JGI IMG/M metagenome (GOLD analysis project Ga0105050, IMG submission 78088) | Freshwater microbial communities from Lake Fryxell liftoff mats and glacier meltwater in Antarctica - FRY-01 | ecosystem: Environmental > Aquatic > Freshwater > Ice > Glacier meltwater ... | reverse complement strand
GATCTAAACGGACTTTCGCTCGAAGGGCAAGAACAAGGAAAGCCCTTCGTCCCACTCTGGCGGTACGCCAACTGTCACGGCGTTCAACCAGGAGCGGATGCGGGTGGCCCAAGCATGGGGGTCGCCACCAAAGTCCGGGTGGGGAAAACACCGCGCATCCCAGTCGATTCGGTTGGCGACGGGAAGAACCTGCAAGAGTGCGCCGGAATTCTTTCGAGTGATCGCTTCGCAAAGCTCGGGGAGGCAACTGGCAGCGCTGCACTGTCGTTCCCACGTGGTCGTGGGAATCGTCTTCAGTTCTGCGAGTTTGGCAAGCAGATCCGCCAAGGCGGTCCGGTCATCCACCACTGCAAGATCCGGCCCCCAAGTGTCGAAGGACTGGCCTGGTTCCACGGTCCCGGTCCGCGCAAAGACATCGCGGTCTCTCAACTCATCCGCCAGATCCGGATTCATCCCGAACAAAAGGGCTCCACAGCGGCGTGCCAAGGGGCACTCGCGCGCCTCGGCGTGACGGCGGATCCACTGTGACAGGCCGAGCGTCGGCTCCACTACGAGGAGCAGACGGATTGCTTCGCGTTTCGTCCCCCGCCTTCCCTTCGGCTTCGGCCATTCCCATCCTTGGTCATCAGCCCGACGGCCCACGCGCGGAGCCCGCAGGATGGCAGCGAGGGCGCGTGCGCAGGGACCGTCACCGAGAATAAATATGGGAGGGTTCATGGGATGACGACGGTCGCGGACAATAACGACCGCCGACTTGCATGGGCATCAGCCCCGTTCTTTGCGGGGCGGGATGGGATAGCCCAAAGCATCCGACTCTGGCATCGGTCGTTCCAGCCGCTCCAAGAGGCGATCCAATTCCGCCTCGATTACCAGATCGTCGAGCGACGCGAGCCGGTCAAGGAAGAGGATGCCGTCGAGGTGGTCGAGCTCGTGCAGGAAGACCCGGGCGGCGAGATCCGTCAGTTCCATTTCGACCCGCGCCCCTTCCAGATCTAGCCATCGTGCTTGGATCGACGCCGGGCGAGACACCAAACCCCGGAATCCTGGAATGCTGCCGCACCCTTCGATGCCACGCAGGAGCGTCTCTTCACGCGAGATCACTTCGGGATTGATTACCGTGATGGGCGGGATTTCCGGCGCATTCGGGTAGCGTGGCCCTTTGCGGGACTGCATCACGAAAACGCGGAGGGAAACTCCGATTTGCGGAGCGGCGAGCCCCACCAAGTTTTGTTCGAACATCCCCGCATGGAGGTGTGCGGAAAGCGTGGCGACCTCCGTGCAGCCGGGATCGTCGATCTCGGCGGCGCGGGCGCGCAGGACCGGGTTGCCGAGGAGGGTGATGGGTGGAGGGAGGGGCATGAAAACTGGAAAATAAAGCAGACAGTCAGACTGCAGGAAATCACGAAGTCTCTAACGCCAAAAATCCTGAAACATCTCAGCGAGAGCCCCGCTGTCTGATTGCCTCGCGTTTGATCCTCGATTAGACGACCGAACGATGCTGGCTATTTGCATCGATTTATGAGCACTAACGCACTTTTCACGTAAAGCCTTCGGCTTGCTTCTCTACCATACATCCTAAGTATCTGCTGAGAAACGCTCTCTGAAAATTCAGCAACGAAACTCACCGCGAACCTTCCTGGATTCTTCAAATCGTCGTTAATCTTTCTGGATCTGCTTGAAAGACTTGGACAGTTTTCCCGTGCAAATCGATCTAGAATGTGCGTATCGATTGCCTCTTCGAGGCCGGGTTTCACGTTTAGAGCAAGGAGATGCAGTTGATGGCCTGGAGCAGTGTTTCGTTCCTCTATAGGACCTCTTCTCGGCCAATCGGGAAATGTTGCACGGTAGCATGATTTTTCCGCTGCCATGGCACACATCATAAAATCTCGGCCGTTCAACGACATTAACGAGGGTGCTAGCCGAAAGCCGACATTCGCGATGCAATGACGTAGATTCCCTTTGGCCTCAGATCCGTCGGGTAGAAGTCTCAATGCCTCACCATAGTTGCTCCGATCCAGTGCTCTCCCGGCGGCTTGAGCATCAAGAAAGGCTGAGTCTAGAACATCGCCAATCACGCCATATCCCTCTTTCCGAATTTGTGGGCACCGGTCCATTCCTCCCGGTCGCAGGATGCAATCTGCTGCATACAAAAGCAGCGGCACGTCAGGACGCCAAGCGTTAATGTCAGAACTTCCCCATGCCCCACGATCCACTTCAATGAGGTTTCCATTGTCGCCGTCCCCTACGACGCGCCCTGCTGGGACCGAATTCGCGCTCGCTACTGTGTCTCGCTTTGGATTCCAGCGCATCGTTCCTTCCGTTCGCGCGCCTGAATAGGTCACAGCGATATCGTTGAGCCACGCGTATTCGACCGCTCTCAATGCATCTTGAACATTATCGAAAGCCTGTAGTACCCGCTGAGCAGGAACGGGCCGGTCAAGTGCAATGAAGGAGACCGGGGCCGTGTTTTTGCCATTCCTGTAGTAGGGTATAGAAAACGCCCGGCAGCGATCTATGGCGATTTCCTGCCAATCACCCTCGGGATGATGACTTATTGAGTCAGCGGCAACTTGAAGTAAGTCATCTTCCCCAAACGAATAAAGCAGACTAACATCGAAAGGGGTGCGATTGAGACCAAATCGCTTAACACAGCGAGTTCGCTCATTAGGGTTTCCAATATGAACCAATCGAGTACCACAATATATCGATATGCTTCCTTTACGCCCGCCCAAAAGCAGGGGTACGCATTCCGCAAGAAAGTGCTCAACGAGCGCACCCAATAAGATACGGTATCGGTTGTCTGCTACTCGGGGATTCGTGAGGTCAGATGTGATATCGACTCGCTGCGGAGAGTCCTGAAGACAGGCTACTCCGACTTGAATGACACGCCCCGAATTCTGCCAGGCGGTGATCGCAGTCTCGAGAATCGGCAACGCATCTACGTTTTTGTCGTGCGGTGCGTTCTGTAGACTCGGGCACAGCCCGGCCCTATCAAAGTAGTTCAAGCCTGCCCTTACTAATTCGTCTTCGAACTGACGTGCCTCGGTCGGCGATGCAAATGCCGCGATCACTCCCCCCACTCCGTTCCAGGAAGTATCGAACTTTTCGTCGAGATACAACTCGATGTGAGGATTCCCCTCCGTGGGTAGCCCGGGGAAATCAGATGACTCTAGTTTGCTCACGAAGCACGCTTTGCTGCGAACTCGTTGTATGTTTCGGCATATTTCCAATGTCTCTCCAAAGTTGAATCGGACTGCTACTCCTCGGTGCTTCGCAGAATCCGTCAGACGCGGCTTTTCGAAGCTGGTGATGATGTTGCCGTAGGTCTTGAAGGGTTCGACAAGGTCCCGGCGGCCGGTGGAGGAGAAGACGATGATAGGCAGGGACATGTCCGCCAGGGCGATGAGCTTGGGCAGCCAAGTGAGGACTTCATGGTGCTCCGGCGATTCTAAATCAAAGGCCACTCCACTTTCAATAGCTTTGCGGGCTCGGCCAAACAGTGTTTCCCCACCCTCATCATCTTTCGAGGAAAAGGCGGGCCAGGCTAAATCGTCCCGATCTTGAAACCGTTCGATCAGGGGCAGCAACCCGTCTTTGTAAAACGCACGTTCCCCTTTGACGTTGCCGGAGAAGAGACGGAGATCGAGGAACAGAACGGGATTTTCAGCATCTTCAATCCCAGGAAGTTGAAGGCGGAATCTCAAGTCCTTAGCCTTCGCATCTTGAGTCTCCTGCCCTGCATCTCGATCAGCCTCTGCAAACTGCTTTTCCAAAGCGACAAGGATGGCATTCGGATCGGTGCGGTATTCGAACTCGGCAGGGCTGAGCGTTTCCTTCAGCCAATCCGCCCAGCCATGCTCAGCCTGATCGTCAACGAGGAGAATGGAGAGTCTGGCTCCGATTGCATTGCCTGCCGTTCTCTCTTCGAGAGTATTCTGCGGAAGGTGCGGTGGCGAATCAGCACCCCCGGCAGGTTTTTCTCCGAGACTCGCCTCTTGAATTACTGCACCTGGTTTTTCCGGTTCCGAAGCCTTTGAATCCGGACACAACCCCACAGCCCTCAGAAGTCTTAGTAGCGCCTCAGAGTGCCGTGAAGGCTTCGGCGTCCTCCCCAGCAGCACCATCGGCGCGACGATGTTGGAGATGGCATGGCGGTCGAAGTCGCCATCGGAGCGCACTTCGGTGAGATTGAGGCGGATCTCGCGGAGGAAGCGCTCGAGGGCGGTTTTGCATTGGGTATTGTAGGCTTCGACAGATCCGCCTGGTGGCTTGGGTTTGGCACACCAGTCTAAGATGTCCTTCAGACCGGGGCTTGCGGGCACAGTGAGCCACGGGAGCTGGTCTGGACGCAGGGTATGAAAATGAACGAGGGTCGGCACATTGACGTGCGATTCCGGGGCCGCATCAAGGATGAGAATTTTGGGCCAATTGACCGGGGGAATGGTGAGCTGCTTTGCGAAGGCGGCGGCCCAATCGAGCGGGGAGAGGCAATCGGCGGCGTTGATCGGTGCCAAGTCGGGATCGGGGGCGGTTCTTGCCCAGACGATTACCATGCAATCGCCGGGAAGACCTGTAAATTCCCAAAGGCTTTTGAAAGCGTCGCGAGTGGAATAGTCGAATATCTGGTCGGCCCGCAGGCCTGGAATGATCTTGGGAAGAACCTGAACGAGTGCGCTCATTGGGCACCTCCCACCTGAGCTGCCGTGATCTCTGAAACCTTTTCTACAAACTTACCCGCAGCGTCGCTGATGTCGCTGTTGGGTTGAACAATGGCGCGAGCTAAATCCATCGCAGCATCGCCTGCCCCGCCCATCAGCCTCCCGAGCGACGCGATTTCAGCCTTCTTCTGCTTCTCATCGCCATTGGGTTTCGATGCCCCAATCAACTCAAACCAAGTGCCAGGATCAGGACAGTGAAAAGAAATCTCTACTCCGCCAGCAACCTGGGAAGGGTATTTCTTTTCTCCCTCACCTGACGGATGCATTGTGTATGCTTCGCAAAGCAGCTTTAGCGCGAGAGCATGGCCTTGTTCGAGATCGAATTCACTCCAATCGAACGTAAGATCGGCTGACTGTCGTGCTCTTGCATACCAGCGTTTGAAACGCAGCACGAATGAGTCATTGAGAAATGCAGCGCCATTTGCCACTGCCGCTCGATAGACACAGAGATTTGTCGGGATAATTGGTGGCGTTTGGATTTCTCCTCCCGATACGAGAATAAAAGCTATGTTTGGCGTGGTGGCGCACAAGCTAGTAAGGATTGTCCACTTGTGCTGCGCGTCGAAGATTGAATCATGCATCACAACACATGAAGGAGAAGCAATAGGAATTGCATCTACCTGAAAGGCGTTACCGCCAAGGGGGAGGCTGCAGGCAACCGGGACTACATCGCCTTGCCTCAGGGAGAACCAATCTCGCGTAGGTGCTGCGGTATCGTAATAGTAGATGGTCATAAAGTGGATGTGTTGAGATGGATTTAAACCTGGTTCATTTCGGCGATTTTTAGTACAATCGTGATGCTTCCGTTTTCATTGGAGACACTTGATTGTGTTAGCTGAAAAGCCCACTTGAGCCACTTCAGGCGAGTCGTCGTCGCATGTCGCTGGCCTAGTCCTGTATTTGGAATTTCTGTGGGTTTCCATTCAAGAGCTGTGCGTAGCGCCGCAAGTCCTTCCACCCCAGCGCGACGGGAGACGAGTTTGATGCACAAGTGCAGGCATTCCACGTTCCCAATAGTAATCTGCTCATTTGAAAGAGCGGATATTCGGAAGCCTTCTGCGGGGTCGTTGACCAAGACACTCAACGCCTGAAGGCCACGCCATGCACAATCGGGATTTAGCCCATCTTGCCAACATATCTCATTTGTTTCGTAAATTGTACAATCACTAGAAACTATAGTTGCGCTATCCGTCAGACCAAAGACAAATGCTCTGTGAGCGCGGATGTGCGTCAATGCTTTCGCAGCAGAAAGTGGCCAGTAAGTCTGAGCCGAAGCCTTATTAAAAGCGGTCAATCGCGCTGCACATCCTAAAGCTTCCTCCAGAGATGAAAGGGCTTTTTCGATCGCAATACGAGTCGATTTTGGTATCGAAGAGTAATGCGCTTGCCAATCGCTGACGTTATGAAGCATTGGAGGTATTTTTGTATTGGGGTTCCCGTCGTTCGGAAAGGCCCCATCGCGCCCTTGGTGAAAACGGCCAGCACCTTCAGACAGGTAGCGAATTGCAAACTGCCATGCCCGCTTCACGCAGTCACCCAAACAGGCGCGAACTAGAGCGTCAGCAATCTCACGGATGCGGGTGTCATCCATGCCCCCTGGCGCGACGGCGGCGATCCCTCGTTGGGTCAATGCGTTATCCTGAATGCCTGCGGTTGAGATTACTACGAAGGGAATGTTCTTCCCTAGGAGGGCGTGCATAATTGCATCACATGCATGGAACGCCTCGCCGTGGCTATAGACAACTCCATTACCTATGCCCTCTTTCAAATGTTGGAGTTCGGATTCCTCCATTTTATCTGCTCTGCCGGCGCCAATCTCCACCTGCCTATCAAGGATCCAAGCGCTATCGCTATTATTCGTGGCTGTAAGGAGGTCATCGGCTTTCAGAACTGGTGTTGTGTGCGCGGCGAAGCCATCTGAGAAGCTGAGATCATGACCTTCACTCGAGCAGAGAGTATTAGCAGCTGCGATAATACCTCCGACGGCGGCGTGCCTTTGTATCGCGTCATCAAGAAGATATAGAGTCTTAATTTTATTCATAAAGCGTGTGGGGCATGAGTGTCAGTAGCTAAGGAAGCTTAGTGGTAAAGGGAGTGTCGTGCGGAACACTTGGGTGTTTTTCATCTTATCGAAGTAGAGCGCATCCCACACCTGCTGATCTGTTGCACCGAATTCGTTGTGTCGCAGTTCGTGCGATAATGACACATAGTTTTCAAGATCATACCTCAATACCGCGTATGTTCCGTTGCGGCTTTTTGGCTGAAGACTGCAAGGATTGTCCAAATGAAGCAGATGATAAACATCGGGAATCGTTTCAAGTGAGATTGAAAGCGGCTCTCTCTCTGCGTGCTTAAAGTAGTTGCCTACAGCCGCGATCATCATGCGAACGAGAAATCTAGCGAGTCGACGGTTGAAGCCCTGATTTATTGTAATATTATGGACATTAACATCCCCCGTCATCCCTGCTTTCCAATCTATATACTTGGAGGCGGAAAACGCGGAAAGGTTTGGATCCTTTAAATCTTGAGGTGTGTTTTTTGCTTTGTCCTTTAATATGTGAACAAAGAAAGAGAATTCGGAAACCTTCTGAAGAAGCTCCCAGAAATCCGCAATTTCGGGGTCGTAGCAGAGGGGCAAATCCTCCTTGGCAACCGTCTTCTCGTTAGTGAAAATCTGATGCCCTTCCGATTCCATCGCCAGGCTATTAAGCTGGCGACGAAGCACATCGTAGGCGAATTCAGAACTGCCAACCCGAATAATCTCGGTTAATTTCCGCATTTCATGTCCTACCATTTGATCGTGGGTTCGCTGATTGGCGATGCGTCCGGCTCTCCTTTCCCCTTCGCGCATCCTCGCCATCTCGTAGAATCTGCGGATGTTTTCGGTCAGCCAAAGACGATAAAACTCCCGATCTTCGCTCGCTATTGGCACAGATGTGGTAACACGCCGCCTGAAAACCAGAAGAATAGGTTGGCCAATGCCCTTCTCATCTATTCCAAACGAACGTCCGACATCGACCACGATATGCGAGATGTAATTCGCCTGAATTGTGTTGGGAACTGCGTGGAGGATACCATCCCTTAATTGACAAAAAACAGAATATCCATTGTCAAGAATCTTGGTAAGAATCTCGTTGGAAATCGTCAATTCCACATCCTGAATCCAACCGTCGCAGTTGTAGTAGTGCTCTGTGGTGAAGCGTGCGGCATCGGTGGCTTCCAGCCAAGGCTGCTCAATGGCCCATTCCATCTCGCCAAGGAGATATAATTCTGAGAACCGATTAAGAGCGAAGCGTAACTGCTGAATTTCGTCTGCCAGGCCTTTGGCGAGCTTGCCTTTTTTCAAACAAAGCATATCCCACTTTTGCTTCCAATTGGACTTTTTGTCTGGAGCAAGTATTTCAGTTAGCGCATTGTCATCTAGGCGAACAAATAGCCATCCTAAAAACGGGCCAGAGACCACATGTTCTTCCCTGTGTTGGCGTCTCGTAATGTCATCCATCTCATATACTGGAATCACTAGATCATAAACACGGTTCTCTGGGATTATGGTGGTAATTGTGCCACTCTTATCTAGCGCATCTGGATTGAAGACCAAATAGGAGTCGTAGAAAAAATCATTGCGAATATCCCCGTGTGAAAGGCCATTTACCTGAACCTCCGAGTCGGGGAAATACAGTGATTCTGCTCGAGTCTTACCCAAGAATTTCTCTCTTACGGGCGATGCACAACCGGCATTGTCAATCCGCAGCATGGCGTGATCAATTCCTTTCGCTCGATCACTTTCTATCAAGTAGCCATAGCAATTTGCACATCCGCGGCGGAATTCGGAGGCGTTGGAAAAATGAACGGATGAGACCGTTGCCACTGCTTCTCCTGCTATGTTGAGGCGGCTGTAAAAAACAAAGAAAAGACTAAGCAAACGAAACTTCTCGTCCGAGGGAGTTGTGTTGTCTTGGCCCGCTGTTGATGCTAAATCGGAAATACATTCTTCAAGCTGTTCGAGAACGCCGATTAACGTCGTGCCTTTATATGCGCCGCGAAAGAGTGCGGTAAGTTGATTCCAAAGAGCTTCTTTCTTGCCGCCCGGTCGCGTAGCGAGGAGCAATTCAGTTGCCTTATCGAAAGCGCTATTTATGGCGATCTTACGAGTGTGACGGTCCTTCTCTCTTCGAAAGCTATCCACGAATGAACTACCAGTAAACTCAAAGCAAAGTGGTGTTTCTTTTGACCCAAAAGAGTCCGGGTTGTCTGTCGCGGATCGCGAAATAGCTGCGTCTTGATCCGGCCCGGTGAAAACCTTGCGAACAAAATCGATCTGAAGCGGGGCCGCTTCGTTTTTTGCCACCAACCTCGCGAGCAGTGCGGGTTTCGTTCGAGAGAATTCATGACGAAAATCATCAAGCAGTTTCGAAATCCGGAAAACCGTCTCCGTGGAGAAATTCCAATCATCGACAAGACACCTTCCGTTTCGCTCTTGTTTCATGTCGGTCATAGGTTCAAGCCTTTCTCAGAAGGTTTGATGGTTCTTTGCATCACCATGTATAACAGCAGGAAAAACGCAACGAGCACAAGCGCGGGCAGCATGGAGATCCACCAAGCTGAGCGAAGGTGGGTCAATCCATCGAAAATGAGCCGCCCCAAAGTCGGTGTTGGTGGCTGTGCTCCTAGGCCGAAATAGGACAGGCCCACATCAAGTCCGACCAGCTCCGGCAGGAGATACAGCAGACTGATGAACGGTGGCAAAGCCACTGCGGGCAGAATGGAACGCCAGAAGATGGCGATGGAAGACATGCCGTAGGCTTTCTGCGCAACGACGTATCGTGCTTCGCTCATGCGTGCCACTTGGGCTCGGACAATTCGGGCAGGTGGGGCCCAGGCGATGCCACCGACAATTAGGTAAATTACGTTCAAGTCGGCCCGAAACACGGCCGCCAATGCGACTGCCAGAAGAATGAAGGGTACCGTGTGAATGAGTGAAATCACGTAGCTCAGGAAATGATCCGGCCAACGATCCTTGTAAAGGCCAGCAATTGAGCCAAGTAGCACCGCGAGGGTGAACGCTACGACAAAAGCACGCCCGGCGACCTTGAGTGAAAGTCCTGTGGCCAGCAACGTTCTGGAAAAATGATTCCGGCCCAATGAGTCGGTTCCAAATGGCTGGGATGCGCTAGGGCTCTCAAGGCGACGTTCCACATTTGTTTCAAAGGCCTTCGGTCCTTCATTGAAGCGCACGAGAGCCTCCGGCATCAGCCCGAGGACAATGACCAGAAACGCAATGAGGATGGGCATTCGGGCATTCATGAGCGGACACGGGGATCGAGAACGGTATAAGCCCAGTCAGCAATGAGCGAGATCATGATGAAAAAGGCCGCGTTGACAAGGATCAACCCCTGCAAAACGGGATAATCCCGCGTTTGCACGGCAACCAGCAGGAGGTTGCCCGTGCCTGGGATCGAGAGAATCACTTCGAGCACGAGCGACGCGAAGAACACAAGGCTGAGCTGGTTGACCCACACGGCCAGCCAGGGAACGAGTGATGGACGGAACAGGCTGCGATGAAAAATCGGGAAGCCGCCCATTCCAAGAGAGCGGGCGGCCCGATACCCGGGGCGGCCCATCTCTGCCGCCACCCCGTCGCGCAGTACCGTGGTCATTACGGCTAGTGGGTAGAGGCTGGCCAGAAGCGAGGGCAGGATCTGGGTGAACGGTCCCGATCTAGCGCCAGCACTGCTAAGGGAAATACCGGGAAGCAAAATGCCGACCGAAATTGCTCCGAGCACGGTCAGCAGGAATACGGGCATCAGAACACCGAGACGAAGTAGGCCCAGCGCGGGGACCATCTTCGGGAACCCGTGGACGAGGAGGTTAATGCCGTAGCTTGCTATCAAAGAGAGCAGGGCTGCCTGTAAACCTATAGTCGCCGTGATTGAAAATTTCTCCAGAACCTGCGGCAAAACCGGTCTCCCGTTGCTGATCGATGTGCCGAACTCCAGGCGAACAATCCGACCAAAATGGTCGATGCCCTGCTGCAAGAGCGGTTGATTCAGTCCGAGTTCCTCGCGCAGGGCTGAGACACTTTCCTGAGAAGCCTGCGGGCCAAGGATCACGCGGGCCGGGTCACCGGGCGCGACGGAAAACAGGACAAACGACAAAACACCGGCACCAATGAACAAAAGCAGGGCATTTCCAAATGGAATCGCAAGCCGTCGCCAAAGGAATGGGGTTCTGTGGCTGTCTTTGACCATCATTCACTTTGAATCGCGGCTCGAATTTTTTCCTCGAAGTCTTTCAAAATTGAGGCAATTGGATCTTGGGTGAAGGATGCCAGCACCTTGTAAGGGGCTGAGGTGGCCTGAACATGGCACATGGCCCAACCGATGGGTGCCTCGGACTTCTCTCCTGCCACAGGAAGGATCATTTCAAGAATGGAACCAGTAGCATATTTCGCCGGATCCTGAGGAGGCGAGTAGAATTCCCGGTTGCAGAGTGGATAAAGGAAATCCCAGAAGATGGGAGCGAGGTCAGAAGCGCTGTCAGGCAGACACCCCACAGTGACATCCGATTCGCCAATCTCCACCACCTTTCCCGCATCGTAACGTTCCACCGCCACATGCCACGGGTTCAGTGGCTCATCTTTGCTCCATCTTGCAAGGCAGGGTTGCAATGAGATCCCTTTCTCCCGGTGCAAGAGCCAGTATATGCGATCACCCCATGAAGCAGGGGTATTCAGCATCACGGTTAGGAGAAGTTCATAAAGGCGAGCATCAGCAATTTGAGAAAGATTGCCACCCAACTCCTTGGCAATATTCTCGGCTCCGGTAATGCTTTCCCACCATTCAAGAAACCTCGTCCAAGTTTCCGATGCTTCGCCAATTGCATCGCGGAAAGCACCAACCCGGACGGCTACGTCAGGCCAATCCTTGAACCTTGGGTATTGCCCGAATCCATCCCCATCAAATACGAAAAAACGTGAATACGCGAGCGATTGACCTGAATCAAGAAAAGGGTTCAACAAGGCAGGTAGCGAACCTGCCAACTCCCGCAGAGTCCGCATTTTGGAAATTGTCTTCATAAGTTTCAGTTAGTTCACACGAACCTTCCAGAACAATGGAACGCTTTGCCCGTTGATCGGAACTCCAGACACATTTTCCGGATAGAGCACGAGCATCTTGTTGTGGATCAGAAATGCTGCCGGAGGATCTTCGGCGGTCGCGTTATTGATTCGCTCCACCAGAACCTGGCTCTGCGCCGGCTCCGAAGCGGACTTGAATTCTTCCAATGCCGTCGTGACCTCGTCATTGCGGTAACGCCAAAAGTTAGGGACTGGTATCTTGGTCGGATTGTAGTTCATGTCGAGTATCGGAGCGGCCGCCGGAAACGTGAACTCAAAGCCAATAATGAACGTCGCGAACTCTCCTGAAATCATCCGCCCGATGACTGCATTGTAATCGAGCTTGGTCAGCTTGGTTTCTATGCCAACCTGTTGCAACTGGGCCTGGACAAGTTGGCCAAGCTCCTCGGATGCATCCTTTTCGTGAACCAGAATCTCGATAGGAGCTTTCTTCAATTCGGATGTTGAATCCGCGAAATGCTGGCGAGCCTGCTCCGGAGAATACGGATCTTCTGTCTCTGTGGGATCAGCACCGGGAATCGATGGCGGCAGAATGCTGGTTGCAGGAACTGCCAGCTCTTGTGGAATCAGTTTCACGAGATCTGTTCGCTTCAAGCCTTCGTTTATCGCCTCGCGCAAGGGTAGATCCATTGCTTCCGAATTGAACCCCATGGCGACGACGTTGAATGTATCGATCGCGGCAGCTTTGAGTTTGGAAGCTGCCCCAATGGTCCGATAACCGTTGTCTTGGTGGACGACCACTCCCTCAGCCATGGCGGAAGGTAGTCGAGCAAATTGAACCTGACCGTTCTGAAGTTCTTGAAGGCGGATTTGATCGTTCTTGATCACGCGGAAAACCAGCGTTGATATGTTGCCTTCTGCCGAATCCCAGTGGCTAGGGTTCCGTTCAAGGACCACCTCGGAGTCGCTACGCGACTTAACGAGAAATGGACCGGTGCCGATTGTGGTCGCAACGCCGAATTCACCTTCCTCGAGAGATGTGACCTCTTGCGGCATGATCACTAATGGCGTCGAACTCAATCGATCAGGAAAGAAGGGATCGGGAGCTGTTAGTTCAAACTCGACTTCCGAATCCGAGACGGCCTTCACGGAAGGAGGGCCAGGCTGATCGCCGCCATCGGGGTTCGGAAGGCGTTTGATCGTCCCCTCCATGATCCAGCCTATTGAAGAACCTTGCCCCATAATGCGATTAAAGCTGAATACGACATCATCTGGGGTCACCTTGCGTGTCCCCGCCGCTCCAAAAATAGAAGAGGGATGGAACTTGACGCCTTGCCGAATCTTAAAGCGCCAGCGGGAAAACCCGTCGATAGGTGTCCAGCTTTCGGCAATGCGGGGAACAAGCTGGTTTTTCTCGTCGAGACCGACCAACCCCTCGAAGATTTGTGCCTCGATCCGCACCAAGTGTGGATCGAGATTCTTGATCGGGTCGAGAGTGGCGATTTCTGTCTCGGTAGCCGCGACGAACGGCAAGGTGGTGCCAACCTCGGTCCCGTGCGGGCGAAAAGCGAGCCAAACACCGCCGCCAATAGCGGTCAGCACGACGAGGAGCAGTAGATTTTTACGGTTCATAGTATAGGTGGCAGGCTTCAGACTGTTGCCGACAGTAACTTTGGTTGTAGGACATCGTTGGAGGCGTAAAGCGCCTCCTTGTAAGCAATCTGAAGCTGGGGAAGAGCCTCGCGAAAATACGCCTGTGTAATTTCCTCGAGGCGTGGCGCGGTCTCGGCGTGAGCGTGGAGCCGGGAGAGATCAAAGTCGAACTCCCTGATATTTCCGAGCGAGTTCGCGGCATACATCTGCGTATTTACTGTGTCTTCCGCAGCGAGATAGTTCCCTTCTGGAGTAATGCGAACTGACTTGTGGATCAGGAGAGGGAACGGTGAAAACCGAATCTGCACACGGGCGCCATTGCCGAGAATGTGTTCGCAGTAAAACTCGCCGTGATCATCCACGCAAATCTCCGCAGAATTAAACCAGTCGGAGCGGAAGAACGCGAGCATTGCAGGCAGCGAGAGAAGGTCGGCCTCTACCAGGACCGTCAAAGGGTGCCGAAGCGAAATTTGCCCAACAGCGTGCAAACTGGTCAGAATGGAATCGTAATCCTCAGGACCGAGTTTCAAACTGGCATCAGTGTAAGGTAATTGGTGATAGAAGCTGCACCCAATCGTGCGTACACCAACTTCATGCAGTTCGGTAATCGCCTGGGTGTAGCGGCGGAAATTCCGCTGCTGAAGCGTCATGTTGACAAAGACGCGATCCCCGAAATGCTGGACCGCCCATTTCAAGTTTGGCAACATCCGGTCATAGGAACCCTCGCCGCGATTAAAGTCGTGATCCTCACGGGCTCCATCAACGCTGATGTCAATGTAGTCAACGCCGGAGGCTAGCAGCGCCTCACAATGAAGATGGAGAAGCGTGCCGTTGGTAATCACGCCAATCCGGGTCGAAAGTGACCGGGAATCCCGGGCGGAGGTCAACCAAGTCATTAACTCGCTCCCGCGACTGCCGAGAAACACTTCCTTGCCACTCAAACAGATGAGATCGGGATGGCGATCCAAGGCGGCAGCAAGAAGCCGTTTCGACTCGTCAACGGACAAGTGGTCAGAGGTCAGCTTATCGACCTGCAAGTAGCAGTGCTTGCAGGCGAGATTGCACGAATTGTTAATTACGAACGTGATACCTTGATGGGATTCCGCATTCCGAATAGCGGCGAGAATGGCGTCTTCCGACGCATCCCCTTCGAGGGCGCGTTTAAGGAAATCCGTCCGACTATCAGCGAATGATTTTCCTTTGATCCCTCCACGGACACCTGACAAAAATGATGGCATGACTGAAATTAGTTAATGATCTGACGAAAGAGTAATTAGATTATTCATCCTATGACCGGCGGAACGACCGGCGGAACGCAGCCGTGGGAATCTTTGGATTTCTGGAAGGGGATCATCAAAGAGTCGATTAGCCGACGCGTGTACGAAGCCGATGGTTCATCGAATACTTGACTGGTCGACCCGTAATCCACAATTCTTCCAGCGTTCATAACTGCCATTTTGTCACAAAGGTAGGATGCCAATCCTAGATCATGGCTGATGAAGAGCATGCTAAGCGAAAATTCTTTGCGAATTTGAATGAGAAGCTCCGCAATCTCAGCTTGAACCGTCACATCCAAGGCGCTGGTGGGTTCGTCGGCAATAAGTAACTTGGGCCTGCATGCCAAAGCGGCCGAAATTCCGATTCTTTGACTCATGCCGCCTGATAGTTCGTGAGCGTAGCTTCTGTAGCATCGTTCTGGATCGGTTAGTTTGACTGATTCGAAGAGTCGAATGACTTCGGCTTTGGCGTCCATTCCGGTGATTCCTCGGTGCAGTTTCAGCACCCATTCGATCTGTCTGCCAACAGGGTAGACCGGGTTCAACGACGCTTGTGGATCTTGAAAAATCATGGCGATCTCCTTCCCGCGGATGGGACGGAGTTGCTTCTCCGAAAGTCCTTGCAGCTCGCGTCCCTTCCAATGTATCCGGCCCGAAGTGACCCGCCCATTCCGAGGCAACAACCCCAGAATTGAATGAGAAAGCACCGTCTTCCCCGAACCGGACTCGCCAACAAGACCGAGCACCTCTCCTTCCCCAATCGAAAGCGACACTCCATCCAAGGCGCGATGAGACGAAGGCTTGCCGGGGTCGAAATCGACGACAAGATCCTCCACCTCAAGCAATGGCTGGGAATTGGTTAGCATTAGTTAAGGATAAATCACGATTCGTTCCTACAAGCATGGCGTGACATGTTCTGTCACGGG
>Ga0105050_10005791_pt1 | contig 15660 bp, 14 predicted proteins | sample FRY01_FD_78088 | JGI IMG/M metagenome (GOLD analysis project Ga0105050, IMG submission 78088) | Freshwater microbial communities from Lake Fryxell liftoff mats and glacier meltwater in Antarctica - FRY-01 | ecosystem: Environmental > Aquatic > Freshwater > Ice > Glacier meltwater ... | reverse complement strand
TTGTTTTAGGGGCAAAGCCCCGGTCCTTGTTTTAGGGGCAAAGCCCCGGTCATTTACCTAGCCCAGGCCAACGGCCTGGGTAACGTCGGGGCAAAGAAAAGGGGACGGGGGTAATATTGTTTGGTTCTAGTGGTATAATTTTGATTTGCCTCCGGAATCACGATCATGCCAAGGCAAAACCGTGCGGATGCGGCGGGTGTCATCTATCATACGCTCAATCGCGGGAACGCTCGCCAGAGGATCTTCCGCAAAGACGAAGCCCAGAGTTCTATCAACATGGCCAATCGCTCGCCTACCCAACTGGATTGCTCGCGTCAACGAAGCCCTTACTGCGAAAGAACTCAAATCGCTTCGCACGAGCGTCCGGCGTGGCCAACCGTATGGCGACTCAACATGGATCGAAGAAACCGCCAACAAATACAACCTATAGTCAACGCTCCGACCTGTCGGACGGCCAAAAAAGGTCCAAGAACCGCAGTAATTACCCCGTCCCTTTTTCTTTGCCGAACGACGGTATTTGTTGTCTGCTTAATGTAAAAAAGCACTGAATTGATTCTAACTTGGCTTCTTCGTCGAATGCTACTTATTGGGTGATTCCTGATTTTTGGATTTCGACGGCAACAAAAATGTGGCCTTGTTGGCAACAGGATCAATCATTTTGACGACTTCTTTGCGAGTCTTTAGATGTCCTTCAGAGAATAATTCTTCGCGTAAGTCTTCATTAAAGGAAAACTAATGAAATTTAATCTGTTCGACAACTCTTCCGGATGAACCGTTGCCTTTCATCCCAGGAATGGGCCCACCCTTTTCAATGACAACTTTCAACGGAACGAAAATCCCTGAAGCTTCTTTCCAGTCGATTTTGATTGACTCAAGTTTTGAACCAGGGTTCTGAGGGAAATCAATTGTTTGCACATTCGAAACAGGCATTAGCGATGCGACATCGAAAACGAAGTCATGGTGTCCACTGTACTTCTTGTCCATAATGTAGATCATCGCGATCGAGAGCCTAACGGTCGCTGCTCGTTTTTGCAGCGTAATTCGTTGCGATTCTAGTCCGCGAAGGGCAGAGATACCAAGCTTTGCATGCTCAAATGAATCATGGTCAACACGACCATCGAACCAGATAGCGCGAAGGTCAAATGGATATTCCACACCGGCTATTCTGCCATTGAATAAGTCAGTACAAGTAATCTTCTTTTGTCCGGATTTACTACCATTGCACACGATTGAATCTGATCTCTTGTCAACAATCGTTGCAGACCATTCTTCTTTGGAAAACCGACTGGGTTCGCTATTTGCATCAAGCCTGTTGTAGTTAATGACGTCGGCATGTTTTAAAGAATAAAGTACAAATTCTTCAGACTCGAAATCAAAGACAAGTCGCACAAGATCCTTTGCTTCATAGAAGCCGCCGGTAACATCTTCGTTGTCCGCAACCGTCGTGTTCGCGCTGCGATGGAATTCCATCAAAACGTCACCTTTTTGCCATGCTTCCATATTTGCGGAGGTCGCTGACAACAGAGACGTTCCTTCGTTCACTTCAAGCTGAGCAAACCCAAAGTCGGAAAACACGGTAAGGCAGATGGCGAACAATAATGACAAAGCGCTGTACCGGCGTGGCATTCCAGATCTTCAAAAAGCACCTTGTGACCGTCAGCGGTCGCAAGGTGGTGAAATTAAGTCTCAAGCAACAAGTTCATTTTCCGAATTTCAAAAAAAAAATTATGATCCAATGCAATCGTCGCCAATTGCTTCTAATTCCGGATATTTGTAATCGGGATCATCGGCGTCGGAATCCTTCACGCAACTAAAGGTGACACTTCCGTCCCGATTTCGCGTTTCTATAACCTTACAAGTCCTGACGACGATGCAGTAATCGAAGCTCCCATTCGCTTTTTCCCGATAGTCATCCTTGCCTGGTAAACCTAGGCCATCATCGGCAATATTTACCGCCTCATCTCTCTGTTGCAAATCCAAATGCAAAGTAAAAGAACCGCACTCCGCCAAACAGACACCTCCCGGAAGTTGCGTCATTGTCAACTGATCACTACACCCATCTTGGCCCGCCTCCAAATCGCCATCATCCTTCTCGGAATCTAAGCTGTCGCGGCAAAAAGGATCATTAATTTGCCAGCATCCAACGGTCATGCCGGTTCCGCCGCCAGGTTACGCTACAGAAAATTCAATACCTAATATCGTCGCTGCAATAAAAGCGACCAGTCCAATGTTAAAACTTTTTAAAAGCATCTTTTTTCCCTGTTTGATTTCACTTTTGCCATTTCGAATGAACTTCATACTTTTTACCCTTATGCTGGATTTTCCAAACAAAGTTCTCAGAGACTTGAGACTTAAATTCTTCCGCTGTTACCGAAATTTTAACCTTGCTGATTCGCTCGCCTAAGGCAACATCTTCAAGTTGCGCATTCAATCCGGAAAGTTTTAGTTTTACGTCTTTGATCGAATTTACTTCATCGCACCTGACAAACGCAACCAGTAGAAATATCGTCGAAAATAAGTTGTTTTTCACTATCGTTGGTTAGCTGTAGATTGAGGATATAAGACCTCTCACAAACAATTTCTCCTAAATTACAGATCGCGAAGAGAGTCTGTCTTTCATTACCAGAATCCTGAAGTGAAATTTCAACATTCCTCCGGAGCGTTTCCAGTAACTCTTTTTCAGAATCATTTTCGGCTGTTAGTCCGGGTGATAGTGTCGCGGGACTTTGTTTTCCCAGGCAATCTAGCGGTGGCACAAGTATGCAGAAAATCACGAACAAAAGATAAATCGCAAGCCCGTTTCGTATCACCGATCGTTCCCTGTTACATTTATTTATTAATGGACACTCGTAATCGCGTGTTCTCGCCTGCCGGTGGGAATCAGGCGAATGGTAAGAGATGTTCAAGCTAACGTCCCCGTTAGAGTTGTAAGATTTGATTGAAAAACTGGAGTCCTTTTTCGCAGAACAGGTTTTCCTAACACCGGAGGAATCGCCAATTCAATCAATGCCCCGTCGCCGTCTTCTGGAAATTCCAAGGTACCATTATTCTTGGGCTATCGAATCGTGAATGCAGGTCAGCCAAACATACGGAAGCGTCAGTGCGTTTACTGGGCTAATCTGTAACCCAAGTGGTTGGAAATATGAAAAGGCAGACTGTAATTAAATAGATGAAAATATCCTCACCGACGTTGAAGGCATTTTCCGCTCCGTTGTCAAAGGGTTTATTTGGCTAAAGAGAAGACCGCACGCAACTGCCTAACTAATCTACTAGTGTAAGGGGGGGCGGGGATGGCAAGTTGAATTGCGGCAAAATTTCTGTTTTATTTGTCCGTGCGTAAATGGTCTCTTTTGGATTGCGAGTATGCGGAATGCGGCACGATATTTTTGGGACTGGGATGCGCTTTGCCGAATCGACAGCTATTTCTTTTGTTGATAGGCGTTCAGTGTGTTGCCGGTAGGCAGGAAAAGGTAATCTTCGCTGAATGGGAGTGAGTTCCAGGTGGGTAACTGGGCCCATCTTATGCGGAGGAAGATTGTTTCAAGTTGTCGACCATTGAATTGGGTGTCGCTGGAAGTCGTCGTTGCTGTTCAGCGATAAAAGTCCATCGGTAAGTCGCCAGTAACTGCCGCGTCCGCCGAGACGATCGGTTGATATTTCGGTGCCGTCTTTGATCCGAATTTGACTGGACAGACTGATGTGGTAACCGTTTAGTTTTCCGACCACGATTTTCAACTTTTGATTTCCGATTTTCGTTTTTCAACGGAGTGCCAGTTGGGACTTGCGCAGCAGCGAACTCAGAACAGCAATGCGATCTCTGGTGGAACGACTTGTCACGATGGTTCGAGTCGGCTTACCACCCAGTTGGTCGACTTCCGCAGCGACTGCGTCTGTCTCGTTTTTGTGGCTGACGTCTTCGGTAAAGATGCCTCATCACTTCCGCAGGACGCTGAGTGAACAGCCGATAAAAAAATGTGCAGCGGATTGTTAACGTGACGACGAGCGGTGTCTTTAACCGACATGATTTTCGCCGGCCGCTGGCCACCCTCGCGACTGCGATTGCCGAAGCCGATTTTGCGCATGATCACTAGCAGCCTCAAGCTTCGCTCTGCCAGATTATTAGCCGGCCCAACACGAGTGTCGTTGACGAACACCAACCAGCAATCCACGTGCTTGATGATGCGACCTTGCAGCGTCACGGCTTTTTCGTGCTTGAGTTTCAATCGCTGCAGATTTGGGAATGGGTGCGTGGTACTGGTAGTTCCACAGGGGCTTGCCATTGGTTAACTGGAGAGCGACAACCGGTTCTTGATCTTCATTCAGGCGTTGAAAGATGCACACTTGGTTCGCGGATAAAACGACGCCAGAATTTGTTTTATGGCAGCGAGTGGCGCAAACGAGTTTCGCGTCTTCCAGCGATTTCAAGTCTTCAGCGGTGGCATCAAGACGATAGTCGTGGGTGGGGCCGCCTGTAGCGGGCCAATCGACGAATAACAGAAGTGCAATTAAAAAAAACTTCATGGAAGGAACTGGGTAGGTGAAGAAAGGGCAAGTGAGTTGGCTGCCGGTTCTTCGTGGTCGCCCGGTCGTAAGTTGCAACTGATCCGAGCGTGCAATGGAATCGAAGGGGCATTTTCGGTAAGGATTTTGTCAGTGGGTGCCGCTGTTGTTAACGATCTTCAGCGAATTTTAGTAAAACGGGCAATAATTTCCAGGTTTCGTTGGAATGTTTGCTTGCAAATTTGATTTTGTGGCAAACGGACTTGCCGCGGTGTTTGGAAATGCCTAGTGTCCGCAGAAAGTGGCAGGGCAACTTGCCTAAGTGATGGTCAAAACCGAAGCAAGTTCACGAGGCAGAAATGCGATTCGCCAAGCCCCAATCTCCGAACGTCCAGACATTTCTAATGCCTTGGATCCTGCTGTGTGGGTTGCTTGCGATGCATGTCGGCTGTGCTTCGAACAATTATCGTTATGGACGGCTTAACGAAAGTTTGGGTCCCATTTCTTCGCCTGCGATTGCGGTGCAGCAAGACTTGCAGCCTCACCCAAAGATGGACCGGATACAAAATTCTTTTGATCGGTCGATCAATCGTATTCGTGTCTGGTGGGGCCGCCCGATTCCCACCCCTGAACAAGTGCAAGCCAATCGGGCCCAGGCGATGGGGACCGCGTGTGTCTATTTGCAGCAGCAGGGATTGGATGATGTCTACGTTGAAACGCAAACGTACCAACCGGGCCAGCAGTGGCAGCGATTGAAAGAGAATCAGAGGATCCATCCGGTCTGGAAGTACACCGGTGGTAGTCTCAGCGTTTTAAGTTCGACGATTTTCCCGCCAAGACTATTTCGTCGAGATTCCTATAATCCGTTTACCAATACACTGTCTTTGAATTCGCAAAATTCAGCCTCTTCGTTATCTGCGGCGGCCGATGTGCGACTGTCAGTTGCGGCCCGCTATCCAGGGGTCCGAGCGATGGCCGGCTGGGTTCCAATCGTTCCCGTCAAGCAGAGTATTGACAACGCGAACGAAATTCTTAGCTATACCCAAGCCGAGGGCGATTTTCAATTTCAGCGACAGTTGTACCCCTTTGCCTACCGCTTGGTGGGGCGCAGGATCGTCTTGGAAGCCATTCCGTTCACACTTGGTGGGCAAAGCTTACCCTTTTATGCAACGCCAGCACTGGGTGTGGCCGGTGGTGCGATCGGTGCAGGTGTTGGTAATGTCGTCGCAGATCAGTGGGTTGGGCCGGCGGTTAGCGACGCCCCGAGAAGCAGAGCCACCTATTCTAATCAATCGCGATAGCATTCTGGCTTGGGTTAGTTCAAGCAAAATCGCACGGAACACGTAATGCTACCAATGGTTCGAAGTCTACTTCTATTCTAGGCGGGCAGGGTAAAGGCTTTGCAAGCCTTGGTTGGACCCTGATTTGCAATTTCGATACAGGCTTGTTAGGTCTTGCGCCTCAGGCGTTGGGTGAAGCTTACTCTGCGTGTGTCAGGAATGCTTCATTGGTTACGGCTAGAATTTCAACACGCATGAACGGTAGATAGGTTCACTGGTAGTGTGGGGGCGACATCTAAAGACAGTGGGTAATGTGACTTGAGTGGAGTAAGATTACGCTGTTTTGTTCCAGTGCCGTCGCAGGTGCCTGGTCTGTTTGGCGTATTTAACGCTGCGGAAGGTTCTTTCCGTGTGAATCTCTGGCAAGTCATCAAGAATCCAGTGATTGGATGCAAAGCAGCGTTGCCCGCTGTCCAGGATTGACGGACGTGCCGGACGTGCCGGAATTTGGTACCCCTGTTAATGAACCAAATAAGATAGAGGTTAAGGCGATAGTATCCAGTGAATATTGAAATACTTAGCCGTCTACAATTTGCTGGGACGATCATGTTCCACTACCTGTTTCCACCGTTATCGATCAGTTTGGGATTGCAGTTTTTTTGTGCGAATGGGCGTAGGTAGCGGACGGGGAGGCGGCAGCCAGATTTTGGACTCGGGTCTGTGCGGTGAACTTCGCAATAGGCGTAGCGACTGGGATTGCGATGGAGTTTGAATTTGGAACCAACTGGGCAGCGTATTCTCGTTTTGTGGGTGATGTATTTGGTTCTGCGTTGGCGACCGAGGGGATCTTTGCCTTCTTCTGGGAGAGTCGGTTTCTGGCGATCTTGGTGTTTGGCAGGGATCGAGTTGGGCCCGGCATACGCTTGTTGAATACCTTGATGGTTTTGCTGCTGGAAAAAGGTGCCTGAAGTTATGCAAGCGTTACGCTTACTTAAGTTTGCAGATTTGGTTGCGGCGGCGGCAGAGGCTGAAGCATTGTTGGCGTCAGGCTATCGGCAACAAGGCAAGTGGTCACTGGGGCAGATCTGTCGGCATCTGTGTTTGGTGCAGGATCCCAGTATTGATGGGTACCCGAGGTGGATGTCCTTCTTTGCATTTTTGCGTCCGATTGTGCGACGAATCTTGTTGCCCAAAATTCTTAGCGACGATTCTCCTCGTGGCATTCCTACGTCGGCAGTCTTTCAACCGCCCTCGGGGTTGGATGATCGCATCGAAGTGCATCGATTTGTAAACAGCGTCGCCAGGTTTCGTGACCATGTTGGCGGCTTTACCGCTCATCCTGGCTTTGGTCGTTTGGATCGCGAAACTTTGCAGCGAGTGCACTCGGCGCACGCGGCTCATCATCTGCGTTTTCTAACGCCCAACACCGACGCCTGGGTGGACGAGTGTTCATCAGGGTCGTCAAGTTAGGCAAGGCAGTTGCCGGGTTTGTGCTTGCGGGTCTGGGACGAATTAGGGGGCGCTATTTCTATTTTGGCTTGAATTGAGCGAGTTGGCGTTCAACCAATTCAAGGTTTTGTCCGCCTTCGTGCAAGATTTTGCTAGCGTCGGCACTTCGGATCGGCCCAGTGGGGCGTCTTCCAGCAAGGCCCTGTTTTTGTTTGGCGACCGGACCGCTGCGTGGTGGGTGTAAGTTGGCTGTGCAGCGTAGCCGCGGTCATGATTTTTGGGATGAACGTGGCGGCGTTGAAGCCATCGTTCGGGTCCTGCGCCAGAGGTGAATTCAGCGTGTTTTCGCCGTTGATCCGCCAGTTTCAGAGGGTATTCTTGCTTGATGTGCTGGTCGATGCTGAGGGGTCGAAGCCTGTTTTTTGGCCAGGAGGGACCTAATCGCCTTGTCTGGTTCGTGGCAAAGCGGGCCCGCGTTGGGATCATAATTTGGGGTGATTTTTAGCCCATGAACCACTGAAGGTACGTGTAGTGGGTCGCTAAAACCCAGTAAATCCTGGCTTAATTGTCAAAGCTGGACTGTATTGACTGGTCGTAAAAGCCCTAATTTTCCGATGTTCGTCTTGTGAAAACCCCCTTTTTTCGCTACCCTTAGCAGGTTTCAAGTGCCGGGAAAATAGTTGGTCCTCTGGATTTGGAAAGACAACGGCAGGTTAATTTTTTGTTTGGGAAGTTTCCGCGGTTCTGGCAGGTTTTTGGTGAACTGGGTGCCCTGAAGATTGGGTTTCTGGTGAATCGGGTTCCCCTGGAATGGGTGATGGGTCATTGCATAATGGCAGGTCATCGATTGTGGAGGCAACGACCCTGTAGAAAGAGTTGATTTCGCAACTGGAATTGCTTGTCGTTTTTACGTTTTACCCCTCAATTACCTTGTGTCGCTTTGACGTTTTGTGAAATTTTTGCTGAATAATGTTCGGCGGTGATTTGCGATCGTTCACTTAAGAAGCGCAGCCCCAATCTATGTCGGCTATGACCAGCGGCCCGCAGAAAGAAGTTATTCCTAATGGTAGATCGTGTTCTAATTCGAGATCTTGAAGATGAGGCGCTAACAAGTCAACTGGAAGGTTTGTTTGCTGACGATTCCGCGTTGTATCAAGTAATCGTTGGTGACGAAGAGAAGGATGTTGATGGCGATTTTCAGCTGAATAAGATCGTCGAAGGAACCATTGTTAAAGTCGATAGCGACGTGGTTTTGGTCGATATCGGTTTCAAGAGCGAAGGTAATATCTATCGCAACGAATGGGATCCAAACGAACCTCAACCAGAAGTTGGCCAAAAGGTCCAGGTTCTGATTGAAGACCTAGAAGATGAACTGGGCAGCACCGACGACCCGCAAGGATTGATCAGCCTTAGCAAGCGTAAAGCGGATCACATTATCCACTGGCGTCGCATTATTCAAGAAGTTCAAGAAGGTGACATTGTCACCGGTACTGCCATCCGCAAGATCAAGGGTGGTTTGTTGGTCGACATTGGCGTGCATGTGTTCTTGCCAGCCAGCCAAGTTGACATCCGTCGCCCCAACGACATTGCTGACTACATTGGTCGCGTCGTTCAGTGCGAAGTGTTGAAAATCGACGAACAGCGTCGTAACATCGTGGTTAGCCGTCGTTCTTTGATTGAAAAAGAACGTCAATTCGCTCAGCAGAAGCTGTTGAAGGAATTGGAAGTTGGCCAAATTCGCAAGGGTATTGTCAAGAATATCGCCGACTTCGGTGCGTTCGTCGACTTGGGCGGCATCGACGGTTTGCTGCACATTACCGACATGAGCCACACTCGGATTCAGCGTCCTTCGGAAATGGTTTCGATCGATCAAGAAGTCGAAGTTCAAGTTTTGAACATCGATCGCGAGAAGGTCAAGATTGCCTTGGGTATGAAGCAAATGCTGCCTAACCCATGGGACAATGTCGAAACCAAGTACCCGGTGGAATCGGTTCACAAGGGCGAAGTCGTCAATGTGATGAGCTACGGTGCGTTCGTGAAATTGGAACCAGGTATCGAAGGTCTGGTCCACATCAGCGAAATGTCGTGGGTCAAGCGAGTGAACCATCCAAACGAATTGGTTCAGATTGGCGACCAGATCGATGTCTGCGTTTTAGGTATCGATCGCAAGGGCGAGCAAATGTCTTTGGGCATGAAGCAAACTCAAGAGAATCCTTGGAACAACGTCGAAGAGAAGTATCCGATCGATTCGATGGTCAACGGCCGCGTTCGCAACCTAACCAATTACGGTGCGTTTATCGAATTGGAAGAAGGTATCGACGGACTGTTGCACGTTTCGGATATGTCTTGGACGCGAAAGATCAGTCATCCAAACGAAATGTTGGAGAAGGGTCAAGAGATCGAATGCCGTATTTTGGCAGTCGATACCGACCGTCGTCGTATTGCGTTGGGTCTGAAGCAAATGGCGACTGATCCTTGGGAAACCGACATTCCTTCGAACTACCAACCTGGCCAAGTGGTCAATGGTAAGGTCACCAAGATCACCAACTTTGGTGTTTTTGTTGGACTCGAAGACGGCTTGGAAGGTTTGCTTCACATTTCAGAATTGTCCGAGGACAAGATTGAAAATCCTGAAGAAATCGTCAAGGTTGGCGAAGACATTGAGGTCAAGATTTTGCGAGTCGACACCGACGAGCGAAAGATTGGCTTGTCGCGTCGCCGTGTGGATTGGACCAACGAACAGGAAGCCGAAAGCGAAGCTGAAGAGAAGGCCGTTAAGAAAGCCGATGGCGATCTTAAGGGTGGACTTGGTAGCAGCGGACCACTGATCGACACCAATGCAGCCGAGTAATCTTGGTTAGTTGAGTTGAAAAGCTAGAAGCATGCCTCACAAAACGTGAGGCATGCTTTTTTTTGTTTTTTGTGCGTGCGGTTCGCAAATCCGAAGGGTCAATGTAGCCGTTCTGCAGGCGTCCCATCGCTGGGTCTGAGGTTGTTTAGGATGCCGGTGATCTGAGGATCTGAGGATCTGAGGTGTGAACGCTGGGGGTTCAGCGGCCATTAGGAACTTCGTGTCCGGCGATGGTACCAAGTGCCTGCCAAACATCGACTTGGATCGATTGCGTGATTGGTTTGACCGATCCATCCCCAAGAAGATTATTGACAAAGTCGCCATGGTTGCTCGATGGATTGAGGGATGCGTTGGAGGCACCTCTGCGATTGAAACAGCTTATTGTCTGTGGCGGTCGTGTAGTTATGAATAAGATATCAGGCAAAGAGGCCCAGTTCCACCTAAGCCCAAATGAATAGGGTGAAAGGCTAGTGCCGTTCATTGCATGACAGTCGGCAAAGAAGTCGGCTTCCTGTTCGGGAAAAGGGTAGTGTTTGTCTGTAAAGAGAAACATGCCCTTCTGGTATTGATCGGAGATAGGTTGACCATGGACAACGATTGGGATTGAGATTCCTTCGGATAGTGACAAGGTGTTTGACAATCCGTCCGTAACATCGGAAAGTTTCCGCCTGGGAACCCAAAAAATACCGCGAGTCTCTGCGGGCCACTCTGTGCCATTTGCCAAGTCTTTTCCACCGCATGCGATATACGAGACGAATTCGGACTTTTCGTGGAGGGCCTTAAATTGGTCGATACTATAGGAATTATCTGGGCACCTGAGTAGCGGCAATCCATGGGTGAATTGTTTCTTTGCTTTGACCAATTCGTAAGTTTCTTTGGCTTCAAGCCACGGCAAGATAGAAACGTAGAACGAATTTCCTTCTTCGTCGTTTGACGGTGGTAAGATTCCTTTGGCGGATTCATAGTTTGCGAATGCCAGACCGATTTGTCGTAGATTATTTTGGCATTGCAGATTCCTGGCGGCGGCTCTAGATCGCACAATGCTTGCCAGTAATAGTGCCATCAAAATAGCGATGATGGCAATGACCATAATCAATTCGGTGAGGGTCCAACCACGCTTCACGTTTGTCGTGTATCGAGAATACTTGAGTCGGTAAAACATGGTTGCCCTCGTCGAATTAAGTTATGAATTGAAGAGTCGTCTTGGAATCGTCGCTTTGGTTAAAAGTTGAATGACGAACCATCCTTCCACGCAGGTGTCGCAGGAATTGTGTTGTCGTAAAGATCGCAAGTAGCAGGTCCAGCCGCCCAAAACCCGACAGCAGGAAGCGGGACTGAGACCGACCAAACATTGACAGGTCCAGAGGTTGTTGAAGTCCCTGTTGCCGACGAGGATGGTACGGGAGGTATCGCAGAACTGTCGAAGATTTTCACCAGAATCGGCGTTGGGGCGGTTATGGCTTGACCATTGCACGGGCATGCCAAAAGTGTACTGGGCGTGGGGCCTCCGGGGCCGGATTGGGTCGGTTCGATTATTAACCATTGTGGTGCGGTTCCACTGCCAGGTCCAGCACCCTGGAATCCGGTGTGAGTCGTCGTCATCGTTGACTTTGGCAGTGTATTTTGTTCGCTGGTTGATACCTCAATTTGCGAACAGGGCAAATCCTAGTGTTGCCAAAAAAGAAACATAAAGCAATTTGTTCATCTGAAAGATCCCCAAAAACGAAGTGTGATTGTACAAAACCTCCTGATTTTACCCCCCCCCATTGCCTGTCAATATGCATGGGATCTTTTTTTGCTTTTTCAAGAGTTCGGCTACGTGGTTTCGGCAGTGAATCCTTCATCGCTGCCAAGTTTGAGGTAAGGAATTTTGAAAATAGTTCTGCACTGATGATTCGTCGTTGTCGCGACGTAACGCGAAGCGAACTTTGTTTGGACCAGGCGAAGGCCGAACGCAATCGAGCCGACGCGAGCGCGGCTAGAATGGCAAAATTAATTAGCGTAGCCTCTGGGAATCAGCAAGGCAAAATGAATTGGATGGCGACACACAACAGGCTTTGCGATAACTTGATGATATTTCGGAATCCAATCGAAACTTTGCTTGGCGGCTGGTCGAATCGGTCAGCAATCAAATGGATTAGCCATCGTTACGTTCTGAAGCTGCGGGAGGGTTTCGAGTTCACAGCCGTTTGTCTCAGGTCAAGTGACTCAGGTGCAGGTTCCGCTATTGGATGTGAATCATACGTTTAGGGCAGGGCATCGAATTATGGTTCAAGTGCAAAGCAGTTTGTTTCCGCGGTTCGATCGTAATCCTTAGAAGTACGTTGAAAACATTTACCACGCGGTCGTCGAAAATTTTACTGCCGCCCACCATCGAATCCACAGCGGCAGTCGCATCGGGCTACCGATTGTCGTTGGCAAGGAAAAGTAGGAATTGCGAATTCAATGCCCAGGTTAAGTTGTTCACTGGTGATGAAGCTGTCTAATCGAATCGATCGCGTCTAGTCCGAAATATTAATGCTATCCAATATCCACTTTTCGATCGCTTCTATGGTCGCATCATAGGCTTTCACTTCTGGAATCAGAGCCCCGCGAATCTCTTGTATCACTTTGATCGGGACATCATCATTGGTTCCTTTGCCAAATCCAAACACTTTGGCTGATCCATAACCAGGAATATAGTAGTATCCATCCGACGGATTTCTTGGTTGAGGTTCGCCATCGATGATTTTGCCCATGCCTAGTATCACTGGTACTGGAGGTAAGAATTCACCGATTTGGGTTTGGGTGGAAATTTCTTTAAGGACGTCCGCAACTTGATTCAGCGATTTACCTGATTTCTGTATCGCCACCAAATACAAATTCAACGTTAACAGCGGATCTGGGCGTGCAATGACCGCAAAGTCAGTGGAAGGTGACGTGTGTTTCCGATGCCAAAGGTACCATTCCAAGAATAGTCGATCGAATTCTTTAGCCGGACTGTACTGTGTAATTAAAAATAGGCAAGCCGAAAGCGCGTGTCTTTCACTTTCGGAAGTGCTTTTCCTTCCCCCGCCCTTGTTTGCCTCTGCCCAGTTTTTTTTGAAGATTTGTAGGCGAACGCGATAGGTTTCACAGATTTTTTCGGCGGCTTGTCTCTTGGGTAGTTCATCTAGCATCGTTTTTAGTCGCTCGACACGTGGGTCGAACAGAACGCCACGGAATTCAACAACTGGGCTTACAATATCTTGGGTCAACCCAATCGCTCTGATGGTGCTTGAAAAGCCTTTGTCCTCGCTGAAGATTCGATCGATTAGTTCGTCATAGCTGCACGATTGAATTGCCACCAAGTGATCGTCGAATTGTTGGCCTCGAATTTGTCCGTGGCTTTGATCGGTCAACACAAACCAGGCAAACAGGATCGCGAAATTAGTGATCAATAATCGAAGTGACATGAAGGTCAATCCTTGATAGAAATTTTACAGGAATACAAGACCAGAGCGATTACCGGTTTCATTACTTCTTATAAAGTGGGAAAGAAGGCACCACCAAGGCCGGGTCATAGTTGGCCTTCCAAAAGCTCAACTGCGCTGACAAATCTAGGGTGAAAGGACATTGCGAGGATCGGGTATATGTTCCGCTTTCTCGGAACTGTTCTTCACTGTAGGTAATCACATAGTCATATACCGGACCTGTTGGTGACGGTGGACCAGAAGGTACGCAGCCAGATGATTGTACCCTTATCGAATGATTCGGGTTAGAAGCAATTTCTGCGTCCTCTACGTTGGCTTGAGTATAGCAAGGTACATGGCCCGGCGGTAATAATGGGCCGACGTTCAAGATTTTGGTTGATGTGTCTGGCCAATCGCCGACATTGAACGCGAAACCGTGGCAGTTCTGTGTATAGTCGCATGCCGGTGGCGGATCGTAGCCAGTATAAATCCAATCCCAGAAAGCCTTATTATCGGCTGTTGTAAACGTAACGACTGTACCGTCGACTTGTGTAACCACCTGCCAATTTACATCCAGTGTCAAGACGGCATAGCCATATTTATCCCCATTGCAATTGACTTTGTCGTTCGCAGCGTCAAGAGGGGAATAGTGCGCAAGTGTCCCCCAACCGCTGGTGTCGTTGATATTTGGCTTCAGCAAATCAACAGTAATCCGATGATTTTGCCAAACGCCATTTATTTGCTTTCGACAGTTGAATTGAATCAGGTCTGAGTATTGCTGCGCGAATAACTGGTTTGCAAGTAAGCAATTAAAGACGAAAAAGGCACAAATTATGACGCGTGTTTTGAAGAATCGAAACATCGTTCTACCCGATTAGTGGATGTGCTTTATTTGAAAATGTGCTTTCACCGTTTACTTCGTGTTTTCAGCTGAGAAGCTAAATGCATGCTACCAAATCACGACTAGTTCTAAGTTTTACCCCCCCTTTTATTGCGTCAATAGATTTTTCTGGAAAAATAAAAATAATGCAGCGACCCACCGCGCGCCCGGTACCGGTTTCGCACCAAAGATCGCAACAACCTCTTGCCAGGTCTATTCCCTTAGCTCAGGCAGTAAATTCTGATCTTCAAGCCACTTTTTGATGGACTCAATAGCCGAAGAATATGTCCTGACCTCAGGAATGGCTTGACATCGAAGTGCGTGGTGCAAATCTACATCACCCTTTCTGCCCGACTGTGGACGCAACCGCAGATGCTGGTTGTCACCCCATGTCGGAATGACGACATAAGTATTCTCGTCTGTATCTCTACGAAATATATTTTTCGTCGATTGGCGAATGGGAGCTCCGAACTGACCAAGCCCTGCTTCCTGGCAAGCCTTTTCAACGGCCTGCATGGCGACTTCGTGACCACTGTGTCGATCCATCGCATTAGCATAGATGTTCGCAGTGAACAGACCGTCCACCATCTTCTGACCACCATAATGGAGCGTTTTAACGTGCTCCGGTTTTTGTCGAAACCAAACTTCCCACTTTAGATACAGTGCGTCAAATTCCTTCAGCGAACAGAATTCCGAACACAAGAATAGAAAAGAAGCTACCGAATGTCGCCGGTAATCCGGCAAAATTCCGCCTTGACTGATGGCATCATCCCAATCTTCTTGGAACTTTTTGAGAGCATCAAGGTAGAATTTTTTCGCTTTGGAAGATGCTTCTTTGCGGTCCATTTTGGATAGCAAGACGCGTATTCTTTCAACTCTCGGGTCACCAATTGTTGAGAGGTAATAAATTCTGCATGGATTAGCTCCAGCAAGGGAAATAGCTTGAACAGCATTGTAGCCTCGACTCGCACTCCTGCTTTGTGTGAACAGCGCAATCGCCTCATCAAGTGCAAGACCTTGGGAATAGACGCACAGCTCATCCCATCGATCAGGGATTTGTCCAATGGAACTACTAGCCGGAATCATGGAAAAGACCAGAATGCAAGCACATATCAATTTATTCATGAACGGATCCTAATTCTTTTTGAACGAGAAAAGGTGTCATGCACGAATGGCGTTGTCATCGGGTTTTTTGATGATTTCGGCGGCCGAGCGCCGACCACCGCGCAGCATTGAAAACCGCGATCCATCGCGGCTCAAAAGTTTTTC